>Ga0308417_1000005_pt1 | contig 306615 bp, 278 predicted proteins | sample HotsprSampleOS65_FD_203528 | JGI IMG/M metagenome (GOLD analysis project Ga0308417, IMG submission 203528) | Hot spring phototrophic mat microbial communities from Octopus Spring, Yellowstone National Park, Wyoming, United States - 20090730_OS65 ... | reverse complement strand
GAAGTGGTCAACGCCACACGGAGGACGAAGCCTATCCCCTGACAGCTCCGTAGCTATTTTGCCAGGAGCCAGTCCGCTGGTCAACCGGAACAGCCTCTGGTGACCAGCAAACATATCATACGAGGAGACCAGGAATGTCATTCTTCGGGCTAGACATAGCAGTAAGTGCTTTGAGAGCACACCAGTTTGCACTGAACACAACTAGCCACAATATAGCTAATGCTTGTACAGAAGGCTATAGGAGGCAGATACCCGTTTTTGCGCCGGGCCAAGCAGCGCAGACTGCTTCAGCAGGCAACTTTCAAACGGGTACTGGCGTTGTGATCCAGACAATTCGTCGTTCGGAAACGGGATACATAGACAGTCAGATACGCCAGCAGAATCAGTGGCTAGGGATGTGGAGTACACGAAGTGACGCATTGAAACAACTGGAATCAATCCTTGCAGAGCCAGGCGAATACGGAATATCGGCTGTCCTTGACAGCTTTTGGAACTCGTGGGAAGACCTAGCTACCAGCCCGGAGAGTCTGCCCGCGCGTATCGCGGTGGTCGAAGCAAGCACTGCCCTATCCGAGCGAATTCAAAGGCTTTATAAGGACATACGCGAGCTACAAGCTCAAACAGACCGAACTATCGCAGATGATGTTTCTGAAGTCAATCGTCTTGCACACGAGATAGCAATGCTTAATGAGCAAATCCGAGGGAACACTAACAGTCAGCCAAACGATTTGCTGGACAGAAGGGATTATCTGATAGAACAATTGTCCAAATTATGCCGAATTGAAGTACACGGACTTAGCAGTCAAGGACTGGACTGCATAATCACTGTTTCAGGCAAGGTTCTGGTGCAAGGCGATAATGTTACAGAGATGGCTACGGCAGACGGTTCCAACGGGTGGTCGAAGGTGATATGGAGTAATGACAGTTCTGATGTGGGCATAACAGGCGGGAGTCTCGCAGGTCGAATCTTTGTTAGAGATGTGCTGGCAGAGCGATATATTGCAGATCTCAATGATATAGCCCGGACGCTTGTGGACCACGTTAATGCCATTCACCAGACAGGAACCGACCTCACTGGGGCTCCTGCTGGCAATTTCTTTGTGCCTGGAAGTGATGCCTCGAATATTGCGGTTTCTCCTTCCCTCATAACGAATCCGTCTGGCGTGGCGGCATCGGCGACAGGAGCGGTTGGAGACAATGCCATCGCACTTTCGATTTCGGCCAGCAGAAGTGAAGCATTAGTGAATGGAAAGACCATAGACGATGCGTATGTTGCCCTTGTTTCCACTATTGGCGCACAATCTCGGGAAGCCATAAACCGAAGTGAAGTACACAATCTGACTATCGAACAATTGATCACTCAACGTGATTCAATAGCAGGCGTGTCTCTCGACGAGGAAATGGCTAACATGGTGAAGTTCCAGCAGGCATATGTTGCAGCAACGAGGGTCTTCACCGTGCTGAACGATATGCTTGATACGCTTGTGAATCGCATGGCTACTTAAGGGGTTGTCTCATGAGAATCACCCTAGATATGCTGACTGATAGAGTTAGAACACACCTTTTGGAGAGTTCTGAGCGACTGCTGAAAGCGCAGGACAGAGCATCCTCGGGAAAACGTATTCAGCGCCCGTCTGACGATGTCGTTGGCACAGGACGATCGTTGCAGTTTAGATCAGCGTTGAAATCAATCGAGCAATTTGACAGAAATGCAAACTTTGCCAGCAACCAGCTATCGGTAATTAGCAGCACGTTGGATTCGATAGTATCAGCGGTACAGAATGTTCGGTCACTCGCGCTGAGGGGCGCCAACTCCATCATAACTGACGAATCCCGTGCTGCATTGGCTGCGCAACTTGATCAGACAATATCACAGATCGCTGATCTGGTGAATACGCAATACGCCGGCAAATATATATTTGGCGGTAAGATAACAAATCAACCACCCATTGTGAAAAACCCTGCAGGATCACCGCCGTATCTATATCAGGGAGACAGCGGACAGCTGAAAATACGAATAGGACCTAGTCTTTACGTAGATGCGAGCGTTAGAGGTGATGTTGTACTTAACATTGATGGTGCTTCTGCTCCTTCTTCTCCTGACCTGTTTCAGACCATACAGACTATCAGAGACAAGATCTTGGCCGCTGACGTAAACGGCATTTCGCAGGAGATCGTCAATGTTGACTCGGTTCTAGCCAACATAGTGGCTCTCCGCTCTCAAGTTGGTGGTCGTGTTAGCAGGTTAGACTCTACCATTCAAGCACTCTCTGAGTCCAAGACCAGGGTTCAGGAACTGCTTTCGAAAACGGAAGACGTAGACTTGGCGGAGGCTATCGTGGAACTGAGGATGCGAGAAAACGTATATCAAGCGGCTGTGACAGTAGCCAATCGCGTCCTTAACATATCGTTATTTAACTCCTCTACCTATTAAAAGAAAGTGGGTATGCCGACAATGCAAATAGAAACGACAAGATTTGGAACCATAGAGGTCTCGGAACAATCAATACTTCATATGGCGGATGGCATGATTGGCTTTGAGGACTACAAGCGCTATGTGATACTTGAAGAGAAACCAGACACGCCATTTAAGTGGCTGCAAGCTGTAGACAACCCGGCTCTTGCGTTTGTAGTCATCAATCCAATGGATTTTGTCGCTGACTACGAAATCGAGTTGGATGAGGAGCAAGCTAAAGCCCTCGACCTGCGAGATCCTTGTGAAGCCGGAGTATTAACCACTGTCACTATATCCAAGGACAACGGTCTAGTCACCACTAATCTGCTCGGACCGATAGTGGTAAACTCACGTACTTTACAGGGAAAACAAATTGTACTGCAAAGCGAAAAGTATGGAATAAAGCATATGATAGGCTTGTGGCTTCAGCAAGAATCGACACCCGAGAGCCAGCAAGCTGCTTAGGCATTATCGAACGGTGTGAATCAAGTGAAGGAGATACGAAACACATTTAGAAGGGGGTGATCATAATGCACGAACGGGGCGAGACGATCAAATAGCTCGCCCATGTGACAGAGTATCCAATTGAGCGGCGTCCGCCGGCGCCAGCAACCTGTAGCAATACACATCCGGCGGGATAACAAGGGCATGATGCCCTATCGGCCGTAGCGCCGGAAAATCCAAGGATTAGGAGGAACACAAATGTCACTACGTATCAACCTGAACGCTGCAGCTCTTAACGCACACAGACAGTTGCAGGCCACAGACAGTGCCCTAGGGGCAAGCATCGAGCGACTAACGTCCGGTTACCGAATCAACCGAGCAGCGGACGACCCAGCTGGACTGGCTATTTCCGAAAACTTGCGTGCTCAGATCAGTGGTTTGTCGCAGGCGATATCAAACTCCAGCGACGCGGTCAACATGATTCGTACGGCAGAAGGTGCTTTGTCTGAAGTTCAGAACCTTCTTCGCACAATGCGAAATCTGGCACTACACGCGGCCAACACAGGTACAAACGATGCAACCGCCTTGGCCGCTGACCAAACACAAGTGCAAGCTGCTCTTGCTTCACTAGATAGAATTGCCAACAACACCCAGTTTGGTACCAAGAAGCTGCTCGATGGTACGGCAACCAACCTGACTTTCCAGGTAGGAGCTAACGCAAACCAGACAACCCAAATTAGTATTAGCAGCGTTGCATCTAGTGCCTTGGGCATAGCAACCATAGATGTGACCACAGGCGCTCAGAGTGCCATCAGTGCACTCGATACAGCAATTAGCACAGTATCTACACTCCGAGCTCAGCTTGGTGCGGCACAGAAAGACCTGGAATCGAACATCGCTTCCCTTGGTGTAGCAAAGGAAAACATTGCTGCATCTGAGAGTTCGGTTAGAGACGCAGACATGGCCGCAGAAATGGTTGAGTTTACACGAAACCAGATATTGCTACAAGCCGGCGTGGCAATGCTAACGCAAGCGAATACAGCACCAACGGCGCTACTGTCCCTTTTAAGAGGATAGCGCTGGTAAGTACTATTCTTATGTGGACGAGTGACTCCCCATCCAGTATGGGAAGTCACTCTCCACCACCTGTTGAAAACACCAGTTACTACCGGGAGGCAGATTCCTTTAAAGACCTAGGGGAGTGGAGCAATGCCGGGGACATCTTCGATTAACGGTGTAATCTCGGGGATGCAGACTGACCAGATCATATCAAAGCTCATCGAGCTTGAGCGAACGCCGATCGTTCGTCTGCAAGCCCAAAAGGCGACATTGAATGCAAAACTGACGGCGTGGCAAGAAATCAACACGCGCATATTGGCTTTGAAGACGAAAGCGGATCAACTGGCCTCTAGTTCCACTTTTGGCGCCCGAACATTTGTCTCTGGCGACGAGACTGTGGTAAAGGGATCTGCCTCTCCGGGGGCACAACCGGGCGTATACTATGTAAAGGTCAATGCACTGGCACGTTCACATCAGCTAGTCAGCAACGGGTATACAGACACTATAAGTACCAGAGTGGGAACTGGGACGATTACTATCCAGACTGGCGATCAAGCACCTACTATCATTAGCATTGATGATACCAACAATACGTTGGCAGGTCTTCGGGACGCTATTAATCGTTCGGGCGCGAATGTGGTGGCAGCAATTGTACATGATGGCGGTCAGGACTCACCATATCGCCTAGTCGTAACCAGCAAGACAAGTGGTACTGCTGGTGAAATAACGATGACTACTAATCTATCCGGTGGATCAGATCCTGTTTTCAGCATAATGCAGGCGGCCCAGGATGCTTCCATCACTCTTGGTGAAGGAGCAGGCGCTGTAACCGTAACGAAGAGTGTGAATACAATTGCAGATCTGATACCTGGTGTGACTCTTAATCTGCAACAGGCTAAGCCAGACGCTGTTATCACTCTTACGGTCCAAGCCAACCCTTCTGCAGCAAAGCAGGCAATCAAGGACTTTGTAGAGCAGTACAACAACCTAGTCGACTATATAAACCAACAATTCAAGTTTGACCTCGAGACCAAGACTGCCGGTGCATTGTTTTCCGACTCCAGTCTGAGCTTGATGCATTCTGATCTAGTGAACAAGATAGCGTGTAGTGTGCCGAATCTCAACCAACCCATAGTAATGTTGTCGCAGATAGGTATTACGTTAAGCGCAAAGGATAATAAACTATCTCTGGATGAAGAAGAACTCGAAAAAGCATTAGCGAATGACTTGGACATGGTGCGGCGTCTCTTTGCCGCGGAAGGCACAACAACCAGCGCAGGCATATCTTATGTCTCGTCAACCTCGGCAACCAAGCCATCAGGGAGCGCAGGCTATGCAATCGATATTACTGCCGTTGCGACCCAAGCAAGAGTTACAGCCGGAATAGCTCAGACGGGGGCATTGGCAAATGATGAAACACTGTTGTTAAATGGCGTAGAGATATTATTGACCGCGGGAATGACACCTACGCAAGTAATGAACAAGATTAACGAATACAGCTCAAAAACCGGTGTTGTAGCATCCAGAACTGGTATTGACGGACAGGGAACTGGTGACTATCTTACTCTAAGGCGCATCGCGTATGGATCGGCACCAGGTATATCTGTGATTTCGACTGTATCCAATCTAGAGAACGGTGGATATACATCGGGAATTGGTGCTGTCCAGGTTACAGAACGGGATAGCTCTGGCGAAGCAGGAACTGGCACAGGAGCGCCTGGCACTGATGTAGCCGGAACGATCAATGCCGAACCCGCGACTGGAACAGGACAAATCCTCATTGGTAACAAAGGGAATGAATACACAGAGGGACTTAAAATTCGCGTGACAGGAACCACTATTGGAAGTTACGGCGTGATCCAGTTTACCAAGGGCATAGCATCTATAGTATCTGATTATTTGACCTTTGTTACTGAGCCGAACACAGGCTCTGTTGACAACCAGCAGAGCGACCTGCGTAACCTCATAAGTTATATTGACAGTGATATTGCTAACATGGAAGAACGGGTTGCGGCCAAACAAGAAAGGCTCATCGCTAAGTTCACTGCGATGGAAACTGCGCTCGGTAAGCTTCAGACACAGTCCCAATTCATATCGAGCCAATTATCCCAAATCTCAAAGTCCTGGAAATAGAATCATTGAGAACCTAACTAGGGGCATCTACCAATGACACTCAATAGTCCTTACGAACAGTACATTAGGGCACAATTTACTACTGCCACACCAGGTAAGCTATTGCTAATGGCGTATGATGGCGCGATTCGATTTGCGAAGGTCGCCGCTGAAAAGATGAAAGAGGGGAAGCTGGACGAGCAAAGCGCAAATATTCGAAAATGTCAGAACATCATCGCTGAGCTGATGTCCAGCCTTAATCCGGAGGTTAATCGCCAGCTAGCAGATAGCTTATTTGCCCTATACTCTTATCTATTTGATAAACTTACTCGTGCAAACATCAGTGATGACTCGCAGGCGCTGGATGAAGTCATAGCCATACTGACAGAACTACGGGCGGCTTGGGCGGAGGCTGATGCCACCGTACGCACAGGCGCATCAAAGGAAGTAAAGGCCGCATGAATAGCACACGCGTTAGCGACCTTGACACAATCGTTCCACTACTCCATTCATACAAGGAATGCATACTTCAGCTTAACCAAATGATGGACGTGATTTCGGACTCGATCGAAAAGTCTGACATGATCTCTGTGAGCCGCGTTCTTTTGGCAGCCGACGATATCTACGCCAGGATGGATAAGTTGTCAGGGCACTTGCAGGTATTGTCTAAGCGTATCAAGTTTGATATGCATGAAACCCGGCTCTCACCGATTCAAAAAGAGATAGAGGCAAACTTGAGAGAGTTGGCCGAAAGACAATCTGCCTGTCTTGCATCACTTAACCAAAGCAAGAACGATTGCAAAGCACAGATCGCAGAGTTGGCCACGCATCAGAGCTTGAGTAGGGCTTACAAGAGGCAATGCACTTGTCCGACTTCCAGATTCTTGGACAGCCGACTATGAGACATCTTGGTTAGGTTCGAAAAGTTCGCTGAAGGGAAAGGCAAAGGACAACGCACAGCTCAGACTTGCTCCTCCACTCTAGTTCGTACGAGCTTCTTCATCAAACGCACCTCACCCAAGCCCAGTCCAGTGATTCTCGCTATATCTGTATCATCCAAACCTGCTGACACAAGAGCAAGCACTCGCGTCCTGTCCACACCATATGATGCAAAGAAATCATCAGCCGTCTCAGATGTGTTGGAATCGTTCACCAGGTTCTGAGCTCTTGCGGTTGCTTCAACAAGGGAGGACAACCGTACGTCCGCCTCTCTGAGCAGTGACTCAAGTCGAGAGATTCGACTGTCTAGGTCCGAGATAGCTTGATTGGACTCTGCTTTCAACTGTTCTATCAGATACACAGCCGACTCTTCTAATGCTGTTAAGTCCATGGATGTGAGCAGTTCTTTCTCTCTGCGAATCCACGCAGTTCGAAGGATTGACACCGCTAGAATAAGACTCGTGAAAAAGATAATACTGATTACAGTCAAGGTTGCAACAACTCCAGAATTCATATTCATCCTCTCATCGGTAATTTAGATTGGAACGACGCTAATTTAGACTCGGGCGTCCAAAATGTGACAATCTGTTTCTGAGACCTGTCCATCTTGAGCATAAGTCTGACACTTGTCCGCACGGGTGGCCGGCGAACCATGGTCTTTCTCACGTTTGCTGGCAGAATGATCACTTGAATCCCGGTATTGCCGCTGTATATGCCCGTTGGTCCCCTGTGATTTCTTGATGAGAATATTGTTTTCATGCGATCTATCATCACGTCTCTTTGGTTTCCCTTGATGACCAACTTCGCTTGTTCTTCCCGAGACATTGCCTATCTCACTCGAGAATATGTCCATTCATATCGCCTCCCACTATGCCGCGGTCGCAAGTAGAAGATCGGCATGCTTTGAAAGCTTTCCATGCAGTCTTATTACCGCCCTAGAATGCAACTGGCATACTCTTGATTCGGTCACCCCTAATACTGCTGCTATTTCCTTTAAGGTCAAGCCTTCCTTGTAATACAGACTGACAACCAACCTCTCCCTGTCTGGCAACTCGCTAATGGCCTTTGCCAAAAGCCGGGTTCGCTCTGCTAACTCTACTGCATGTTCAGGGTCGCGCAACAAATCGGACGCGCCAGCGATTGGACTGACGTCTGGAGTCTCTTCGCTGCTGATCATAAGTTCCTCGAGGGATAAAAGTGCCGACTGACTCAGGCTCGCCAGTTTTTCGGACAACATATCGACCTCGATGCCAAGAGCTGCAGCTACCTCTTCATCAGTAGCTGGCCTACCCAATTCAGCTTCAAGGCAAGCGAACACTCTGCGAATCTTCTGTTCCTCTGCACGTACAGATCTGGGCAGCCAATCCAGGGTCTTCAACGCGTCCAGGACCGCTCCCCGTATACGCATCACGGCATAGGTTTCAAACTTGACATCGCGGCCAGGATCGAACTTCTCAACTGCATCGATCAGGCCGAGTGTGGCGTATGATAAGAGGTCATCATATCCTGCCACCGGGGTCTGGCACACAGGCATCCGATCTACCACGTATTTCGCCAAATAAGCGTACGAGAGTATCAGCTGCTCACGTGCCTGGAGGTCTTTGTGCAACTTGTACTTTCTCCAAAGATTTTGCCGGCCAAGATCCATCATCTTCCTTCACCGCTGTAGACTATTGCTTGGTATTATCCACAGATCGTTCCCAGGATGTTGATTCTTTCCCCTCTACACTCGTGAAAACAGATAGCACCCATCCCATCACGAGTCTGAGAGCCAAGAACACAGCGACCGCCTTAACTACAGCAATCGCAAGCCCTTCTTTGTGTAGTAATGACAATCCTCCTGCGACAAGAAAGCCAACAAGAGACATGAGAATGCTCAAAAATCGACAAAATCCTTCCAATGCAACAACGTCTCCTATGCAACTCGTTTGTCGGTCGAGTCATCGTTGATGCGCATCAAGAAAGCGGCAATGTTCTTTCTAGCGCTCTTACTTATCTTTGTAAACTTCACACCCAGATGATGCTCCGCTTTTGACCTATCGCCGTTACCTTGGCAGATTACTTGACCCGTCGCCTGCACAACACCGATTCCTGGGATATCGAGTTCCAATTCAATCGAATCTCCCACCTGATAAGAGCCCAAGTCATTCGTCACAATTCTTATGCCTTCGGCACTTATATCAAAAGTGTATCCCTCGTAACTGGCAGATTGCTCCTTTGTCCCGTGGTAGGTCACTCTCACGCGTTGTCTAGAACGTGCGCTAGCCCGACGCATATCGCCCATTTCCGTTTCTTTCTTGAAAACATAGCCTACTATCTTGTCACGATCAGCGGGATGAATCTCCGCGAATTGCACACCTACATAAAACGAAGTCAGGCTTGGGCCAGCTGAGACCCGCACAACATTCGCCAGGGCATGGATAGGCTTTTCTTCGGGAAGGTAAAGCTCAATTTCAAGGAAATCGCCTACCTTGATCTGATCAGGGCAGCTTGTGACCAATCGTAGGCCTCCACCGCTGATATCTGCTGTGACTGCTTCCGACCATGGTGTAAAGGTGTCCAAGCCGGTGTCTTTTCGATAGCGGACGGGGAGTTTCTGTGATATTCGCACATAATGACGCCGTTGAACGGATCCAAGATCGCGAAATGAGGTTAGTATGACAACAGGGATTCGGTCAGTTTGCATTCCTCGCACGACTGCGGCAAACCTCCTCAGCCCTATGGGAGCAAATACGTTTATCATTACGTGCTCACCTAAGCCTATAGGCTTATAATTCCCCTGGTCGACAGGAGCTGCGGCGTATATTTCTCCATCACGTATGTCCTCAATTCTGCTGGTATAAGTCTTACCCTTTATCTCCAGCTGAACACGGTCGTTCACACGTACAAGCGTAAGAATATCTGTAGTCTGCTGCGGTCGTCTAAAGAATAGCATTGATGATCTCCCGTCCCTACTCGTTGCTAACCTTCCTTGCTTCTCAGAGCTCACCGAAGCCGCTTTGTACCAGCGATTATGAATCACTACTGTTAAATTGGCACTTCACCATTGCCAAACACCATTCCATATAGCCAAGGCTAGTTCGTCTGATTTTGCCACGTGAATGTCCTCGGGCACGTCTTGACCACAGGTCACGTACGAGAAAGGAAGCAAAGTTTCCATGGCTAACCTAAGAACGCATCCCGGCTTCACGCATTCGTCTAACTTAGTTAGTATTAGCCTGTTCGGCTGCATACAGGCAAAGCTCTCAAAACACTCAAGTTGAGCAGCACCGTCTGCAGATGCCGAGAGTACAAGGTGTGTCTCTGTCGGGTCAGTTGCTTTGACAAATTCAGCCAGCTTACTCACCTGATTTGAATCTCGCTGGCTAACACCGTGGGTGTCCACGAGTATTAGATCGTCGTTCGCATGAGCAGACACAATTGCCCTGACCGCTTTGGGATCTAGCGCTACCTGGATTGGAATGCCCATTATTCGCGCATAGGTGACTATTTGTTCTTTTCCTCCAATACGCTGACTATCTGTTGTTACAATGGTTACTCGCTTACCTTGATTCAACGAGTATTCTGCCGCCAGCTTCGCAACAGTTGTAGTTTTGCCCACACCCGTAGGTCCTACTATCGCAACTCTAACCTGCTTATCACCCAGCGCTACAGGTCCAGAGCACCTGATTATGCGAGAAATCCGTTGTAAGATTCGTGTCACGTCTGATTCATAGCCGTTATCAGTTACGATGTTTACTATCACTTCTGGAACACCACGCCTGACAAGTCTTTCGGCAGTCTCCGAGAGTGAGAGTCCAGTTGGATTCGAGCATTTCAAACCCGCTACCACGTGGCGTTTGAGCTCAAGTTCGCCGGCGGCTGATTTGAGTTCGTCCGGAGATACCTTTGAAGCCGCGGCTGTCACAACTGGTTGAGGCTCATCAGTTACTTTCGTATCTATTGCGGCAATGATCTCCACCGTCTCCTTCTGCCCAACGTGAAGCCAGCCGTGTTTGCGAATCCGCTTGGCATGCAAGACTATTGCATCCGGACCTAGCTGCCGCCTGACCTCTGCTAGAGCTTCATGCATATTCGACGCTGTAATTCGCAGGATTCTCATCTGCCAATGTCACCAATCCTAAAGTCTCGATCTTTGTGCCTGGCGCGAGCTCATCAAACGACAAAACGGCAAGAGTAGATACCATGCGCTCGACCAGACGTCTGACATGGATCCTTGTGCGCGGCGAACACAGGATGACTGGTTGATATCCCATTTCCGCCATTCTCTCGACCTGAGATCGAACTGCTTCAAGTATACGTTGGGCGGCACTAGGCTCAAGCACCAACTGAACACCAGAGTCCGTTTGCTTTATGCCGTTTGCTATCATCTGCTCACAGCCTGGGTCTAGAACTAATACGCGTAACACTCCATCGGACGATTGATACTGCCTGGTAATTTGCCGATGTAACGCCTGGCGCACCCAGCCAGTGAGGATATCTACATCTCGGGTAACCCGAGCGGCATCCGCGAGTGCTTCCAAGATCGTAACGAGGTCACGGATCGACACTCGCTCGGAGAGCAGATTCTGCAATACAGCCTGGACCTCGCCAACAGTTAATAGGTTTGGTATGAGCTCTTCGACAACCGCAGGCGAGTGGGATTTTACAGTTTCCAAGAGAGTTTGAACGTCCTGTCGTGAGAGTATGTCCGCAGCATGTCTGCGTATGACTTCTGCAAGATGGGTTATCATGACGGTGAGCGGGTCAACAACCGTGTAACCAGCGCTCTCTGCCTCGTTCTGTTGCATCTCAGATATCCAAGTCGCGGGTAACCCGAAGGCTGGTTCTACCGTCTCGATGCCACTAAGGATACTACTGGCAATGCCAGAGTTCATGGCTAGTAACTGGCCTGGATAGACTTCGCCTGAAGCAATCTCGACACCTCGAAGCTTTATTGCATACACATTGGGCCTTAACTGTAGATTGTCCCGCACACGGATGGCTGGCACAACAAGTCCCATATCAAGAGCCATCTGTCGCCGAACTGCAGTAATTCGATCGAGCAGCTCACCACCCTGCTTAGGATCGGCAAGAGGGATTAGGCCATATCCCAATTCTACCTCCAGAGGGTCAATCGGTAGCAGCTCTACCATGGACTCCGGAGGCTTTATATGAGTTTCAGAAGGGATATCGGTTGATACCGGCTTCACTTTTGATTTTGTGAGCTGACCACCAAATGCCATAAGCCCAGCTATCAGAAGGAGTGGAAGTTTAGGCAGTCCGGGTATCAAGGCAAGAAAGCCGCAAATGCCTCCTGCCATCCATAACGCTTTTGGTTGAGAAAGAACTTCACCAGCAATTTCATCTCCGAGGTCATTTTCAGATGCCGCTTTTGTAACCATCAAACCTGTAGCAGTTGAAACAAGAAGGGCGGGTATTTGTGTCACCAATCCCTGGCCAACGGTAAGAAGTGTATAAGTCTGCAAAGCGCCGATGAAATCCATGTGCCTTTGGGCTATGCCAACGATAAAGCCGCCGATGATGTTGACGAGTATCATGATTACGGCCGCAATTGCATCGCCCCTGACAAACTTGCTCGCACCGTCCATTGCCCCGTAGAAGTCTGCCTCTCGACTCACCGCTTCGCGTCGCGCTCGGGCTTCGCTCTCGTCAATAATGCCTGCATTCAGGTCAGCGTCGATGGCCATTTGCTTGCCAGGCATGGCATCCAACGTAAAACGGGCAGCGACTTCGGCAACTCGACCGGTCCCATTCGTAATAACCACAAATTGAATGACCACTAGTATTGCAAAAACCACGATTCCTACGACATAGTTGCCACCAACGACCACTGAACCGAAAGCTGCAATCACCGCGCCTGCAGAACCGTTCAACAGGATAAGCCTTGTGGCGGCAATGTTAAGCCCGAGGCGAAACAGAGTCGTAACGAGTAACATTGAAGGATACGAAGCAAACTCTAAAGGCTGAGTTGTGTAAATGGTCACGAGCAGCACGGTCAACGCCATAGCCATATTCAATGTCAACAGCAGATCGAGCGCCCATTCAGGTAGAGGCATGATCATCATGCCAACTACAAGAACAGCGGCGACAGCCACAACTACGTCACTGCGCTTTGTAAGTACACGGACCCCAGATCGATTTGCCTGTGCTAGACTGTTCGCCATTCTATGTTCTCCTAGACATCCGTTCTAGACTATCCGAAATAAGGAACTATGCTGCTGATACCCTTTGACTCAGCCGATAGACGTAAGCCAAAATCTCCGCAACTGCCTGATAGAGATGTTCAGGAATCTGCGCTCCAACTTCTACCGTCTTATATAGCAACCGTGCTACTGGAGGGTTCTCAACGATTGGGACGTTGTTTGCGCGCGCGATCTCTTTTATCTTTTGAGCAATGAGTCGCTGTCCCTTCGCAACCACAACCGGTGCTGACATAGAGGAAGCATCATACCTCAAGGCTACGGCAACATGCGTTGGGTTTGTGATTACGACGTCCGCTCGAGCGACGTCCAAGAACATACGGCCACGAGCGATCTCACGCTGGCGCTGCCTTATCCTTGCTTTTATAGTTGGGTCACCTTCAACACGCTTGTACTCCTCTTTCACCTCTTGCTTGGTCATCCTCAAACTCTTCTCGAATTCGAATCGCTGGTACACCATGTCAAGAATGGCTATACCGATCATTGTAAGAGCTACTCGGCAAAGCAGTCGCCAGCACAGCCCAGCAACAGACGCCGCGGCAGCCAGAGCTGGCATCTGCCCTAGATCCAGAATTAGCGGTACTTCCTTTTTGAGTGAAACGTAGAGTACGTAACCAACTATGAGGGTTTTGATCAGTGACTTTGCAAGTTCGACCGCATACCTCAATGAGAATAGCCGGATGATACCCTGAACCGGATCGATTCGACTGAAGTTGGGCGATAGGGCTTTTGGAGTAACTCGTAATCCGACCTGAAGTACATTAGCGGCTAGACCGGCTGCACCAACCCCAAGTACCATGGGCATGCATAGAGCGGCCATTCGCCACATGCAGAATCTTGCTAGCTCCTGGATCGAACACATATTGAAATCCTGTACATGGAGATTGGCAAGAGCATCCCGAGTAAAGGAAGCCAAACCTTCGAACATATATAGGCCCACTGTTCTTAGGAGCAATATCGCGGCAACCAGAATTGCTGCCGAATTGACATCCGCACTTTTGGTGACCCTACCTTCATTCCGAGCCTCGTCCCGTTTTCTTGGGGTTGCGGGTTCGGTTCTATCGTGCATAGACATAAGCAGTCAACCTATCGTCCTGTTAGAAGTCGCAAAGCCACGGCTGTTTGACTATACATGTTGCAGAAAACGCCTTGGCTCGTCATTAGAAGCACCGGAAGCGTTACCACCAAGCCGATTATTCCTGCACCAAGCTTGAGTTGTAATCCAACTATCAACAGATTCGCTTGCGGCACCGCCCTAGCCAACAAGATCAGGGCAACATCGGCCAAGAATACGGTGGCCAGGACTGGTGCGGCAATGCGTATAGCGATGCCGAATAATAATACAAATAAGTCGATGATCCCCCTTGCAACGGCAGTATTTATGGTCATATTTCCTATGGGCAACAGTAGGAAGCTGTCGGCCAACCCTCGAATCATGATGTGATGTGCATTTGTAACAAAGAAGAGCAAGCCAGCTAGCAAATAATGCAACCTAGCCGCTACGGCAGTTTGTGCACCGTTTATAGGATCAAGCATGGTTGCAAAGCTAAATCCTGACTGCAGATCAATCAGTTCGCCCGCTACCTGAATAGCAGTAAATATGAGTAGGACCACAAAACCTATAACCAAGCCAATAATCGCTTCCTTAGCTACCATAAACGCCATGGGCAGGGCATCGACAACTGGTGAGTTCAAATCAGATACGGACACAAATACCAGAGCTACTCCTACGGACACCAATGCCTTGACCTGCATAGGTACTTGGGTTGACCCTAACACCGGCACGACAGAGAAAATGGCGGCCGTTCTCGCTAACACCAATAGAAAGATTTCCAGTTTCTCGACTCCAAACCAAGTCGGATCCATTTATCTCACCATATAGGGTATACTTCTAAGTAACTCTCCAGAGAATGCGACTAATTGCTGAAGCATCCACGGGCCGCACACGGCAACGACCACAGCAACGGCTAAGATCTTCGGAATGAAAGTCAGAGTCATTTCATGAATTTGGGTAGCAGCCTGGAAGACTGCAACCACGAGACCTACTACAAGTCCTACGCCTAACATTGGCGCTAGCATAGTTAGAGCCAGTACCAACGCTCTACGGGAGATATCTAGAACTGTTGCGTCTGTCATAGCGCACCTCTCTCATTTGAAACTCAATGCAAGTGACTGGACTATCAGGTGCCAGCCATCCACTAGGACAAACAATAATATTTTGAATGGCAGCGAGATCATCACAGGCGGTAACATCATCATGCCCATAGACATCAAGGTCACTGCCACAACCATATCGATAATAAGGAAGGGAACGAATATGAGAAAACCTATACTGAAAGCAGTCCTAAGTTCGCTAATTAGAAAGGCTGGGATGAGCACGTACGTGGGCACATCAGCTTCCGTAGCTGGTTTCTTGATGCGCGCGAGATCGACGAACAAAGCGATGTCTTTTTCCCGCACCTGAGCGAACATAAAGTCTCGAACTGGCACCGACGCACGGTCCAATGCCTGTTGAAACCCTATTTGACCGTGCATGTATGGTTGTAGCGCGGATTGGTTAATGTCGTTCCAAATCGGCGCCATCGTAAAGAAGGTTAAGAATAAAGCCAATCCGATAAGAACAGAGTTCGGAGGAATTTGCTGAGCACTCAACGCACTTCTCGTAAAGGACATTACGATGACTATACGTGTGAACGATGTCACCATGATTAGCATAGCTGGCGCTAATGACAAGATTGTTAGGATCAGCAGGATTTGTAGGCTGACCGACACATCTTGCGGACCTTTGGCCGCCTCGACGCCTATGTTCAACTTGGGAACCATAGGCTCAGCTGACGCCAATGCGCTGAAGTAGCACACCCCTAAAGCTATGCCAAGAACTTTATTCCTCACGAGGCTCCACATGACATGTACCCCTACTGTGCACCCGGTCGCGAAGATAAATGGCGCAATCTTTGAGCAATCCGCCAATACGGGCCGCGGGTCCGTTCTCATGTCTTTCGCCCGAATACCGAGCGAGGTATTCAGCGAACCTGTCTTGCTCAGTACCTTTGCCCTCCAACGACTCATCCTTTTCTAGTTCGCAGACAAGACTCATGCTATTTCCAGAACACCCGATGAGTAGGTTCTTTCCTCTGATACTTACCACGTGCAAAGTACTGGACGGAGTAAGTCTTATCGTCTCCATTGGTCGAATGTCTCGACCTGCTCGAAGCGGTATCTGGCGCCGGTCAGAGACCCATTTCAGAGCCAGGATAGTCACGTAAGCCAATGCTAACACCAAACCGAGTTTCAAGGTGGTGGAAAGGATGGTAGCTGGCGCCACTGGGCGATCCGATGACTCTTTCTTATCTCCCGCTTGATGCTTTGCGAGCAGCTTGATTTTATCGGGTCGTCGCTCAACCTGGCTAATGGCTGCACCTTCGCTGTTAGCATTCTCTGAAATGTCCACAACTGCCTGGCTAGAATTCACCTTTCCCACATCCTGTCGCCGGGATACCTCTTTCACGGCCCTCCGGGGAACAAGATGGCGAATACTCTCTGCATTTCTTGCGGGTGTGGCCTCACCCTCGGTCGTTACATCGGTTTCACCATCACTGACGGACAAACCACTCTGTGATGTCTGTCCAGAGGCAATCTCAGCGGTCGCTGAAACAGGTTCGATGGCTGGGTAAGCTGACGGTCCCTCGCCTATGTTCACCTGTACGGGCGTTCCACCTTCTGCGAGTGACTCCGTGGCTGCATCTGGGCTAGCTGCATTTTCGATTGCACCTACGGACATGGAAATGACAAGCACTACAGATACCACGAAAAGGACCAACCATATGACCCTCGTGTTCTTCATTGTCGCCTCCATCAAGCAAGCCGCTCTGACTCGCTCACGATCTCGGTAAGACGCACGCCGAAGCTGTCATCGACGACCACGACTTCGCCGCGTGCAATCAGTTTTCCGTTCACTAGAACATCCACTGGTTCGCCTGCAAGTTTGTTAAGCTCTATGATTGAACCTTGTGCAAATCTTAATACATCACGCACCGGCACTGTTGATCTTCCCAGCTCCACACTAAGCTCTAGAGCTATATCCATCAGGAGATCGAGAGAGCCTTGTTCACCACCTATTGACTCGGATGAAAGTTGACCAAATCGCACAGAACGAATTTCCTCCGCTTTGCTAGACTTCGTTCCATCCACTACAGTTAATTCAACTTTCTGGGTCTTGTCGTCGGTCTCTGTTGTCATCGAGTTAGGTTCCTCAGGTAATTCCGCAGCCTGCGTGTTTCGTGCCATGATTACTCCTCCCACGGGTTGAGTTACGCCGCGCCGGCGTTCTCAATCCCACCAGACTTACTTAGTGTGTGAGCGATTCGCTCAACTAATCGCACCGCTAGACGCCGCCCGGATAGTCCGGGCACGGCGTGGAACATGTTCTTGTCGCCAATTCTAACTACTACTGGACTGTCTACACTGCTGTCCAAACGAATTACATCACCAACTTCCATACTGAGTACATCCTGAACGCTAATAGAGGCCTTTCCAAGATGCACCGTCACAGGCAGCTCGACGGCCATTATTGCCTCCGAGACTGTGGGAGCTGCTGTGGAATCCGCTGCCAACCACTTTCTGGGATTGAGCTCATCAAGAACAGGACTAAGTGAGTTTACTGGCAGCACGACACCAAAATCGAACATTGCAGAGCTTAGCGAGCATGAGTAGCGTGCACCGAGCACTAACTCTGATCTGTCAAGCTCTAACTCTTTACAGGACTCGTAAATTTGCCCTATTCCCATCTCCAAAGTAGCAACCTGCTGCCATGCCAACTGCAGATCCCCCAAGAGTCTCAGTATTGCACGTCGAAGAATTCCTTGTTCAATCTGCGTTAGTCTTCTGGTTTCATCCACTATTGATCCTTCGCCACCCGTCATGCAGTCCACTATGCTTAGGGCCATAGAAGTCGGCATGTAGACAAAACCACCTCCTGGAAGCGGATCAAGCCCTACTTTCGCCAGTAGCACAGTAGATTGAATGTCATCTAGCAGCTGCCCGAACGAAAGCTGTGTAACTGTATTAACTTGGACTTTTGCCTCGTTTCGAAGGATGTCCGATAGCGTGTAGCCCCATGACTTCTCCAGGCCACCGAAGATCATCTGAAGTGCCCGCAAATTCGTCCTTGAGAGCTTGTCCGGATGTGCGAAGTCATACAGCCGAACCTTGCGCTCCGAATTGCCAAGCTCATTGGCTTGACGGCTTCCAGATGTCAACGTTTCGTCTATCGTTTTTTTCGAGACATTCTTTGGCATGGCAAATACACGTTGACTTCTGCTATTGCATCGCGAAGTCAGTGAAATAAATGTTAGCTACTTTGCCTTCCTTTAACACGGAATTGAGAGTTGATTTCAGTTCTTCTTTCAGATGCATCTTGCCACGATCCGAAATAAGAGAGGCATAGGTCTTAGTGGATAACACCATGATTATGGCATCTCGAGCCTTAGCCTCTTCCGGGTTACCGCCACCCTCTTCTCCCTTGGGAGGCTTTCCTTCCATCTCAAGGGTGATATTTACCTTGAGATAATGTGGTTCACTGACATCGGCAAGATTGACCACGAATTCTTGGAGTTTCCAGGGATAGACATCCTCGACCTTCTTTGCTTTTGCGTGACCTTTCTTTCCAATCTTGGCAAATGTGAAGGCGCCAGCGCCCAGACAGACCAACAAGAGCGCAACGATAATCACAACTAGTGGCAACCTTCCATGATTAGAGATCTTCATTGGTTTCAATACCTCCTGGTTCCAACTCATCAGTTCTTAAGATTACGATATCCACTCGCCTATTTACCGCTCGATTTCTTTCATTTGTGTTAGGCACCAAGCTCCTTGTATCGGCATAGCCCGCAGCCGATAATCTCTCCGGCGGAAATCCCAATTGTTCGATCAAGTATCTGACTACCGTAGTTGCTCGCACAGCAGACAGTTCCCAGTTGGATGGAAATCTGCCGGAGCGAATCGGCAAGTCGCACGTGTGTCCCTCAATACGGATATGGTTAGGAAGATCTTTGAGAAGCTTTGCCACCACGGATATAATGTGCTTGGCATCAGGTGACAGTTCAGCACTTCCTCGTGAGAACAGTACTTTATCAGTTGCTATGCTCACTATCAGTCCTCGTTCGTCAGCTCTGAGTGTCACAGTCTGCTCCAGTCCCTCTTTCTTGACCAGCTTCTGCATACTCTTGATTGTCTGCCATGGAACGCCTACGCTATCGCCAATTATAGGGGATGGCCTTACGCTAAACTGACCGCTGGTTCCTAATACCGATCGTCCCTGACCGTGTTCTAGGCCTCCGAACCCGCTTCGAATTGATATTGCCACTTGCCGAAACTTGTTCAAGTCCAAAATGGACATCGAATACAACATAATGAAGAAAGCCATAAGCAACGTTATCATGTCTGCGTAAGTCAGCAGCCAGCGGAGGGCGCCGCCACCATCATGGCCACCACCTCCGCCTCCTTCGTGTTCTGTTGATCTAGACCGACGACCCATTCTACCCCTGTATGCTTCCCTGCTCTTCCAACGTCTGGCGTATCTTTGGAGGTAAATACGCCACCATTTTGGTTTGAACTATACGCGGATTGTCTCCCGCCTGAATTGAAAGAATACCTTCGATCATCATGTCGTAGGCAATGATCTCCTCTGCGGTGCGGGCTTTGAGTTTCGCTCCGATCGGTAGAAATATGAGATTTGCCGTAGCCACACCGTATAGAGTTGCCAAGAACGCTGCGGCGATGGCTGGGCCCATTTTGCCCGGTTCGTCCAGGCTAGCGAGCATGTGAATAAGGCCCATGACTGTACCAATGATTCCTAGGGTCGGAGCAAAACCACCCATAGTCGCAAAGATATTTTCTCCTACCTTATGTCGCTCTTGAAGAGAGGTTATTTCTGTTTCAAGTATTTCGCGCACCATCTCCGACGGCGTGCCATCTACGACCAGTTGAATGCCCATCTGGAGAAACTTGTTATCGAGGTTTTTTACTGCTTCTTCGAGCACCAAAATACCCTCTCTGCGAGCCGTTCTGGCAAACTCTACCATGGTCGTTATGATTTCCGCCAAGTCGATGTTTTTGCAGAAAAAGGCATTACGTACAATTCCTGGCACACTGAGCATTTGCTTTAGTGAAAAGGAAATCGTGGTTGCGCCGATTGTCCCCCCAATGACCAAGATAAAAGCAGAAGGCTGGAGCAAATCCCCAAAGTGCCCACCTTCCATTGCGAAAGCCAGCAACAATGCGCCCCATGCCAGTAGCAACCCTACTATTGTACCTAGGTCCATAGTCGCTACTACCTTTCCTCGCTACACCCATTGTGATTCGCAGACATAATTTGCGGACCGCTCGCAATCCGGCGACGAAACTCGACCACCCTGTCTATCACCTCTTGCACGCTCTCCCGCACAATGAACTTCTTGCCATTGGATAGAGACACGACGGTGTCGGGAGTAGCTTCGACGAACTCTATGAGATCAGAGTTCAAGACTATTTCTGTACCATTAATAAGCTTCAGAAATATCATTTCCCAACTTCCCCGGAATCTAGATAAGGCCCATGCCGTTGCTAGTGCAAATAGGCAACGGCATGGGCTCATGCCAAACCACCCTAGCGTTTCAGTTGCACTAACTCCTGAAGTATTTCATCCGATGTGGTTATAATCCTCGAGTTCGCTTGGAAGCCTCTTTGCGCAACGATCATGTTCGCAAACTCTGTAGGCAGATCCACATTCGACGATTCAAGAAAGCCCGCAGTGACATTTCCCAAGCTACCCTCTCCCGGCTGACCTATCCGAGGCAGACCTGAGTTACTGTTCTCCACCATCAGATTGTTGCCAATCTTCGTAAGGCCAGAGGGATTGGTAAACTGAGCGAGCGCCAATCGGCCCAGCGGCTGAGTCATTCCGTTTGTAAAACATCCGGAAACCACACCATCTTTACCGATTGTGAAACTATCAAGTGCACCCAGCGGCAAACCATTCTGCGACGCTGGGCTCAACGTGGTGTCCCCAGCTAACTGAGTAATAGACCGAAAATCAAGAGTTACCTCTATGGGACTATTCGCACCGTTAAAACCTTCAAGATCCAGCGAAATGCTTCCCGTGGGTGTAGTGGCATTCCCAAAAGCATCAAAGACTAAGGTACCGCTTCCCACTGTGCTACCTGCGGCGGCATCTGGGCTGCTAGCCACCCATGCCCACTCACCATCGTTTGCTGTCTTAGTAAAAGTGAGGGTCAGCGAATGGGACGCACCCAGTGAATCATATATCTGCACAGTTGCACTGTAGTCTCCCCCGGCGGCAGTCATCGAATCCAAGTTTCCACCGTAAGCAATCTGCGACGTCTGCCTGGCCAGAGCAAGCTGGCCCACTGGCAGCCTCAGGACTGACGCTGCTGTGATCGGAGCAGTTGTATCGATCTCTCCTGTGACAGGGTCAGCTGTCCAGCCTAAGACCTTGAGACCCGTGGAAGCTGAGACCAATGTGCCCTCAGAGTCAATCTGAAAAGAGCCATCTCTAGTAAAATACTTACCCTGGCCATCGCCTAGAACCAGGAATCCGTTTCCCTCGATTGCGATATCGGTGGACTTACCTGTGGCAAACAGAGATCCCTGCGACTGGCTGATGTCCACACTACCTATACCGGTTCCAAGTCCAATTTGGACTGGGTTAGTACCACCTACGCCACCAGGTTTTGGAGCAGTGGCTCCTCTAAGTGTTTGACTAAGCATCTCCTTAAAGTTGACTCTACTGGCCTTAAAACCTACTGTATTAATGTTGGCAATGTTGTTGCTAATCACGTCCATCTGCATCTTATGTGCTCGCAGACCGGAAACACCGGTATACATTGCCTGTATCATGCTTTGACCTCCTGAAGTGCCCCTTTGTTTTGGTGGTTGTTGTGCCGTGTAGTAACCAAGCGGCACGGGGGCCTCCTCGATAGAGGTCCGGCCCCAAACGTACTTTCTATCTATCCATCACCTCCTAAGCAATGACTACACTGTCAATGTTGGTAAAGATGCCCTCACGGGTCCGTGCTTCGTCGATTGCAGTAATAACAACGCGGTTCTTCACACTCACAACCAACGCCAGGTTATCAAGCATAACAAGAGACTGATTTGACCCCTTGGCACTGGCTCGCTCAACTGCCTGGTCAATTCTCCTAATGTCTGATGCAGAGAGCTCTACACGTGACGAAGCAAGTCTCTTCTGGGCATGCGAAGAAATCCTCAGCGAATCAAGACGCTGAGTCTCCTGAGCCAAAACGGTAGAGAAATCAGTTCGCCCAGTAGGCGACTGCGGTGCGGACACTGTTTTGTGCACTGCAGGGTTGATTCCTCTGATGACGTTACTCATTTCTTGTCACCATTTCCCCAGTCGACTGTCCATACGATACTCTCAGGCAGGCATGCCTCCAGTTCGAACGCCTGAGGCAACTCGCGAATCGCGAGCTTATTGCAGCAATTCGTGTGCCAGGCATAGCAGTAAATTGCGGTATTGATTCTAAAATGTTTGGGAATTTACGGGTCTAGCCTTTTCTCGTGACTTATGGTGAGGTGGAAGGATCGATCTATCAAGTGGAGTGGGAGAAATTACTCAGCAGCAACGGGGCAAAAATGGACACCCGGACACATTATGAAGTGCCCAGGTGTCCTTACAGATATCGACTGCTGCTATTCCACGCTTATCACATATCCTAAGAGAATGTCGTGGGCGCCAACCTTGAGCAAGGGGATGCCATTTTCAAACAACACTCGATCCACCCTACCCTTGATTTGATTGTTGGTCTCCGTATCTGTTGCGACTACCGTACGGCCGATGAGACTGACAGCCTGGAACGTGGAATTCGCTTTCATCATCTCACTTAGACCCTTGTTCATTTGCTGCATCTGTTCTAGCGTGGAGAATTGGGCCAACTGAGCAATGAACTCTCTATCTTCCATGGGCTGGAGTGGATCTTGGTTCTTCAGCTGGACAATGAGCATTTTCAAAAACGCATCTCTATCCAACTGTGTTTGCTTCGAAGTCGTAGACGCCTTGTATTCTGTTTCACCCACAGTACTTGTGGCTGTTATCATCTCGGAAACCTCCTATGCCAGGTAGTCAAATCGCCCTGCCCACCCGAATGTTCTGACCTCCTCAGGAAGCACGCCGTCTGGTATTTGAGTCATCGGCGCTGACGAATTAACGGCACGATGATGCGGGCTGTTGGCTGAATTACCCCGGTAGTTGGCGCCTGTATGCATATCCCAGTCAAGATCGAGGGCATCTCCCACTGAGACAGAGATAGCATCGACGTGAATTCCTGCGTCGGCCAAAGACTGCCTAAGTAGGGACATATCTGCCTCTAGAATTTGTCGAGCCGTTTCTGTCGACGTCTTTAGGTTTGCAGTCACAACTCCCTGTTCTGCAATAACCTTCATGTGAATCGTACCCAGGTGAGGCGGGTCAAGCCTGAGAGTCATATCCGCATGCGTGTCAAACAGACTAACTCTGGCGCTCTTGACAATCTGGTGGATCACGCTTGAGCGGACTGTCGGCTCAATCACTGGCATCTGACTTCTTTGGTCTGGACTCGCAACCATCTGTTCCTCCAGGCGATGAAGACCGAACAGGCCAAGCACCGCCGAGCTGTGAGTCGCATCTGCAACCTGCTGACCTGAGCGTTGCGGAGCCACTTCTGGTTTGTTGAACAGTCCTGCAGCTTCGTCTGTCAAGACTGGTTCAGGTATACGTCCAGCACCGAAAACATATTCATTAGGTGACTGGGGTATGACAGATACCAGTCGACGACTGTCTGAAGCCTGTGAGAAGCGCATCAGTTCAGCACTCTGTCCAGGATAGTGCTCATTCGGTGTGACGTCCTCTTTCGTGCGACCACTGGCCTTCGCGAAGTCACGACTATTAGCGAGTGCCTCTGGAGTGGCTGCATTTGCCTCTATTGCTTGCTTGCCGCTGGAGACTGGCTGCACCACAACCATTGACTCTCCTGCGCTAGCCAGAGGAACAGACACGCATTCCCCTTGGGCACCTAGTGAAGCGACTAATCCATGGGTAGATTCATGAGAGGCGTTTGATACGTTTCCAACACCCGGCACAAACGAAGACCCATTCGCGCTTTCTACGAGAAGCTCAGTTCCATCCTCCTTTCTTTCGAAACCCTGGAGCGGTTGTGGAGAGGCAAACCGAGGCAATAGCACTTTGCCATCCGTCGGAGCCATCTCCGAATTCGCGTAAAACGGACTCAACGTGCCCCAGCTGTCGATAGGACCTTCTGGGAATGTGGGCATAGCGTCCACGCTTTCGCTCAATGCCTGTAGATCAGCTGTGCTCTTGAAGTCCGGCAGAACCGAGGTGAATGCACCTAGGCTAGCTATAACATCCCAGCAAATGTCTGAAGCGCCTTGGTCATCAAACCCGGCTCCTTTGCCCTCGGACCCCAGCAGAGACTCTTCACTGGAAACAAGCGAAGGCGAAATTATTGAAAACCCATCTTGTCCGCCATTTGGTCCCTGCTGTCCAGCCCTGGACAGACTTGTGGCCGCTGACTCGTTTAATCTGGAAAGCAGCGATTCGAACACCAAGGCCGATTCGCTCTGACTACTTGATGAAGAGTCACGCTGGCCGCATGAGGTTTTGTCGCAAGCCCCATGCACAATGTTCGTAAGCACATTTAGTCCTTCTATACTAATCACCTCCCTTTTGTGGTATATTCGCCCATATTGGCTAGCGGGCATATAGGCTGGTCACCTAGTACCAGCATACTCCGAAAGTCTAGTCAATACAGCTGAAACGTAGCGCTCAGTTTCTTCAAAAGGTGGAATGCCACCGTATCGCAGTACACTACCTGGGCCTGCGTTATAAGCTGCCAATGCCAGCTCGATGCTGCCAAATCTGTCAAGCTGTTGTCTGAGATACCGTGCTCCACCCTGAATATTCTGTTCAGGATCATCGGGATCAACCCCTAGCGATCTGGCTGTACTTGGAAGCAATTGCATCAGTCCTCTGGCGCCTGCACTGGAAACTGCATTCGGCTTGAATCCCGACTCGACAGATATGACAGCCTTTATGAGCGCCGGGTCTAATCCATATTCGCTAGCAGCTCTATTTATGACCGGAACTAACTCTGATGGACAAGCCGGAGCAGATGTCAGACTTGCTCTTGCCAAATAGTTCTGAAATTGACTAAAGCCATGACGAACAGGCATCATTTTCTGGTCTCCGCTTGTACAGCGGGTTAATAAATGCCGTATCTCTTGGACTCGGGCTTTCACTGTCTGAAGATGTTCAAGAGCCATTTGGTGTCACCTACCCTAGCCAGCTCCATTGCGGCGATGGAGTGCGGCGCCAGCTTCATCCAATGCCATCTGGTCTTCGATGAGTATGTCACGACGATGTTGGTCTGCTTTGTATTCTTTCAGTTTCTCCAAAACTTTACGGTCTCTGGAGGCCCTTATTACCTCTCGGGTTTTGTTATCTTTCTGAGCAGCCAGTCGCTTTACAATAACTTCTTGTGCTGAAATCTGATCGGAGAGTTCCTGCAGGTAGTGATAGGCCCGCCTGATGTGCTCAGGATCAGAGCAGGACAGATCACGCTTCATTTGGTCATGAAAACTGTCTCGCAGGGCTGTAATATCCAATAGTCGGGCTAGTTCGCACTCATATGATTTCCGTATTGCTGCCAACTCTGAAAGCAGAGCGTCTACTATCGTTTCTCTGTAATTTAGGACTTTCTGCAGCTTGAAACTAAATCTCTTCACTCTCTACCCTCGAACAAGTGTTGCAATTTCGTAAGCGTGTCCTGAAAAGTGACCTTTTCGAACACATCCTGCTTAAGGAAGCCGTTAATTGCGCCTATCATTGACTTTGCCTCGTCGATCTTCGCGTTGCTGCCGTCGACGTAGGCACCTATGTTGATAAGATCTTCCGCCGACTTGTAGGTGGCGAGTAAGTCTCTGAGTCGACCCGCTGCATCTAAATGTTCCTCAGACGCGATGTCTGGCATCAACCTGCTAACACTTCCCAGAACATCGATGGCAGGGTAATGATTTCTATGTGCCAACTCCCTGGATAGGACTATGTGACCGTCTAGAATGCTCCGAACAGCGTCCGCGACAGGTTCATTCATATCATCGCCTTCGACAAGTACCGTATAGAGTCCGGTGATTGAACCACGTGCTGATGTACCTGACCGCTCTAGCAATTTCGGCAGGAGTGCAAAGACCGAAGGAGTATAGCCACGTGTAGTGGGCGGTTCACCAACGGCCAAGCCAATCTCGCGCTGTGCCCAGGCTACTCGGGTCACGGAATCCATCATGAGCATGACGTCTTTCCCTTGGTCTCTGAAATACTCTGCAATTGTAGTGGCGATCATTGCGCCTTTGAGGCGTACAACCGCGTTTTGATCGGACGTAGCAACAACTACCACTGATTTCTCAAGCCCTTCGTCGCCCAGATCTTTCTCCAGGAAATCCCGTACCTCACGACCTCTCTCTCCGATTAGTGCGATTACATTGACATCCGCTTCTGTGTTTCGGGCTATCATACCCAGCAGAGTACTCTTTCCTACACCACTACCAGCGAATATACCTATACGCTGTCCTTTTCCACATGTCAGCAACCCGTCAATTGCCCGCACACCGAATGTGAGCGGTTGTCTGATACGCTGTCGATTCATGGCGGGAGGAGGTGTCCTGGTAACTAGCATTTCGTCCTCTGCGTCTAACGGTCCCAGATCGTCAATCGGCCGGCCCAGACCATCGAGCACCCTGCCTAGGAGCTTAGGACCGACCCTAACCTTCATAGAGGTTCCCAGCGCTACAACATTACTGCCGAGAGCTATGCCATTCATATCCCCAAGTGGCATTAGGAGGACACAATCCTCCCTAAAACCGACAACCTCTGCAAGTATGGGCGGTTGGTTTCTGTCGTAATAGATCTCACATACCTCTCCGAGGTGAGTTGCCGGCCCTCGAGACTGTATTATGACACCTATTACCTGCGATACCTTGCCATTCAATCTGATGGTGTTGGTTCTAGCCACAACTTGCTGATACTTACTGAGACTCGGGTGCCCGACTGTGTTAATGGCCATGGCATTCCTCCAGCAAAGCTCGCTCTACCTGCTCCAACTGGGTGCTTACTCGGGCGTCCAGGTCTCCATTCGCTGATTCGATCACACATCCCCCCTGATCAACACGCCGGTCCTCGACCACCTCAAGCGAGCTAACGCCGTCAAATGCAGACACCAACTCGTCCTTGTGAGTACGCAAGAACTCATAGTCAGACGGGTTAATCCGTATCTTAATGTTCTTCTTATCTCTGAGCTGAGATATTGCCGATTTGACTGTGGTGAGAACGTAATCTTGATGTTCATTGAACTCTTGGCGAAGAATTTTCTCAGAGATTTTCACCGCCAGTTTAAGCAGTTCTGGCTCAATGTCAATCCAGAATTGCTCCAACTGGTTTTCCACATTGGACTCTAACTCTTCGCGGTACTTTATCAGCAAAGACTTTTGCTCCTCCAATTCCTGAAGAGCCGCTTGACGACCTTCCTCATAAGCTAACATACGAATGTTTTCGGCCTCGGCCTGAGCATCAGAGACAATCCTAGCTGCTTCTTCTCGAGCCTGTGATAAGATCATTTGCGCCTCGTCATGCGGAGACACACAGTTCTTATCGCTTGAACGTCTTGATACTGCTTCGCAATCCAGCATGTATACCGCTTCACCTGAAACGCTGGCATTGGGTATGGAATTACACTTGATCACCCTACCCAACTGCTTGTACCTCCTCAGTCTCCACTTGGCTTTCGGCCAGGGCGATCTGGCCATCGGCAAGCATTCGGCGCATGGTGCTGGCAATCCGTTGCTGAGCAGCGTCTATGTCTGACTGGCGTGCTCTCTCCAACAACTCCAAGTCCTCTTTCAAGCTCTCTGCTGCTCGTTCGGACATGTTCCTAAATATCAACGACTGGATTTCATCAGAGCTGCCTTTCACTGCCAGCCTTAGATCCTCTTGGTCAACTTCCCTAAGTACTAGCTGAATAGCACGGTCGTCTAGGCGGGTGATATCCTCGTACAGGAACATCATGCCGCGAATTTGCTCGCACAGTAATGCGTCTTTGGCTTTAATGGATTCCAACACCAACTCCTCGGTTGATCTTTCCGTATTATTCAGGATCTCAGCCAGAGCAGCGGGCCCAGAAATAGCCTGTACTTCTCCTTCTGAAGACGTCAATCTTGCATTGATTGCCTCCTCGATTTCGGCAATAGCATCAGCGTCCACAGAGCCCAGTGAGCAGATGCGCATAGCAACGTCTTTCTTGATCATGTCGTCCATCAGAGGCAGAACTTCTGCAGCCTTTTCTGGTGGTAGATTAGAGATTACCAAAGCGATTATCTGAGGTGATTCTTCATTGAGTAGTCTAGCAATCTGTTCAGGACTTGCATCCCACAGAGATTGGAAAGGCCGAGCACGTAGCGGCTTCTCTGCCTTCGAGATTAGCTTGCTAGCTTTTTCTTGTCCTAGCGCTTGCTCTAGAACCTGAGCAGCAAAATCACGACCGCCTGGTTCTAGACTCCCATTTGCAGTAAGCTCTGCAAACTCTGCTAGCACCATATCTCTAATCTCAGCGTCCACGTAGCGTATTCTCACGATCTCTGAGGTCAGCATTTCAATCTGTTGGTCATCTAGGTGCTTGAATACCTCTGCGGATGTAGAAGCGCCTAACGTCATTAGCAGAACTGCAGCTTTTTGAAGGCCGCTCAACTCTATCTGTTCTCTCATAGCGATCCTCTAGTCGTCAGGACCTTGAAATCCATGTCTTGATGACCTCCGCGACCTCTTCCGGCGTCTTCTGGCCAACACCTTGAAGCAACGGAGTCACGTTTGTTGAATCCACAGTTGAACCCACCGACGATTGTGTACTCTGTTCCGTAGAAGTCTGCTCTTGTAGAATGGGCGAGTTTGCGTCAGTGCTTACGCTAGCGCTGCCACCAGCACTGCTTATACTACTCGTAGGAATACTAATGCTGATTTGACCCAATGTTCTACGCAGTAGGAAGAAGAAGCCAACGAGGAGAAGGAGAGCACCCACAGTCTTGGCTATCGAGAAATATGTCTCCTTTGCCGCTGCTGCCTTCATTTCTTTGTCCATAGTCTTAGCGAGCGAATCGTCAAAGGAGACTCGTTCTACTATCACTCTGTCTCCTCTAGATGTGTCTGCGCCTACAGCAGCTTCCACGGCAGATCGAATGGGCAACAACTTGCTGGGACTTATTTTGTCGTCAACCAAGACAGCCACCGAGAGCTGCTCGATCGTGCCTGGTGTTTTAATGATGTGCTCGGTGACTTTTGAAATTTCGTATTTGTTGTTCACTCGTCGCCGCACATAACCGCTCCCTTCACCAGGGTTATTGCTTACCGACGGTCGAAGATTGCCCGCGATACCAACCACTCCACCCACCTTTCCGGCACCTTCGCCGTATGATTCAGTCTCTTCTTCTTCGCTCAGCAATATCCCCTTCCCCTGGGAGATCGGTGCGTATTCTTCGCTGGTTGTTTCCCGGCGGTCAAAGTTCATACGTGCGTCCACTCTGACGACAGCTTTACTCGGACCGATTATTTGCTCGAGCATGCTCTGAATACTTCTCGCCACCTGATCCTCGTATTGCGTCTTGAGTTGGAGTTGAGAAGCACTCAGTCGTGGGTCCAAACCCGTAGCATCTCGGATACCTGCTGACAGGACGTTGCCATGTGTATCGACAACGGTAACGTTTTCTGGCTTCAAACCTTCCACTGAGGAGGCAACAAGGTTTACAATGCCAGCTACGCTGTCGGTTGCCAATTGCCTGCCAGGACGTAGCTTCACTATGACAGATGCAGAAGGCTTATTGTTCTCATTTTCAAAAACACTGGGCGCTGGTATAGTCAAATGGACTCTGGCTGCGGACACCGTCTCTAGTTGACTAATAGTTCGTGCAAGTTCACCTTGAAGGGCCCGTTGATATTGAACGCGTTGAGAGAATTCCGTCATTCCGAACGTGTTTTTGTCGAACAATTCGAAGCCCACACTTCCACTTTCAGGGAGTCCTTGTGCCGCCATCGCGAGCTTTATTTCGGCTGCCTTATTCGTCGGCACTTTAATGACGGAGCCATTTCCACCAATCTCGTAAGGCACGCCTTGCTCCTGAAGTTTGCTCACTATCGCACCAGCGTCATCTGCTGAAAGGCCTGAGTACAACACGTCCATCTTTGGTCTTGCAGCCAAGATAGATACAACGAATAGCAAGACTATACTGACCGACAAGAACACTACACTCATGAATCTTTGAGTGCCGGTCATCGCGTTCCAGAGTTTAACAATGGCCTGGATTGGCCCGAGCTTAACTAGTTGATCCATAGGCTAGAAACCCTTACTTAAGTGACAAAATGTAGATTTCAAAACCAGCTCTTGAATTCACAATTCTCAAGCACTGGCTACTGTTTGCTATACCTGCATTCGCATGATTTCTTGGTAAGCCTCGATTATCTTATTCCTAACCTGTATCGTAAACTGAAGTGCGGTGCTCGCCTTCTGCATTGCAATCATCGCTTGATGCACTTCTACCGCGTCACCAGTGGCGAGCTTGTTAGCAAGCTGATCTGCCTCTACCTGAAGTCTATTGACTTCGGAAACAGCTTGCTTTATCGTGCTACCGAAAGCGGTGTCGGTTGGCTCAGCTTGAGTTCTGGTTATCGAACTAGCGGAATACGGTGAGTTGTTGATCCCTTCTATTCTCATGACATAAACACTCCCTATCCTCTGCCAATTTCCAGAGCCTTGCTAACCATAGACCGTGCTGCGTTAACAGCGGCAATATTCGCCTCGTACGCTCTGGTAGCAGTGATGAGGTCAACCATTTCCTCAACGATATTCACGTTAGGAAAAGATACTGTTCCGTCCGGACCAGCATCTGGGTGTGATGGATCATAAACCTGTTTGAATGGCGCTCGACTTTCGGTTACTGCCTCGACGTGCACGCCAGCGTCGGTAGGGTCAAATCCACCACTACGCGTGCTGAATATTACTTCCTGTCGCCTATAAGGACCACCCTCTGGCGTGCGCGTAGTATTCGCATTCGCAATATTATTTGCTATGACATCCAGGCGCACACGCTGGGCAAAAAGCCCCGACGAACTGATATCCATTGCGGAAAAAATCCCCATCATCAACGCCTCCCATCAGTCATGGCAGCCCGAATCATTGCATTTTTGATGTTTAGCAATTGCACGAGCGTCTCGTATTGGATCGAGTTCTTTGCCATATCGACCATCTCTTTTTCAACCGACACATTGTTCCCATCAGGTCTGGCCTGAGATTCCGTGTCCACCGTGATGTCCGGCGAAAGGTTCTCAATCTGTTTCTCGGCCAACCGCTCGTCAGATGTTGTTAGGACCTGGCGCAGCTTCGTTTCAAAAGAGACTTGAGATCGCTTGAATCCAGGCGTTTCGACATTTGCTATGTTATTTGCGATCACCCGCTGCCGCAAAGCACAGCAGTCAAGCGATTTGACAAGCAAACGTGTAGTTAAGTCTGAGAACAGACCATTAGACATTTGAATCACCCCCACGGTTGGCATAGGTTATACAGCAATCTGCGTGCCAGCGGTTGCTTTAGAATGTGTTGGGGGTAATGAGAGAGGTAACCTCAAGCTACTCGGTAGTCAACACGAGGAATTCCAATTTGGCTGCGATACTTGGCAACCGTCCTCCGGGCAATGTTGATGCCCAATTCACGCAACCTTTGTACGATCTCTCCATCGTTTAATCGCTCGGCACAGAAGTTGCGGATTAGCTCTTTGACTGGCAATGCTGCATCAAACAAAGTCTCAAGGGGTATCACTTCTCCGGATGGCAAGCGAACTGATTTATCCTGTGTGGCCCTGCAAATCGTAGATTCGTGTAGCCCAAGTCTGAGGGCCAGCTCTTTTTTGGTCATTGGTTTGAGAGCTGACGGGCCTTTGGTGAAGAACTCTGCCTGATATCTCAATAACTCATCTGCGATCTTCCTGAGAGTACTTTTTCGAAACTCCAAAGCTTCAATTAGCAGACGCGCCTTTGACACACTTTCTCGTATGTGTATCCAGTCAGAATCCCTCGCTGCCTGCCGTTTCTGTGAAATCTCACTGAGCAGGGAATCGTAGAAATCGTCAATGGCGATGCGATGTGAGATAGAGTCCGCTATTTCGGCTACAAGTCCTTCTTCTGCGTGACGGACTATGATATCGGGCACGGTTCGTGGTGAATCCAAGGGAACTAGTCTGCTCCAAGGATCCCTGAACACGCTTGCAGGGTATGGATTTAGATGCTTTCGCATGAAGTCAAGTGAGCGGCAAATTTCATCCTTGGAAACGTGCAAATCCGCAGCCAGCTTATCCAATCTCATACGGGTGATGAGTTCCCAATACTCGGATATGATAACTCTTACCAGAGAAACGTCTGGGTCCCCAGTATCTAGCTGATTCAATTGGATCAACAAACATTCCCGCAGGTCACGCGCAGCTATTCCAGGCGGGTCCAGAGTTTGAACGAGGCGTAAGACGCTCTCAACTTGGGGAACACTCAACCCCAAGTAGTCTGCGATATCTATCAAGGGTTCTCGCAGATATCCATCCTCGTCCAGAGAATCGGCTATGAAGTTCGCCACAGAATGCAAGTTTTCAGGTAGATGAATGCGAATTTGTTCCTTCAAGTAGTCTGTAAGATTTTGTGGAGAAGCCACAGCAAGAAATGGCTCTGGAAAGTCTTCTGGAAAATCGCTGTCAGGGCTAGGGTATTCGTCTTCCCGGTATTTCAAGATGTGACTGTCATAGTTTTCTGCAGGACGCAAACCACATTGTAAGCATCTACCACCCGTCAGATCACCGCCGCAGACTGGGCAAGTTGCCGCATCCCTCAGAGTCAGAGCCGGGTTCTCGGCCAACTGAGATTCCACAAACTCTTGAAGGTCCAGCGTGTGCATTTTCAGCACAGCTTTTCCCAGAAAGTGTTCTGGAATCATGCCCGTAGTTTGTTTCTGCGTCATGTTTGCTCGCATTGTTCTGCAACCCTTTAGGATAACCTGTGACTCTTTCTGATTCCTGGCTACTCTTGCTCAGTTCTACACGCGTCTCTCGTTGCAACCTTGACTGAAAAGACTTCAGAATGTCAAGGATAGTGCTGGAGCAACGGCTGATCTCGCTTTGTATATGACTCACATATGTCAAGTAGGTCTGCAGTTCGCTGGTACCAACGACATCGCGCTCTAGACGCTTTGCCATGAGCTCAACATTCCCAGATATGACACCCAGGGGATTGTTTATGTAATGAGCCAGCCAACTTACGACCCTTAGAGCAACCTCGAGGCTCTCACAGCTTACGTGCTCGATATCGGCAGCAAGTTCACCCAGCAGATCGGGCTGTGGAACATCTTTCACGGGGGCTCCCGGGTTAGACATCGTATGCTGCGAGCCTCCAACAAGATTATCGGCAGATTGGCGAGTCATGGTCAGGGTTTAATCAGCAATTTCTGTGCCAAGCCCGTATTCCCTGATCTTATTGCGGAGGGTCTTGCGGTCTATACCGAGGATTGATGCGGCTCTTGTCTGGTTATTCCCACATTCGTTGAGGACGTATCTGATATGGTCGCGCTCTACATCTCGAAGCGGACGCAGTCTAGGGGTAGAGGATGAGACTTGTGGTACACTGTCACCACCTAAGAGAATATGGCGCCGAAGAATCGTGCGTCCGTTGCACAATATGACTGCTCGCTCGATACAGTTTTCCAACTCCCGTATATTCCCAGGCCAGGCATAGGCTTGGAGAGCGGCCATCGCATCTGACGAAATGCCATCGATAGCCTTGCCAGTTTCTTTCGCATACTTCTCTACGAAATGTTCGACAAATCTGGGTATATCTTCTGGGCGTTCTCGTAGTGGTGGAAGGTTGATAATAATGACATTCAGGCGGTAGTATAGATCCTCCCTAAACTCCTTGGCGGCAATGGCTTTTTGTAAGTCCTTATTTGTTGCCGCGATAATCCGTACGTCGACAGTAAGAGTCTCGCTTCCGCCGACCCTTTCGAACTGTTTCTCTTGAAGCACTCTCAACAACTTGATTTGGGTCGAAAGCGTGGTGTCACCGATTTCGTCAAGAAATAGGGTGCCTCCATCGGCCATCTCAAATCTGCCAATGCGTCGAGTAATTGCCCCAGTAAATGCGCCCTTCTCATGCCCAAATAGCTCACTTTCAAGCAAAGACTCTGGTAATGCCGCACAGCTTACTTTGATGAAAGGCCCTCCGGCTCTTTGGCTTTGATAATGGATAGCGCGCGCAATGTATTCCTTGCCAGTGCCAGTCTCACCCAGTATTAAGACTGACGCATTACTGTCTGCCACTTGAGCCGCGAGCAAGTAAGCCTGTTGGGCAGAGGGAGTTAACCCGACGATATTGTCGAAGCCGTAACGCAAACGTAGTTCTTCTTGTAAGTACTTGTTTTCGTATATAAGCCTCTTGCGCTCGACCGCGTGCTCAGCGATTCTCTGGACATAATCAAGCTTGAAAGGTTTGGTAAGGTAATCGTACGCACCTAGTTTAAGCGCTTGCAATGCGCTTTTCATAGAGGCGTAGCCGGTTATCATCACAACAGGTACGTCCGGCTTCGATTCCTTTATATTGCGCAGTATCTCCAATCCACCTATTCCTGGCAAACTTAGGTCGACGATGACAAGGTCGTAATCCTTGGATAGAGCCATATCAAGGGCTTTAGTGCCATTGCTCGATTGGTCTGCTATCCATCCAAGCTCGGTAAACAAATCAACGAGAACAAGACGTATTCCCTCCTCGTCATCGACTATTAACACATGCTTGTTGCTCATCAGTCAATCCTATAACCTACCTTGGCAACTAATTGCCAGCTCACTGCCCTTTCCGATTCAGCGCTGCCGAAATCGTGTTAGACAGGTCTGCCATCTTCACGGGTTTTGCTAACATGCCGTCGATTCGAGAATCCGCAATCTGGTCGACATCTAGCGAACTGCCCCAGCCTGTGAGTAGTATAACCGGAACATCAGGTCTAATTTCCTTGACTATTTGCGCCACCTGCCAACCCGACATTTCTGGCATTCCGAGGTCGGTAAGGACGAGATCGAATTTGTCCTTTTGAAATGTTTCCACCGCCTCGACGCCGCTCTGAACGACGCAAGAAGTGTATCCGCACTCACCAAGCATTTCGGCTATGACTTGGCCGAACATCTCCTCGTCGTCTACAACCAACACCCTGGCAGGCTGGGCGTTTGTCGTCCCAACACACACATCTTCTTCTGTTTGTGACATATTCTCAGCAGCAGAGGGCAGGAATATGGTTACGACAGTTCCGACGCCGGATTCGCTTTCAACAGAGATCGTGCCACCATGCCGACTGATGATGCCATACGCGACACTCATTCCCAACCCTGTACCTTCAACTCCCCTAGTGGTAAAGAAGGGGTCGAATATCCGCTTTCGAACTTCTTCCGTCATACCAATTCCGGTATCTGCTATCTTGACCCAGGCAACGTCATCATCTAAGCCCACGGATGCATGTATTCTTCCACCGAACGGCATAGCTTGTATCGCGTTCAGGAGAATATTTGTCAAGACTTCCCTAATCTCTGCTGCAACGCCCATAACAAAAGCTTTGCTATTTTCTTCTACTGTAACTTCAATACCTTTGCCTTCAACTTTCGTGGAGTCCTGCCACACTGGCTTGAGCATGTTGACGACTTCTGTGACCAACTCGCCGAGGTTTAGCCGAACGGGATTTTCTGCCATCTCTTGCTTGGTAAACTGTCGGATTCGACGCACTGTCTCGGCGGCATCGAGTGCGGCTCGTTCGATGGATTTGAGTCTTTCCAAGTCGGTAGGATTGTGAATGTTCTTTCCCAATAACTGGGCATTGCCGAGGATAACACCGAGAGCGTTATTGAAATCGTGCGCAATGCCGCTAGCTATTTCTCCGATAGCCCGGAGCTTCTCTGATTGCACGAGTTGCTCTTGCATCAGTCTCAGTTCGTCATATGCTTGGCGGACTCTTTCCTCTAACTCTCGCCGTCGAGTGATATCGCTGTAGACCTCTATCCTTCCGATCCGGCGTTCTTTCTCGTCGTGCACGGGGGCGCTGTATCTATGCAGAATTCGCTGGATAGGATAAGCAAGTTCCCACGTATCCTCGAGAATTTCGTCTGGATGCTGAAGGAGCCATTCAACACTGGCTTTGAACGCTTCGGAGTCAACAAAACGCGTTCTAGCTATTTCCACAAATGCATCTAGCCTTTTCCTTCCTAACAATTCAGAGCGTTTTACCCCCAGCAGAGAACACAAACCAGGATCCACAGAACGAATGCAATCGTTTTCGTCAAGCAACATGACGCCTCTTGCTGCTAACTTGTCTGATGGTGGGAAAGAAAGTGAGCCAGAAGGAGAAATGCCGAAATCAATGTTTCCACGGTCCTCGATACCTGCAACTACATCCATACTTAAACCTGAGTCTTGGAGTTTCTTGCCATCTGCAGATGTGATAGTAGTATCCGGCAACAAAGCTCTCTTTTTCGAGATATGTTAGCATGACTTCAGTTCGTCGTCAAGGACTAATTGCCCAGTAACTAGTCAGCTTATTTATAGTAGCTATGGTTTCTTCACTATAGCTGGCAGAATTAGTTATAGAGGGTGAGGTAAGTAGTTGGATTCGTTTGCGTCGTTTTCTCGGGCTATCCTGCTCTTCGCCAAAGATATTGCATATTCCTTAGCAATGAGCACAAATAGCTGTGGTAGGAGACTAGTTAGTATCATCAGAAATCGATAGCCCTAAGAAGACCGCCAAACATGCCGATAATTGATGTGATTGCAGATTACTTCGGCGTACCCCTACTGTGTTGTTAGTGTATGGGCGCACTCAGACAGTTACCATTCTCGAGGGGATCTCATGTTTGTTGAAGACAACCACAAGTTATTCACCGCGGTACGTGATAGAATTCTCAAATTGACCTGGCGTTCCAGTCCCGTTGTGTCCACACTTCGAGGGATTCACGATTACGACTACACCCTCGGCGACTGCTCGATGAAAACAATGGTTCAGACCGCACAGGAGTTCTTGCAATATGCCAAGATCCTGGAGTGCAAAGTTGATCGATCATTGTTAGATACAGAAGAGGCCATTGACTACTCTGTCGCTCTCTCATTGGCAAAAAGGAATGCGATGCAGGTCACACATGAGCGTTCGTGGCAAAATGATCCTAGCCTGTATGTTTACATCTGTATTTGGGGATGCGCCAGTTTGCTCATGAGAGATTTTGCACCACTTGAAGAAAGAGCACAAAGCCTCCTGTATAGAATGAGAGAAATCCCTGATTTTCTGGTCATAGCCAGAGAGAACATAGCAGATCCGATACGAGTCTTTGTCCAGGTAGCAACTGATATTACTAGAGCTAGCTTAGCCTTCTTTGAAAATGTCACACCTCAAATAGCTGCAAGGGTACCATCTCTCGCTAACGATCTACTGAAAGCAAAGGAGGTTGCTGTCAAGTCATTACGGCTATATCTCCATTGGCTGGAACATCAAGTTTTGCCGCAAGCGAATGGGAACTTTGCAATAGGCCAACAGGCATATGAGGAATTGGTACACGTAGAACACGGTCTGACATACAGTTCCAGTGACATGGTTCGGCTTGGCACGAAAGTTCTGGAAGAAACGCTTGTGGAAATAAGAGAGGTCGCTGCGTCTATCAACAATTCTATCCCATGGCACGCTTTGATTGCGGAGTTGAAGAAGGAACACCCGGCAAGAGAGCACATTGTTCATAGTTATCGGCGCTCCGTAAGGGACGCAAAGAATTTTGTACTCGAACGTGATCTGCTTACAGTACCGATATGCGAGTCATTGGAAGTTAACGAGACGCCAGAGTTTGAACGCGCCCTACTTCCATACGCGGCATACTTCCCACCGGCACCGTTTGAAACAGACAGGAAAGGTAAGTTATGGGTAACACCAATAAGCAACAAGCTTGACGCGAGCGAGCAAGAAAACCAGCTAATGGGTCATTGCGTGTACACCATCCCAATAATTGCTCTACACGAAGGTTATCCAGGCCATCATCTCCAGCTGACTAGAGCATTCGATGTGAGCTCACCATTGCGTAAGCAGGTTATGAATAATCTCACAGTCGAAGGATGGGCACTATACTGCGAACATATGATGGCGGAACAAGGCTTTTGCAATGACCCTCGGGTCCGTCTGTTTCAGCTCAAGGATCTCCTATGGCGAGCATGCCGTGTGCTAATAGACGTAGGGTTGCATTCAGGAGCTATGAGTATAGATGAAGCAGTGCGAATGCTTGTCGACAAGGCACTACTAGAGGAGGTCCACGCGCTAGCAGAAGTGAGACGGTACACGATGACCCCCACCCAACCAATGACATATGTAATTGGGCTATTACTCATCCTGGATTTGCGCGACAGGATGAGAAAGAAACTGGGTAAGCGATTTAGCCTCAAGCGGTTTCACGATGAGTTGCTGCGATTTGGCTCAATCTCCCCAGTCTTGATCAGCCAGTACTTTGACTCGACCTCCGTCAAGGATATCACGCAAACGGAAGACAGACGCATTGCGTAATATGCGAGAATCAGTGGTAACTGCAGGACCGTAGTCCAAACAGCTAGGCGGCTACCACAGCCTTACGGATGCTTTGCCAAGGAACCAGGTATTTGTACCTGTTCTTGTCGGGTTTCTGCACGCCAACGTGTCCGAGCTATTGACAATTAAGCCAACTTGGTGTACAACGCAATTGGAGTTATTTTACCTGAAAACTGTCGCAGCCGGCTGAGAAATAGTTGTACGCTCTCGGGCATTTGGAATTGACAGCCTAGACAAGAGCTTCTTACCCCCGTCCGAATCGCGTACTTCGTCGGTGATCCAGATACGAATGCATTTGTATTTTACACACAGGCCTATTAGGGAGTGAATTGATTCGGGCAGGACGGGGCTTGCTAGCGACGAGCCGCATGGGCACAGTGACGACATTCGGAACCATGGTAAGCATTCTTATCCAGCCGACTACTAGAGGGAGATGTAGGATGATGAGAATTCTGTTAGGCATCAAGGCGAATTCACTGTTGTTGGTAATTGCTTTTGCAGTCACATTTCTTCCAAGGATCTCCTCAGCTTATCAGGTTCCACAAGGTATTAGCCATGCGATAATTAGTCCTGGATCGTTCTTCATGGGACAAAGCGACATTGGCCAACCCCCGGACACGACAGCGTATTGGGATGAATGGCCATTGCATGAAGTCAACATCCCGTATGAGTACGCAATTGCCACATACGAGGTAACAAATTCTGAGTATGCAGCTTTCCTGAACGCTGTCGGCGTGACCAGCGATACTGATGGGCATCCGTATTTCGACGCAAGTGATCCACAAATAGGTATAGAGAAAGTGGGTTCCACCTGGCAAGCTAAGCCCGGATGGGAAAACTACCCCATCGTGGAAGTATCGTGGTACGGTGCTGATGCGTACTGTCGATGGCTTGGGGGTCGGCTACCTACAGAAGAAGAATGGGAGAAAGCGTCTCGCGGTTCTGATGCGCGGAAGTGGCCATGGGGCAACTCTTTCTTACCTCCAGGGGAAAGCGTGAACAATCCGCTTAACCCCAGGGCCAGCTATTGGTGGGGTAATAGAAAATTCCAAACCCCCCCAGTAAAGCCATATCCTGTTGGTACATTCTCGGCCTGGCCAAGTCCTTACGGTTTGCAAGACATGGCTGGCAACGCGTGGGAATGGACGATGGGCGGATATGACTCGTATCCAGGCGGGCCCATGACATTCTTCGACCAGACTAGGGAAGTTCAACGAGGCGGAAGCTGGACCAACAGCGACTACAACCTGCGCTGTGCGGTTCGGAGTCCGCAGCCTCAATATATGACAGATGCTAATCTAGGTTTTCGTCCCGTTTGGAGCGACTACGAACCGCCTGTAAACCCTGTTTTGGTTCCACCTCGTCGGACAATCAATCAATGGATAGAGCACTTTACGTCTGCTTCCTCTATGAACGAGATTTACACCTGGTGGAATTATGGCAGTAGCTCGTTCACGATCGACCCGTCTAATAGTTGGCTGGTAGCCGCGCTGAAGTCTCCCGGTAGTGACCCGAGTGTTGTCGGTGGTGAAGTAATGGCGATGATCAGGCGCAACACTGGTGGGCTTTTTGCGCCTGGAGATCTGGTGGACATTACGATTCGCTATGCTTATGAGCGGGGTGACAGGACTCACGCTCGGACATCCGTGGCCATAGCCTGGGGAGACAATCGCACTATCAACCCAGGGGGACGGGGTGCTGACGAAAACACTGGTGAGCCATGGCTGCTACTGGCCAACAATTCCGACACACCAAATGTCTGGAACACCATCACCGCTAAAAAGATACCTTGGCGCGAAGGCATGTTTTGCATTGGCTTCGGACTATGGGCAAACCTAAGTTCTGAGGCTATTCCGCCAATTTATAGTCAACACAGAATGTGGGTGGACTACGTAAAAGTAGAGCACTCAAGACCCGACTATCCATTCGCTCCGACGGTGATCGACGACGGTATCTACACGACCGATACGTCAAGACTTCATGCAAGATGGTCGTCGGAAGATCCTTATCCGATAACAGAGTACCAGTACGCGATAGGTACATCCCCATCTAATCTGATTACAGGTTGGAAATCCGCGGGCACAGCTACAGAAATCACTGAAACGGGACTGGCTCTTGTTCCGGGGCAAAAATATTATGTATATGTGAAAGCACGATTCACGTCTATATGGAGCGATATCGGGGCGAGCGACGGAATCACAGCTGCGGTATCAACTGATATTGGATCAGCAAAGAATCAGTATCTTGGTAAGCTCGTGATACTGAACGATGTGAGGGTGACATCAACAGCAACAGATAATGCGGGCATATGGGTCGAGTCGCCAGATCGTTCGTCGGGACTGAAGGTGCCGGCAGCTTGGAATGTAGACCGAGGCGATGCATTGCAAGTCGCTGGCGTTGTAACCATTGAGGATGGCGTGCCGGTGCTTACCAATCCGGTAGTTCTGAGCAGGTCTCAGGCAACACCTCTTGAACCTCTGGCCTTTAACAACAGGACTCTAGCCAACGATCCAAGAGAAGAGCTGATATACATAGGAGTTAACCCGGTAGGCTTACTTGTAAGGACGTGGGGAGTTGTAACAGCGATTGACTCGATATCACGAGTCTTCTATGTGGACGATGGAACCGGCCGCATGGATGGTATGGGCCCTGTAGGAAATCAGTACCGAGGAATTCGTGTGTCGTACAAACCAGGCGTCACACCACCCGCGCAAGGCGACATGGTACTGTTGACTGGAATTCGTACGATTTATAAGGCGGTCTTGTCTACGGATGCAATTGTCAACGGCGAAGTGAGGAGTGCGGGTACCACTCTCTATATACCTGTGCTAGCCACACGTGACGGATCTGATATAGTCATTTACAGGTAGACCCGACCTCCACGATTATGACGAGCACAGAGAAGCGGTGTCTTGCTATTGAAGACATCGCTTCTCTAATGTGTAACAAGGAAAACAGTATGCCACGCGCAATCATCCGACCAACTCCCAATCTCCTATCCATCGCCGTAGCCATTTGTCTCCTTGTACTATTTCCCAGCGATTAACTTAATGCTTATCAAGTTCCCAAAGAAATTGAGTACGTGGTGGTACCAGCCGGTTCATTTCTAATGGGCCAGAACAGCGACACGGACGCGTACATGGATGAATGGCCGCTACACTTGGCAAATGTGCCATATGAGTTTGCGATATCGAAATACGAAGTAACAAATGCGCAGTATGCAAGTTTTCTGAACAGTGTGGGCGGAATTTTCGACGCAAACGGTAATCCTTATATCGATGAGAAAGACCCGGACCTGAAAATCGAGCAAAAAAGCTCCACGTGGAGGGCTAAACCCGGGTGGGAAAACAAGCCCATGGTTGAGGTATCCTGGTATGGCGCCGATGCATACTGTCGCTGGCTTGGCGGGCGGTTACCTACAGAGAAAGAATGGGAGAAAGCCGCAAGGGGCTTAGACGGAAGGATCTATCCCTGGGGAAACCAATTTCTGCCGCCAGGTGAAAATCCAAGGAATCCGAGGCATCCGCGTTGCAGTTTTCTATGGGGCAACAGGAAACTTCAATCTAGCAACCCAAACACATGTCCGGTTGGGTCGTTCTCTTCATACCCTAGTCCCTACGGCGTTCAAGATATGGCTGGTAACGTATGGGAATGGACCACTGGAGGCTATTGTTCATACCCGGCAGGGCCGATCGTATTCGTTGACACCATGCGGGAAGTCACTCGGGGAGGTAGTTGGACTAACAGCGATTATAATCTGAGGTGTGCCACTAGGAGTCCTCAACCAAGGTATATGACAGACGCGAACTTAGGTTTTCGAGTCGTCTGGAGTGACTACGAACCGACTGAGCCTGCTGTGTTCCTTAAGCGCAAGAGTAGCCAATCGGTATGGATAGAGCACTTTGACCGTGAGGTACCAATCGCAGAAGTCCGGCACTGGTGGGGAACGCGCGCTGGCTTTACTTTTGGAGTTGCGAACAGCTGCATGACTCTAACTCAAGAGGTTGGCTTCCCTAATGGTGGTGAACACATGGTGATTATCAGATGCGATACTAAGAATGCGTTTGCACCAGGTGACTACGTAGACATAACTGTAAGGTTATGCTACGACGCTGCTGACCGTTCCGTTGGCAGATGTTCAGTCGCGGTAGCATGGGGAGATACTCGCCGAATCATCCCCGGCGCAAGGGGAGCTGACGAAAATACCGGTTACCCGTGGTTCCTTATTGCGAACAATTCCGACTCACCGAACGTCTGGCATGAAGTCACTTGTAAGCGTGTACGATGGGAAGTGGGAAAGCTCTGTATTGGTTTTGGAGCATGGGGAAGTTTCTTGGATGAACATAGAGGCATCACACAGCATATGTGGGTCGATTACATAATGATCCGTCATTCGGAGACTAATTAAGCAGATTTGCACTAATTTCCACATCGGGTCTCTTGACCGGGCGGTACCGTGCTCAAACAACACAGGCAGTTTGTTGCAGGGCGACAACTGACAGCCACTTATGGAAAGCTTAAGCTCTTCTAGCTATCTACAGGCGGTAGCACACTCAGCGATCTAGGCGAAGTCCAAAGGAATTAAGACCAGGGTTTTCGGACGGATTGATGCTAGATCGGGCGCTTTGAAAGTAGACCCGAGCAAACTACGCATCCGTACTCGTCCAGACGAGGATCACGGCTAGCCAATAAAAATGAGTCAGCTCTGCACTTAGCAAGCTGACTCTAATCATTGTGTCTTGGCCATCCAAGACAATTCTCTGTTGTCTGTCGCTCCGAGATGAGCACAGATTTCTATGCCCATTTCGGGGCGACAGGATTTGAACCTGCGACCACCTGCACCCCATACAGGTGCGCTACCAAGCTGCGCTACGCCCCGACCACATCACTTGTGCGGTGATTTTCGTCGCTGGTTACCAGTGTTATTGTAGCAAAGCAGTCCCAGAGTGTCAAGGGAAATAAAATCACGCTGATTTCGATTCCAGTGGACGAACATGAACCTAAGGCGGGAGCTACTGTTCGATTGCGAATTTGGGTGCATATGTATGGGTGGAGTTATTCTGGAGGACAGTAGAAAGGTTATTTGGGATGAGACTGCATACTCAGACTGTAAGAGTGAAAGCGTCTAGACGTGATGGCTCCTATTTCTTGAAGTTCGATATGGGAGTTGGTTATAATTGTCCTAGTTTGTGTTTCTATCTCGCTAGCAGAGAGACTTTATATGTTAACCGACAACGTATTGGATTTGATAGGCAATACACCGCTTATTCGCCTTAAGGGTGAAAACGTATATGCAAAGGCTGAGTTTCTGAACCCAGGTGGAAGCATCAAGGACCGTGTAGCTCTCGCCATGCTTGAAGGAGCAGAACGAGATGGGCGACTGACCCCTGAGTCTATCATAGTCGAGCCTACATCTGGCAATACGGGCATCGGCATAGCCCTAGTCGGTCGCGCGAAGGGATACCAGGTTCGCATAGTGATGCCCGAAGGCATGAGCGAAGAACGCAAGAAGCTAATCCGAGCGCTGGGTGCTGATTTAGTACTCACCCCTGATTCGGAGGGCATAGCGGGGGCGGTACAACGTGCCAAGCAGATCGCAATGGAGGATCCGCGCATATTCGTACCTCAGCAATTTGAGAATCCTGACAACCCAAGAGTTCACTATGAGCAAACGGCTGTCGAGTTGTGGAGGCAGACAAGTGGCAATATTGACTGCTTCGTCGCCGGCGTCGGAAGTGGAGGCACTCTCCAAGGAGTCGGTAAGTTTCTGAGAGAACACAAAGCTGGTGTACGTCTAGTAGCTGTGGAGCCGAAGAATGTATCAGCTTTGCTGGGCCATGAACCGGGATTGCACCAGATCCAGGGAATCGGCGACGGCTTTATTCCTGCTATACTCGACGTGTCGATGATAGACGATGTCATCGAAGTCTCGGATGAAGACGCCATCGAGACCACCCGTCAGTTAAGCAGGGATTACGGTCTGCTTGTAGGGATATCCTCTGGGGCAAACATTTGGGCTGCTCGTCAATTGGCCAAGACGATTACTGGAAATATCTGCACTGTTCTGCCGGACCGTGCGGAGCGTTATTTTAGCACGGCATTGCTATAAAACAAATTACGGACTGCCATGAAACACCGGTCTTTCAGCTTCCCACGTTCCATATGAGAACCAATATTTGGTCATAGAGCAGATTACAATGGCTACTTTCCTACGTGGCTACTGACCATTTTTTGGCAGACCACCCCTGTTCTTCTAGGAGATGAAGCTATGGCAGAAATGACTTCGCGTGAAAGATTTACACGTATGTTCGAACACAGAGAGGCGGACAGGATCCCGATTATTGATACACCATGGGGAGCTACGTTGGAACGCTGGCACCGTGAAGGTATGCCTAAGAACGTGCAGTTCTCAGACTATTTCGGACTAGACAAAATCGTGACTATTCATACAGATAACAGCCCTAGGTTTCCAGAGAAGGTCATAGAGGAGACCGATGAATATGTTATATCTACGACAAAGTGGGGTGTAACCCTCAAGAATTGGAAGCACATAGCCTCCACGCCGCAATTTCTAGATTTTACCATCAAGGACCCCAAGAGTTGGGAAGAAGCCAAAGCTAGAATGAACTCTATGCCGGATCGGATACCATGGGACTGGTTACACGCTAATTATCCAACCTGGCATAAGGAAGGGTATTGGATTGAAGCGGAACTTTGGTTTGGATTTGATGTCACACACTCGTGGATTGTTGGCACCGAGCGTCTACTTACGGCTTTGATAGAGGAACCGGAATGGTGTGCAGACATGTTCAACTTCCTTTTGGACGTTCAACTACAAATACTAGATATCGTCTGGAATGCGGGGTACAGGTTCCACTGTATTCGGTGGCCAGACGATATGGGCTATAAAGACAACCAATTTTTTTCTCTCAATACATATCGCAACCTTGTCAAACCCGTTCACAAGCGAGCAATAGATTGGGCGCACAACAAGGGAATCAAAGCTGTATTACACTCTTGTGGCAATATCAATCCTTTTATACCTGAACTAGTAGAAATTGGACTAGACGGACTGAACCCGTTGGAAGTCAAAGCTGGAATGAATCCCGTTGAAATCAAGCGCAAATTCGGAGATAAACTTCTTTTGCATGGTGGGATCAACGCAGCGCTATGGGACAAACCCGAAGAGCTCGAGGCGCAGATGCGAGAAGTCGTACCTATATTGAAAGAATCAGGAGGCTACATTTTCTCCTCAGACCATTCCGTCCCGTCAAGTGTGAGCCTTGAAGCTTTTCGGCGGATTGTCAATCTAGCGAAAGAGCTAGGCTCATACTGATTGCGGGATCATATCCATGTTCACGGCCGTGAGTGTCTTCAGGAAATAGTGACGAACGAAAATTCATACGCACACCGTTCCTGTGGCATTATTTCTACAGAAGAGAACCGGCGTCTCTAGGAAACGCCGGTTCTCTTTGCTTAGAGTACGGAGCTAGTAATCAGATACTCTAATTGGACCAAGCTGGGGCGAAGAGAGCTATGTTCTTCTTCACCTTTATCCAGTATCCATGCCATGGGTCTAGCTGACTCGTGGTCGGGAAGTCATCCTCCAATCCAAAGTCTACCATACCCTGAACACTGGCATCCCACCAGTAACCTATCGACTGCAGCCAGTTAGCACTGCCAGGATACTGACATGCTTCATAGATGCTCTTCGTAGCTGTACCATCTGTCGCCTTCCAGTCACCCCACTGTGTGCTGTGTGTGAATGGCATTCCTATGATGTTCCACCCAGTAGGTGCTGCTATCCACTGGTCTAGTTCACTCTGAGCATATCCCTGATATGATACTGCTCCAGCTCCTGATGCCTTCAGCCAGTATCCTACCGAACTGGATACCGCTCCGAAGATGTCAGGCGCCCACATGTCGTATGCTACTAGACCTTGTGTCGGCCCATCCCACCTGTACAGCCTACCGTCAATCAGATCAGGATCTGGTACTGTCGGAGGAATCGCAAACACATATGCCGGATCTGGATTCTTCGGCATTCCTGGCAGTGACAGCAGATTCCACTTGTTCGCCCTCGTCCCATTGTATGCCTGGAACGATGCTGGCTCCCAAGATACTGTCCAGAAGTATCTCGCGTTCTTGCCGCTTATCTGCTGGACTCCCATCACTCCTGTCACTTCCACATAGTCGCCTTCACTAGGCACTTCACCAGGCATGCCAAACCAACCCATCGGCGCTCGGCACTTGATGCCTATGTTGCCAGAGCCGTCCTTTATGCCTGTCTCAATGCCCAACCCGTCATCGCTGTAACCATCATCTACGTAGAAGTACGAGCCTGCGTACGTTCCATCGTAAGCAGAGGCTCGAACCTTGCCACGAATCTTCATGAGCAAGCCTACATTGTTCGCCACTGTGCTCACCTTAGCCGGGCTCACCGTGGCATCGTCTACCACCGCTCCCTGTGCTCCAAAGGCTCCGCCGCCTGTATCGATCCCTGCGATGGTGAATGGCTCCGGCACTGTATTATTGCTGGATTCGATGGTCACCGAATCAGCCCTAACTACTCGTTCACCTCTCTCAGTTACGGCGCTCCCATTTATCGTCACTCTGTCGCCAACCGAAACAGCAATGTTGGAGAGAACCCTTACGCCTATGAATCGCTGTGGATCCTCAATCGTGAAGCACGTCTGTCCAAAGTTACCTTCTCCAAGATCGCTGTTGAACACACCTGTTACGATGGCATCACGCAAGATAACAGGATAGTTTTCCTGCCCGTTCTTGGCTTCGAGTATCGTGCTGTATGGAACGGCTGTCTCCAGGGAGACATTGTCATAGCCGAAAATGTTCCATTCGCAAGGATTCGTGGTGTGCATTAGCAAGTGGACAGTAAGCAAACTTGCCGTTGGGCCCGCCTGCGCTGCAACGCTTATTTCCTTCCACTGGCCATTAGTGCTACCATTCGCCCATGGTGACCACACAGCAGTTGATGTTGCTAGTCTCTGATCTTCGGGCAAACTTGGATTGTATCCGGGGTTCAAGTTTCCATTGGGATCGATACCGATGAGACTTCGCACGTTTGTTGGTGTTGGACTACCCTGGTGCCAGCTAATGTTGAATATCCATCCACGAGCAATATAGTAGTAACTAGGCTGACACACGACCTTCTGCGAAGTGACTGAACGTTTTACACCCCAACTGGAAACCTGACCAAGGAAATATTCGCCATATGGTGTGGTCAGACCCAGGAAGTTCCAAGGCTCGTGAATCACACCGTCAGCTGACCCGTAGGTGTACTGCCACGGTGTGAGAATCCCAGATTCGAAACTTCCATTCTGAACAACCGCCTGAGGTACTGCGGTGGTCTCGAAGACAGCGTCTTTGGTCCATATGGCATGTCTACCCGAAGCTCCGGCGCTGTATACGTTGAAGTGATACCTCGTTCCAGGGGCAAGTCCTGATATGGTAACTGTATGGTTAGTCACAAGCGCGGGATTTTCTGCACTATTTGGGTACAAGAAACCTGGAGGAGCAAAACTCTGCCCAGCCCCAAGTGACTCTACCTGAGGGGCAGTCAAACCGTAGTTCACTCTGGAAGTGCTGGCAACATCGGTTGTCCAGGCGATAGTAACATAGTTTGGCCCGACATCTGTAACGGTTGGCCCGGCAGTAATCACGATATCCGGATCAGTTTCCGGCTGAACAACTACGTTGTCACTATCTGCATTTATCGTACATTCAGGCCACCATATGCCAGTCCTATGCCATATCGAAACGGAGGAACCGGTTGCAGTAAACTGCGTGCGGAATCTTCCAGAAGTCCAATCCACCCAGACCACGGTGGGAGCGTTGGGATCAGTTGTTTGGCCAGTCAGGTCATAACCCCATCTGTTCCACGGCGTGTTTCCCGCCACATAATTCCCGATCGCTGACAGCGTGGTGTCGGCTTCGAATCCATAGAGTTGGCCGGGCGTAACCGTAACAACTTGGTTGATTCCTGCATCAAAGCCGATCTCAAGGCTTTGACCACCGGTGATTCTCTGAAAGTCGTTGGCAACCGGATCAACTGTTCCGTCATTGCGCATCATCCCGGCATAGTGGGGTTTGCCCATATCGGGTGGGTTGGGTGACGGATCTGGCGCCGTAAAGACCGTCCAGTTGTCTGCGATCCAGCCGGTTTAGTCAGGAACCGAATGGAATCCGGACTCCATGTCGCCATTAACAACAGCATTCTGCGAACTAGCTGTAACCGCAAACATAGCCAACAAGAGGCTAACAATAGCTAACACTGAGAAGAACTTCTTCAATTGTAATTTCCTCCTTTCCGTGTGACGCGTCTCATGCCAAGCAAAAGAATGCAAACGATCTGGACATACAACGCTAGTCTTCTACACGGAATTCAGGCGCGCAACACCTCCCCTTCGCCCCCTGACCCCAAAGACTTTGCCGCACGCGGAGTCAGTCTCTAGATTCCTTCCCCCTACTTCTCGTGGAAAACGATAACCCTACGATTTATGATAACTACCTGTAGCCGGTTGTCAAGCCGTTCAAGAAAAAACAGGTATAAATACTAGTATTCGTGTGTCCTATTGTTCAGCAAGCGGACATGCGGTTGAGAATTAATGGCTAAAGCTGGTTTGTTTGCACACATCTTGGCACGAGTAGTTCAGCTCAGACGCCGCGTTATTCCAGTTTCCTCAGGTATGCGCGCACGCCCGGGAACTTATCAACCAAAGCCCTACCCTGCCTTTCGTCCATCACGCTGAGGGTAGTGGACAGACCATCGCATAGGGTACCACTCGGACCGATTACTGTCACAGCCATTCGGTTTGTTAGTCCGACACCTGTCTTTGGGTCGACAATATGTGAGTAACGCCTTCCTTCGATCTCGACGAACTGCTCTGTATCGCCTGACGAGGAAACCGCTGCATGAGCCAGAAGAAGTCGTTTCTCAAAGGAACCGCTGAGGTTTGCCAATTCTATTTGCCAACCTTCTTTTCCAGGCGGAGGGCCACTGACTACAATGTCGCCTCCCATCTCTACAAGAGCAATATCGATCCCATGATCCTTGAGAACTTGTATGGCCTCATCGCACGCGTATCCTTTTGCGATACCGCCCAGGTCGAGCTGCATACCAGGTAATTCCAAACGAACTGTGCATCTGGTACGGTCGATGCTCAACTTCTGCCATCCCACCAGACTTTTTGCTTTGGCTATCTGGTTGTCAGTGGGTAATTGACCAGACTTCCGGACTTGGCGCCACAACTTAACGAGGGGGCCTACTGTTATGTCGAACGATCCATCGGATAGTTTGGCAAGATACTGACACCTTATGAGAAGTGACAGCAGTTCTCTTGACACCTTCGTAGGAGTGCCGCCAGCGTTCGCACATAGTTTGATTAGCTCGCTGTCCTGACGGTAGTCACTCATTACAGAGTCGAGGAAGGTAATGCGGTCGAAAGCAGCTCGGCATGCTTGTTCGGCGGCGGATTGATCTCCAGCATAGACAACGATTCTAGCTCGTACACCCATCGCCATTTGTGAATATTCGTAGCGTTCGAGCGTGTCACTGCTGTCGGCAGTATTAGGCATAAGGAGAAAAATGAGGATGGTGATAGTCACGAAAGACAGCAACTTCTTCGGTAACTGAACGGCAGCCTCAGGGAATCCCTTTAGACACTCTAGAAACAGTCGCTGTGGATGGACGAACAACATTGCTCATTTATACCTTGACAGGCGGTGCGCATGCATCTACGTTCGGAATGAAGTCCCGAAAGAGATTGCCTCTATATATCAAGAGTCCTGTGTCTCCCTCGCATACAGCGGCATACACATGCGCAGGCACGCTGAACTCCTGCTGTTTCCCAAGAAACTCGAACACGATGAAGTATTCCTGGTCCGGCATATAGTCAGCCTTAGTGTCTATCGCACCGTCAACTTCAGCCGAGCCCGATAGACAGAATGCATCTGTGAGGGAGTCTGCTAGTTCACAAGCACGCTGGCTCTTGCGCAATACCACGGCTTGCACTCGACGGGCAGGCTGCAGGAGTCCCATGATTACGTAGTAATAGATCACGTATGCAACCATGGCAACTAAACACGCCAAACCGAGCACTACAGCCAGAATCAAACCCAACTCTATGATGGACACCACAGACATAGTCGGAAGGGCTCAAACTTGGTTCTCGGAGCCTGCAGTAAGCAACAGCTGTCGTTCTCTTTTCGGGTTTGTATCACGACAGTTAGGCTTTCTCCCACTGACTCTTTAGGAACTTGACCGATTTTGGGATCTCCACTTCTCTGTCTCCAATGCAACCGCATTCAAAACTACAGAAATCCTGATAACCGATCATTTTCAAGCCTCTGAAGCCATCAGTGAAGTCTCTCTCATCTTGACCTGGGAGGTTGCGCTTGATTGAAGCGAGATGAACATGGTGAAGATACTTGCCGGCTGAAATAAACGCACCCATATCGCTAGGCTCTTCTTTGTACATGTGGTAGAAGTCTCCCATCACACAGGCACCCGGGTGATTTACTTCTCGGCAGATTTGGGCAGCGTCAGCAAGTTGACGCAAGAACCATGCTTCTCCGCGGTTCAAGGGTTCCATCAGGAGGCGAGTACCACACTTGACAGCGTATTCTGCTAGTTCGGGTAGTTGATCCAGAAGTACCTTACGGGCTTCCACGTGATTGAGCTTTGTCTGCCCATTGAACGCTGGAACAAAGATCAAACCAACTGCTCCAAGCTCGCCGGCGGCTTCCAGAATTTCCTTCATAGAGGTCCTGGCGGCCTCGCGCTCGGATTCTTGATCGCTTGCCAACGCTCCTCGGAAGCCAGCACAAATAGCACTAATCTTTACGGAGGAATTCCTAAGTGCTGTCTGAATCTCCTTCACACGATTTGCCAAGCCGCCTCCACCGACTTCAAGGCCTTCAATTCCCCACTTTTCCATCTTGGCAAGTCGTTCGGGAAGGTCTCTACCAGGGATAATTCCTTCTTGGCTCGAGATACGCAATACAGCCTTGGGAGTCTTGGATTTAGAATTTTCGGCCTGCAGGCCCATCGACAGTGCCGTACCACCTAGCGTACAGGTTACAAGCAACGCTCGTCTACTCATTTTCATGTTAATATCCTCCACTGTTTTGACCCCGGCATCATACTTTGAGGTCTGCTATGCAAACTTTGGTTCTGGTACTGAATCTCTATCAACTAAATAAACTTCGTCTTTCCTGGAACGGCGACAGGCGGTACAGGTAGCGGCCCAAACTCGAGCTTAGCGGGCATTAGGTTTTCCTGAGATGCCAGCGCTTGGTCCCAGGTAATCTCCGCGCCTGTATATGCGGACATTCGACCCATGATTGCTGTGAGACAGCTTTCTGCGATCCGCTGAGTCTCGTTGATAGGCTTACCAGAACGGATGCTGTTGATGAGGTCAGCGTGCTCCTGTTGATAGGGGCCGGGGTTTGGCCCTTCATACTTCCAGTTAGTAACGCCCTTTATTACCGCAGGTCCAGTCTCCAAGACACCTTTGGTACCGACGACTCGCTCCGAGACATCACCCCAACAGCCATCTATCTGCCGGCACATACTTAGTATGCGGGCACCATTCGGATAGACAAACTCGACTGCGAAGTGATCAAAAATATGACCGTATGCAGGATCGGTGCGAACCTCTCGTCCGCCCATTGCACGTGCTTTCACTGGATGGGTCTGAAAAGCCCAATTCATTACATCTATATTGTGTACGTGCTGCTCGACAATATGATCTCCAGACAGCCACGTGAAGTAAAGCCAATTTCTGATCTGCCATTCCATGTCGGACCATTCCGGCTTACGACCATTGTTCCACAAGCCACCTTGATTCCAGTAGCACTGCCCACCAACAAGTTCGCCAATCTGGCCTTCGTGGACACGCCGCATCATTTCTACGTACTTTGCTTCGTGTCTTCTCTGAGTGCCTGCGACAACACCCAATTTCTTTTGGTCAGCAAGTTTACCCATCTCCATGACTAGACGAGTGCCAGGCGCGTCTACGGAAACAGGTTTCTCCATAAAAACGTGTTTGCCTGCCTTGATAGCAGCCTCGAAGTGCATGGGTCGGAACCCGGGTGGCGTGGCAAGGATAACTAGATCCACGCCGCAATTGATCACCTTCTGATAGTTGTCCCAACCGGAGAAACATCTGTCCCTGCTAAGGTCAACCTTCTCCTTCAAGCCCGCGTCGCCAACGAGACCGTTGTAGCATGCATCCAGGCGATCTTGGAACAAATCACCTAGAGCGACAACCTTCACGCCAGGTGCGGCATTTATGCAGTCTCGAACGGCGCCGGAACCACGTCCACCACATCCTATCAAACCGACACGTATAGTATCCGACCCTGCAGCCCACGATCCTTGTTGGATGGCATCTAGTCCGGCAGTAAGCAAGACAGCTGAGGCTGCTGAACCCTTCAAGAAACCCCTTCGGGTCAAACCCCCGGAATCAACAATAGTTTTGTCTTTCTTTGCCATTGTGAATCAACCTTTCTTGAGTTTTATAAGACTTTCTTTAAGTCAAAGAAATCGAAAGAACACTAGTCCTCGGTTTCGGTTCACAACGGGATTGAGAGCGGGTTCAATTTGATATTTCGTTACCAATCACTGACTAATCCTCCCGAACGACCCTGAAACCTACAAAAGTTCCGTCGGACAACCACCATTTGCTTTTTGGTGATTGGGGATCATTGGCTTGCCATGACGGATCCGGATACCGCCGTCTGGTAGGAGTAACATCCTTTTCCATGTCATCATAGGAGCTACCACAGACAACGGGCTTTCCGTTCAGATCAACACACCACTCTCCAACATTCCCGTACATATCGTGCAGGCCCCAGGCGTTCGGCAATTTCTTCCCCACTGGCTGAGTTTTCTCCTGCCAAAACCACGCATATTTCTCGAGTTCCTGGCTCGTTGGAACCGGCTTTCCAGCTCGGCAAGCGTATTCCCACTCTGCTTCTGTCGGCAGTCGATATTTCTTTCCGGTTTTCTTCGACAACCATTTGCAGTACTGCTCAGCGCCGAGGAACGACAGATTTATCGCCGGATAGCCTTGATGCCCCCAGCCTCTATCTGCCATACCGTATGGCTTGCTAGGCCGTGAGATAGCTTCTGGACCCTCGGTCGTGCCGGCTGGAACATCGAGACCAAAGACGAACACGTCGTACTCATCCCATGTGACTTCGGTCTTTCCAAACCACATAGGCTTGATCTTGACCACCTTCTTCGCACCCTTCTTAGCTGGATCAGGTAATGTGATCTCACCACCGGGAATTCGGACCATATCAAACTTTACAAGCGTTCCAGGTATAGTTTCTGTATATGTCACCGGACTAGATGTCACCGTAGGATTGGATGATCTCTGATCATTGTGTACGGCGTATGATGCATTTGAGGAAAACATAAGAGCGACTGCGGCCAAAACTGCGCCTGCAAGACTTGACCGCCATACTTGATGTGAGCCCACGTGCTATTACCTCCCGACACGAGCATGTTTACTCTGAAGTCTAATATACCTCGTCGATTCCATGATAATTATACGTTGCGTTCAGCGGATTTTCCTTTGCTCGAAAGCTGAGGATAGTCGTGGGTGCGCAGATGAGGACAAAAGCGTAACCTGTCAGTCATATCGGTAGCCGTCCCTGGAGGCGCATATCAAACAACATGTAGGTTTGCTCTGAATCCGTGTTTGGTCGTACGTCCCTAGCTATTCGACCGGAAAGTCGGAATATTCACCATCGTCTGGAGAAATCTCGATTACCTCGTCTTCCTCAATCCAAATAGGAACGATTCCACGGAATAAGGTGTAGAATCTGCGGTGTTCGACGGAGACATCAACTAGTCGATCTGTCCGCACTCCATAGGTAGGACCATGTATTTCGGAATCCACTGGGTACCTGTATTTGATTTTCAGACCTTCTCCAGACGCCAGCCTTGCTTCGAGTGAAACAAAATCCATTATGTCCACCTCCGTTACACTGGACCGTCGACCAATTGACATTGAGCTAAATGTTGTAAGTCACGCTTGACGCGCATCGCTAGTAGGAACGAGCCGAACAATCGCTAGTGGTGCTATATACACTGCAGCCTCTGGCCTAGACCAATCAGTAACCTAGCCAGAGTCTACAGGACAGACTAACGTATGTTTTATTCTTTCTCGTTTTCCTGCGGTTTTTCCTTTGGCCACATGTATGAAAAACACAACCAAGGGTATGATAGTAGTAGTAATAGCCAATGTCAAGGCATGCGCACAATGAGACTTCTTGCAGGTATAAAACAATATTTCTGTTGACTGCTTCCCTTAAGCGTGGTATGGTACCAAGTATAGCGTGGGATCACTACCCAATCGTCTCTTTCACTTGGCAACTCTTTTGGAAAGCTAGAACGTTGTACGTGCAGGCTCCGGTCTAACCCAAGTCTAGGAAGCCTGTAACAAGCATCAGAAGGGAATGATAATCATGAGAACCATGAGGTTGCTGCTACTTATCTGGCTGGCTCTGGGGCTTCTGGGACTAACGATACATCCGCTATATGCAGAACCAGGAAAATACCGTGCTCACAGACCTGATACTATACTTGTCAAGTTTCGGCCGGGCGCTAAGGCACAAGAGATTCTAAGAGCACACGGCGCGTCGATTGAGAGAACATGCCGACCTCTGGGAGTCCATTTGGTACGCCTTCCCAAGGGCCTTTCGGCGCGAGATGCCATTGAACGCATCGGCCGCAATCCCAACGTCATTTTCGCTTCGGCTAACCATGTCATTCGCGTAGATAGTCCAATCATACCTAACGATGCATTATTCGACAGGACGTTTTATATACATCTGTTTATCATAACTTTGGAAGTTCATGCTACCTGGGGGTTTCGAAATCCGTTAAATGACGAGTGGGATTCGCACGCGACTGATGCGTGGAGCATCACAACTGGTTCACCAAATACGATTATTGCTATCATAGATTCAGGCATTGATGACAGTCACCCAGACCTTCAGGGACGACTAGTGCCTGGGTACAATCCTATTTCTAGTTATGGCAATCCGAATTACACTGACGATGATATGGGTCACGGAACTTTCGTAGCTGGTATTGCCGGAGCCACAGGCAACAACGGAATTGGCATTGCTGGAATGGATTGGCATGCCCGCCTTATGCCCATCAAGGTAATTAGCGAAGATGGAACCGGTGACGAATTTGACGCCATGGAAGGAATTGTATGGGCGGCAGATCATGGAGCGAAGATACTGAACATGAGCTTCGGAACGTATCTAGATCCAACAGTTGACGATCCTGAAAATCCATGGTATGGCTTGCCGGCACTACGCGAAGCGTGCAACTATGCTTGGAATGCAGGGTGTTTGCTAGTAGCGGCTAGTGGCAATGACGGGTATGACGATGCTGCGGACCCGCATTATCCATCATATTACGATACGACTTTATCCGTTGGAGCGACTAACGAGCTAGACCAACGCTGTCGAGCCGAGTATGATTACTTTACAAGCAACTATGGCGACACTCTTGACGTAATGGCTCCCGGCGCATGGATGGTCAGTTGCGTTCCTTACGGGTATGCTATGTTTCTGGAGGAAAATTACTACGACATTGGGGCTGGTACGTCGGCATCTGCACCGTTTGTATCAGGGCTGGCTAGCCTCATCTGGGGACAGCATCCTACGTGGAGTAACTGGAGAGTACGGGAGCAAATAATCGCAACGTGTAAAGACATCGGTATTCCCGGGAAGGACAGATACACAGGTTGGGGGCGTATCGATGCCTATAAGGCACTCACACAGACGTTCGATTATCCAACAATTGCTAGTGTTCGCAACTTGCCAGTAAACTCCCTTGTCTGCCTAACTGGCAAAATAGTTACGGCCGGAACAGATAACTTTGCGACCAAGTTCTTTATAGAGGAGCCTGACCGATCATCTGGCATACTAGTAGATTACGCTGGGATTCCCGTGACTTCAACCACAGAGGGACAAATTGTCAATGTCATTGCGAAAGTAGGGGTTACGGCAGACGGTCAGATAGCCCTTGTTCAGCCAAGAGTAACAATAGCGGGTACAACCACCCCGCTTAAGCCTCTGGGCATGCTGAACAGAAGCGTTGGTGGCAAGCTCAGCGGTTACCTAGGCGTGACCTACGGACAGGATACACCTAACACAGGTTTGTTGATAAGGGTATGGGGCAAGGTAGTTGCACGTTCCCTCGCGGACGGTTATGTCTACATTGACGATGGCTGTGCATCGGATTATGGCTGGGTACTGCCAGGGTTGAAGGTATATTATGCTGGACAGAGCCCCCCATCGTTGAACTCATACGTAGCTGTTACGGGCATCAGTAGTTTCGAGAACACTGGTTCAGGATTAAGAATACCCGTTGTCAGAGCGCGACGCTCGTCGGACATTGTACGGCTGAATTAGACAATAAGATTCGCAGGTACAAAGCTAGGCACGGCCAAGCTAGTCAAGCTCTTGGTAATTCATTTCTGGCAATCTTGCGGAAAGTAATATTGTGCAACGGGTATACTGAAACGTATATCAGAGGAATCGTCGATGCACGGCCGAGAGTAGTCATCAAGTAACAGACAAGAAAGGAATGGGCAGTTAACAGGACACCTATTCCGGTAAACGCTCGAACTTGCGTATGCCAAGGCCGTTACCCGCCAAGGTTACCTCTATGCTGCCCATCCCTGTCTGAGTGTACCCACCCCGCAGATGATCTAGCATCTAGGATTCGGTGACACCTAATAGACCGTTGACTCTCATGTCGTAGTGATCACAAGTCTGAACTCAATGATTCATACACCTGACAGACACCCTAGCTCCCGGGACACGGGAACACGGTCTACTTCGCTATCGTCAGCAGAAAACTCGCGGCACAGCTCGCCCAGCTTTCTAATCGCTCGATCGCCTGCTTCGCTCTGTCCAGGCAAGATTGTAAACAGCGACATATCCAGCAGAGCAGTCGCCTCCTCGTACGTTAGAGACAGGGTTTTTTCCACGTTTTATCCTCCCTTTTCCCTGCAAACAGTTAAGAACTTCGTCTCTTACATCACCAATATCGGAGAATTCAACCGTGGTCCTACCTGTCAATAGTTCTAGTTTCCTAAGCCATATCAAAGAAAAAACGAATTATCTTGAAGGCCGTGCTATCCCGAGACGGCATCCATAACTTCTTGAGGTAGGCGACCTTCGTCGAGCATGAGGCAAAGATTTCTGAGAGTCTCGCGAGCCTTGGCGGCGGCATACACCCTCATCCAACCCTCTTCCACAGCGGCACAAAACTCTTGCTCTCCGCTCACCATGTACGTGCGGTCAGGATAGACAGTGATTGTGAGCTCAAGCGCAGTGCCTCGCCATATTCCTTTCTGGTTACATAGTGGACTCTGGATAAAAATGTGATAGAAACCAGTTGGTCTCTTGAACGTATCTAGATATGCCAACACGCTGTACCAGTCATCGATGAAATCGAATCTGAGCCCAACAGAATTGGAATTGGCGAACTGATGGTTGTCCTGTGGAATTGTGAACTGGGTAATGAGCAAACCCGGCAGTTGGGCAACGAGTTCGTTAGCGAAGGATTCTAGACCGGTGCGGAAATGCCAGATTTCAAATCGTACGATCTCATTATTATGAGTCATGCAAGTACTCCACCGGCTTCCGGTACGCGAACCTCGGAAACAGTGAGGAAATCAGCATAGTTCCAGACATAGCAGCTGGAAATCATCCATTCTTTCGAAGAGGATCCGGTAGCAACCCTCGAAATGTTAAGCTACACTGAGCTCAATACTATTGGCAACACGGCAGAGAAGGCCAATAACAGAATAATGTAGTTCTAGGCATCACTTGGGAGTTTTAGGGCTTTCCTGACTTTTTCCACGAGTTTCTCTGGATCAAAAGGCTTCATGATATAATCGGAAACCCAGAGTTGCCTAGCCTCGTCAACTGCTACGCTAGATGTCTTGGCGGTGAGCATAATAACTGGTATCTTGGAAGTTGCCCGTCTGGATCTAATCTGTCTAAGCACTTCCATTCCATCCATAAGCGGCATCATGATATCCAATACAATCAGATCGGGCTTATGTTGTTCTGTAAGCGTTATTGCTGTCTGGCCATCGCCGCAACAAATGACGTCGAAACCTTCCTTGGACAGACGAAATTCCAAGAGACGAACTACATCCTCCTCATCATCTACCACTAAGATTTTCGGCATGCCGCTCCACCTCCTGATAGACTGCCGGCGAGGTCGCCGATGCAGACCAAAAGAATCATTCATAACACGTAGCGAAAGTGAACCAGAATCGACGAGCTCAGCAAATTTTCTGCCAGCAATAGGTCGGCTCTGGCCAGCAGAACAGAGATCTACTCCTGAACGGCGGGGATGCTAAAACTAAATGTACTCCCTTGACCTTTTTCGCTCTCGACCCAGATCTTTCCTCCGTGCATTTCTGTGAGATAGCGGGTAATGGCCAACCCTAATCCTGTTCCCCATGTTCTCCTTACGAAATCGCTTTCGCCACGATAAAACCTCTGGAATAGCCTGCCCCGCTCTTCCGGTCCAATGCCGATGCCAGAGTCAATAACCTTTACAAGCACATTGTTTCCGAGAGGCGCTGCATTGATCCGAACAGTGGATCTCGCAGGGCTATACTTGATAGCATTGCTCAAGAGATTACTAATGATCTGACCAAGACGATGGTTATCGGCCCTTACTCGAGGCACACTTGGCTCGACATTCACAACAACTTCAATCTCTTTTTCCTGGGATTGAGTCTCTAGAAGCTGAACTTCGCGCTCGATTATCTCTCTAATATCCAAAGCCTCGAATACCAGGTCCATACGCCCTGACTCGATCCGCGAAATGTCGAGAAGATCGTTAACTAGGGCGACAAGCCGCTCGGTGTTTCTATTCACGGTATTGAGAAACTCATTTTGCAACGAAGTCAGTTCACCCGTATGCCCTGCAAGCATCAGTTTCACGTAACCTTGGATTGCAGTCAACGGTGTACGAAGTTCGTGTGAGACCAATGAGACAAACTCTGTCTTGAGATGGCTAACCTCTTCCAAAGCTCGCCTAGTCACTTCTTCCTTTAATAGTCGCTCGTCCAACATAGTGCGCTGGACAGCAATTGCTGTGGTGCGCCCTGCTGTTTGCAGAAGTTCATATTCATCGGGCTGCAAGCGTCGTGACTCATGGAAGTACAGACTAAGTACGCCGATTGGCGCATCAGTAGCGATCAACGGCACGCACACGACGGCTGTATACCCATCCCGTCTGGCGTATTCTCGCCAAGATACAAATCTACGATCTCTGAATATGTTTGATATTGCGTAGATTTTCCTATCCTTAATCGCGAAGGCCGCTGGGCTTTGCCCACCGGGCAGAGTCGGGTTCAAGCTCATGTGATCCTCTTCATGTGCCGAGCGGATATAATCTTCTGAGGCGGCATAGACGGCGGCAATATTCAAAGTCTCTCCGAATTGATCCAATAACCGAACTGCACCGAACTTCGCTCGAAAGAATGTGCAGAGATTGTTCACAACAAATTTCAGCGCCGAGGGTACATCAACCGTGGAAGCTAGGTGCTGGGCAATGCGGTACAGCAATTTCTGCTGTGACAGACGCTTGCGGGCTTGCTCGTATAATCTGGAGTTCTCGATAGCGATAGCGGCCTGTGAAGCGAGCGTCGTTACTAGATTTTCATCTTCTTTCGTGAAAACTCTGGGTTCGGAACTTGAAATTGTCAGCACACCTATCGTTTTTCCTTGTACGGTAAGTGGCACGCTTATTAGAGAAGATACCTGCTCAGCATCTTTAGGAAAATACGCAAAACGGGGGTCCTTTCTGGCGTCGTTCAACACCAATGGTTTCCCGTTCGCGGCTACCCAACCGACTACGCCCTGCCCTACCCTAAGTCTAATGCGCTTCAGCGTAGACTTGCAGAATCCCCTAGACGCATGTACGACCAATTCCTGGCTGGTCGGATCTATGAGTCTGATTGTACTCTGGCTAGTCCCTAATAGACGACTGACTTCGTCCATGATTACATTCAAGGCAAACCTTACGCTCGGGACGGCGCCTATCATTTGAGTAACATTAAAAATAGCTTGTAGGGCCGCCGCGTGTCGTCTAGCCTCGCTCAGCAGCTTGGCATTCTCGATGGCCGGGCCGATCTGATTCGCCATTAGCAACACAGGCTCAATGTAATCAGAAATGGGACGGCTATGCCGGTCCCAGAAAACACCCATAACACCTGTCAATCGCTGATTGTAGATAATAGGTACGATTGCTCCTGCAGCTAGAGACTCCCTGGCTGCAATACGACCTAGTATTCTGTGAGACGCAAGATTTGTCAGAATAGCTGGCTCTGCTTCCTGAGTGACCGACGAAGGCAACCAGTTTTCGATATCGGAGGACAATTCCGCGGACGATTCGTGGGACAGATTGTGACTAGCGACAGTCTCGAGCTTGTCCTCGGTATCATTGCGGACTGCCAACCAGCTAGCATGAGCGTTTCCAAAAGCAGTTACCGCTTTTGTAATCGTCTGGACTAGCTGGTTGAATTCGGGGTTTGCAGCTAGAAGCCGTCCAATTTCATAGAGTGTCGATAACTCCCAGTGCAAATCTTTCAACACCTTTCACCTCCGGGCCAAGGATATTTCCTGACCCATCACACTGGGGACTTAAGACAACCAGCTTTACTGGTAGTTGCCTATCAAACGTCAGAGTTTGATGATCATACCATCATACGCTGTCAGAATACCGTGCTCCCTAAGTGTATTTTCTAGTTCGTCGTGCAAGAGTCCTACATTATGAGAAAAATGGGTGGCCACAAATACTCCGTGCTTAAATACCTGCATATCTTGGAGACGCTCCTTGACTGCAAATAGGTGGGTGAAATCCATATGATATTGTCCGCCTGGGTTAGGACCATCCGTGCACTCGCAAATGACGCAATCTAGATGCACACTCTCCAAGAACCGCCAAGTTTCTTCAGGAAAATAACCCGTGTCACTCGCGTAAAGCATGGACTTACCATTGGAACTCACTATATAGTTCAAGCAAGTTTCGTCTGGCTTGTGACTTGCGAGTGTCGGGATGAACGTGAGTCCATCTGCCTCAATAGGAACAAAAGGTTCGATCTCGACTGCGTTAGCCTTTGGTTTCATTGCGTCTCCTAAGACGCGGCGCAAGATATCCACGACGTCCTTATTGCCATAAATAGCTATTGGAAGCGGTCGGTTGTGGGCAAACGGGGCGTTCAAGTAATCCAATTGGTCTAGAGACAAATGGTCTGGATGCGAATGGGTAATGAACAGATGCTTCAGTTTCGAAAGATCTGCACCCAAGATTGCCTCGTGATACCAGCTGTCGGGCGGCAAGTCGATCTTGTGTTCCTGACCAAGCTGTACAGACGCTCGACTACGTCTGTTATGTCCGCCAACTTGTCTTGCTCTGTTACAGGTAGCACATCCGCAGAAGACGGCAGGCCAACCTTCTGCCGCTGCTGTTCCAAGTATGGTGATCTGCAATGTTAACCTCCAAGTGTGAACTCCAGTGTAACGATTTTTCTTCGCAGGACATCGAGTACCACGTAGCCATCGGCGTCCATTGTCAGCTCTGGACCCGGTTCTTCTGCAAGGTTTACTGTTCTGACCGACTTCGCACCATTTACTCGAATTCTAGCGTTGTGAATCAAGTTATCGGAGATATTGAAAAAGCGCACTAGCAGCGAATCGCGATTCTCAGCTCTCTTGATAGCGGTAACAACAAGCTCCGATGGCTTGATCTCAATGAAAGAGTGCTCAAGAGGCAGAATGCCATCATGACCCTCAGTTTGCATACAAACAAGCGGAACATTGAACTGGTGAGCCGCTTGCCACACGTGTGCATGCTCCCAACGGCCAACATGTGGAACTAGAGCATATTGAAATTGTCTGCGACCAAGGCACTGTGCGCCAGGCGTAGGAATGGCTGTAGCGGTTTCTCTGCCTTTGCTTAAGTAACCGACGCATCTCAGGAGAGTTATCGCCACCGTCCGCTGTGGGTCGTCGTAAATCTCATACTCACGAAGCCCCTTGTTAATAACACATAAACCCTTTTTACCATCGCTAATATCCAACCAATTTCGCATGGGACAGAAAGGAGAAGCGCCGTTCCAATCTGGACGTGGACGTGTTGGACGAGTTACCACATCATATGAGCTCTCAACATGTACGTGGTCTGTTTCTATATTGGTTGGGAATAGCACTCGAAGGCGGTGATCTTTGGCCTGGTTATCAACCTCCGTAAGGATATCTATCCTTGGGCACCGACCAGTAATGGTATACCAACTTACTACGGGGCATTCGACAGTCTCTTTTGAGCGCTCCTGGCCATCAGGTGTAGCACTGATCGGTAGCTGGAGTGACTGTTTTATCACTACGGTAACAGAGACAGGCCTCTGGTCTACAACCTCCACAGTCGCGGGCACATCTTGGCTGTATACGAGGCGGTCCTGTGGTGGTCTGGTGTAATTATACTCGTCCCCTACATCTCCGCCATCTTCAAAACATCCCTGGCATTCATATGACAGATCCGACCGGCCGTTGGCCGAAATCGTCACGGACCCAGTATTGTCAACCTTTAACGAAACAAACTCGTTTCGTACTGACACTCCTTCCTTGCGTTCGACGATGATAGACTCGGCAAATTCAGGGATTGAATCAGCCTTCTCGATTGTATATGTCTTGTATCCGAGCGCTGGAACATCCTCAGCTACAAATTCGACCGTAAACCGTCGAACCATTACGACCATGGGTAATTCTATCGGAGATAATACCTGTTTCGGACATATTTGGCTATCCATCAGTCTGTACGGTACCATGTGGCCTTGAGGATCAAAAATCCTGATTGCCTTGATATCTCGGTTTGTATCAACGCTGGGTTGCTCACGCACAGGGTCACCCAATGGAAAATCGATATCAGTCCTCACTCGATCGGTTCGCGGCCAGTTAAGAGTATTCAAGACCACCAAGGCGTCACCGTTTGTCTCGATCTTGGAAGTTATGTGATACATAGCACGGTGAGTGATTTCATCAGCGATCTGACAAACCCGATCAAACCTCGGCATCATTTCATCATGCACCTGGTCTATACTACATCCGCAAATGGAATCATGGGGGTGGTTTTGCATTAAGAGTTTCCAGGCGTAAGTTAAGAAGGCAGATGGATACTCCCAGCCCAGCATCCACGCTATGGAAGACAGCCGTTCTGCGTACATTTCAAGCCACGTTTCTGCTTTGTGATTAGCTTGCTTCAGATATGTCCTGCTGGACAGAGTTCCGGCTAATACCGAGCCATGTCGATCTTCTCGCAATTCCCCTGGGTGAGTCTCTAGTTCAAGGTCAGACTCTTGTATCTCAGTCTGAACAGCATTCATGTAACCTGGCAAGGTGCTAATAAAAATCCGGTCCTCCTTCAGACGTTCGGCAACCTTCTCAAGAACTGCCGGAAGGTCACCTTGCGGCTCAAGATGATCTACACCGTTCATCAGCAGAAGTTGGTGTGTGACAGCATGAGGCGCCATCACATTGAGTATGCGTTCGACGTATACAACCGCCTCGTCGGTATTTGAAGGGAATCGCTGAGCGTTGTTATACCAGAATGCCATGAGAGAAGAGAGAACCCTTGCCCCATCTGGTGACTCCCAGATGAACTCCATCTTCCTACCTTCAGTCAATTGGCGGCCGCGTCCTACGATGGCTGTTGTTATTCCAAACTGTCTCAGTATCTGAGGCATCTGAGATATATGGCCGAATTGATCTGGAAGGTAGCCAACCTTCATCACATTGCCAAATTCCTCAGCAATCTTATGCCCTACGAGCAGACTTCTGACAGTCGACTCTCCACTGATCAGAAACTCATCATTTAATACGTACCAAGGGCCAACATGGATACGACCCTCTCTTATGTAATTCCGCAGCCGCCCCTCGTTTTCGGGACGAATCGCCAAATAATCCTCAAGAACAATAGTCTGTCCGTCCAGGTGAAAGCAACGAAATTCCGGATCAGCGTCCAAAATGTGCAGAAGATTGTCTACAAGGTCAACCAATCGTATTCTGAACTGTTCAAAGGTCAGATACCATTCTCTATCCCAGTGGGTATGTGGTATGACATGCATGGAATAGCCCATGGATCCCTCCGTAGGTAACGGCAATTATTGACTTGCCATAGGTAGCTTTCGTCCACTCGAAAGCCCTTTCCTTCATACCCATGTTCCAAGCGTGGAACCCGCTTTGTAGTTTCGACGTCTGCAGAACTAGGTAATGTGAATTGACACCCACTATGCATAAGTGGTAGAGTTCGAATGGTGAAAAACATTGGAATCACGCGGAACTCTTGACCTCCTAGATCTGCAGAAGAAGATCGACGAGGTGGTAGACGAGGTTGAGACTGTTATTATTGGCAAGCGAGATATTATCAGACTCGCTTTGACCGCTGTTATCTCCGAGGGTCACATCCTGATAGAAGACGTACCTGGTGTGGGCAAAACTATGCTTGCCAAGACACTTGCTCGGGTGCTCGGGTGCTCTTTCAAGCGCATTCAGTTCACACCGGACCTTCTGCCTGCCGATGTAACGGGAGTATCCATATTCAATCAAAAAACATCAGAGTTTGAGTTCCGCCCGGGGCCGATTTTTGCTCAAGTGGTTCTCGCTGATGAGATCAATCGCTCTACACCAAAGACGCAATCAAGTCTACTCGAGTGCATGGAAGAAAAGCAGGTAACTGTGGACGGTGCAACCTATCAACTGCCGGTACCGTTTGTGGTCATCGCCACTCAGAACGATGTGGAGTATCACGGCACCTATCCACTGCCCGAAGCTCAACTCGACCGCTTTATGATGAAGCTTTCGATTGGATACCCTCGGGAAGATGAAGAGTATCACATTCTTGACACCCATACAACCGGTCGCCCTATTGATAACGTGCGTTCCTTGCTGTCTCCGGAACAATTATTGACTTTGCGCTCGTCGCTGAGCGGGGTTCACATGGACTCAGATCTTCATCGGTATATCGTGACCCTAACATCAGCTACACGGTCGCACCCTATGCTGTCACTCGGTGTAAGCCCGAGAGGATCGCTCCACTTGGCACGTGCCAGCCGGGCTTTAGCGTTGATTTTGGGGCGGAACTATGTACTACCGGATGATATAAAGACTCTTGGGGTACCAGTGCTCGCGCATCGGATGGTACTGTCTCCGGAAGGGCAGATGAGGAACCTATCACCGACAGACGTAGTACGCGAAATTGTCTCGTCTACTCCCGTTCCATGCTAGCGTCCGCGATGCCGAACAATAGCATGTAAAGCAAGGTTTGAGCAAACGAAGATTGGGAGTAAACAATAGTGCATAAGTCTGGAGCTAGGTGGTTACGGCCCCATGTCACCCGTAAAGGTTATTACGATATTCTTATCCTCCGTATTCCTAACCATTGTGTCTTTGGTTCTGCATTCGCAGGACTTTTGCATTATGGCTCTTTCCCTCCTCGCGTTGCCCATAATATCTGGCGGCATGGGACTAGCAGCATCTCGTGGTCTGAAATGCACTAGAATAATACCCACCTACTTGTATGAGGGCATTCCAGTAAGGGTTGAAGTCAGGTTAAGTGGTCGCCCCAGACTTCTTGGCTCATTCCAGATCACCAATAGAGCGTCTGAGTGGATCGGTTTCTCACAAGAAACGGAGCTTGCGGACGAGAACGGTAGCAGCATGGTCTCGGTCTCATACATGATGACTGCCTACAAGAGAGGAGTTCACAAAGTGGGACCAGTGAAGATCACTGCTACCGATCCACTTGGTTTCTTCCGCTTCAACACAATACATCCGTTGACCACTGAGATCGTCGCCTTACCACGTCCTTTGCCTATTCCAAACTCCGAAACACAACAGATCGGCTGCTTAGAAGAGCGTCATTTTGAAGGTATTGGCAGGAAAGGCACGGGAATCGAGTTTCACGGTGTTCGGGAATATCAACCCGGAGACGAGCTTAGGCGGGTGCATTGGAAATCCACTGCGCGACATGCGCAGCTAAATGTGATCGAATTCGAATACGGTCATGACCGAAACGTGACGATTGTTATAGATTTACAGAGAGGCACCGAAATTGGAACCGGTTTGTTTACCTCTTTGGACTATGCCTGTAAGTTCGCAGCTTATATTGCCGAACAAGTGTTAATGTCAGGAAGCAGCATCCGGTTGCTATTTGCCGGATCCGCCGGTTTAGCTTCGAGGTTGGGAAGAGGATCTGCACACTTACACTTAGTTCTTGACACTCTGGCGCGTTTGAAAGCAGACCAGGATCAGAGTCTGCATGAGGTCCTTATTGATGATGCCAAAATAGTGACGCCAGCTTCGAAGATAATATGTCTGACTTCCACTATTAGCGAAGGTCTGATACGTTGCGCCAGTATACCACACCTGACAAGAAATGGCTTCCAAGTCATCCTAATCGCTATGGATAAGAGCTTGCTATCGAAAACAGAAGAACAGATAGAGCAACTAGTCACAAATGGGGTACCCGTCACAGTGATTAATTGCTCATCCCAGAGGATCTATTGCTGTCCGAGGGCAATACATGCTAGCTGAAACTTCAAGTGCGTCAACTATGCGTATGAGAATTCCTCTCTACGCAGCGGGATACGGTGTATGTTTTGTCGCGCTATCCACAATAAGTGCGTTGGAAACAAGCAAGCATCTGGTTCTTGTTTGTAGCACCTTAACCGCACTGGGTTTTTGCGTCAGTTGGGCAATCAGATGGCGTATTCTCGCAAGAAGCACAGTTCTATTGGTCGCGCTGGCCTCCACCTCTGCAGCCATAATCATATTCGAGAGAACGTGGGTTGACCTTGGCATACTACGCGTTGATTTCGCCGATAGAGGAGAATGGGCTATATATCTGGCACTGGCAGGTATTATCGTATTTGAGAGTTTTGCTCTACTGAGCGACAAGGCAGTGTTATTCCTATGTGTGCCGGCACTAAGCTTGGTTACTTTAGCAGCTCCATTTGGCACAAGCGTTCAGATATCTACAAGGTTTGCGATTTATCTGGCACTTACATGTTTTCTTCTGATCCAGCAGAACAGGTTAGCCCAAGTCGACAGCTCGCCGACAGTTAGCAATCAAGTGAGACTACCGGTTCTTCTTGGCTGGCATATCATTGTTTCCCTTACGGTAACTACAACTGCCATGCTATTGGGTGTAGGTGTGACGAAACACATCTATCCGTCTTTCGACAACGTCCTAGTTAGCCAATTGATTGAACCTGCCATAGGACCGGCCATACCTCGGCTATTAGACGAGAATTTTGTACCTGTGGCCACAGGTCCGGTGTCCCTGGATGACAGAATTGTGATGACAGTGCAGTGTGAAGGAGAGCACTTGTGGCGTGGGCAAACTTTCAACATGTACACAGGACAGGGCTGGTCTATTGACCTACCGGACGAGGAACGTAGGATTTTCTATCCGTCAGGCTACTCATATACGGATGCAGCTGGAGAAATGCAGTATAGTAGAGAACAAGCGCCCACATACTACATCCAGCATCTGGTTCAGCACGAACAGAGAGCAAGGGTACAGCGCGTAAAACAGCGCTTCCGCATTCTAACCTACGAACGTACGAACACCTTGTTTGCCGCAGCAGAGCCGATTACCATAAGGGGAAACGTGAGGGGACCCATAGTTCGGGTAGGTGGAGGATACAGATGTGGTGAGTATTACGGCTGGGGCACATCGTATGAAGTAGACTCCCTGGTAGTCAAAGCAGCGCCATGCGAGCTAAGGACCGCTGGGACGAACATCCCTAAGTCGATACGCGAGACGTACTTGACCGTGCCGCAATCCTGTTGGCAGGTTGCTGAGTTAGTCAGACAAATCACTCTCGGGAAGTATACGGCTTTTGATAAGGCACGGGCAATAGAAGATTATCTAGAACAGCACTATATATACGACCTTCGGGCGCCGGCAACTCCTCGAACTCAGGATGCAGTAACTTTCTTTCTGCTGAAATCTAAGAAAGGATACTGCGACTTGTTTGCTAGTGCGATGGTAATAATGGCACGACAAGCAGGCATACCGGCTAGGTGGGTCACCGGCTATGCGCCAGGGCAATACGACGAGTCAAAACAAATGTTTATAGTTCGTGGCATTGATGCCCATGCGTGGGCGGAACTCTATTTTCCGGGGTACGGGTGGATAGAGTTCGATCCTACACCATCATCAGCACCGCGGGCTGGTCTGCTGAGCCGTGTCCGAGTCACATGGCAACGGTTCAAAAGCGCTATCGTAACCGAAAGAAAGGCTGCAGCTCCTGTCCTTTTCCTCCTGGTATTACTGGCATATATCCTGAGAATTGAAATACTCGACGGATTCGGGTGGGTGAAATCGAAAAGGCGGCAATCATTTACTGCCATTGGCGCCAGGGGCGGAGTATACTACTATAAGATGTGCATGCTGCTCGCCAAAGCTGGGCATCCCAAAAGGCCTGCACTTACCCCACTTGAGTATGCAGATGAAATATCTCGGTCGTTTGGCTCAGAGTTGGAGGATGCATTGGAATCAGTTGGTGTATTGACTACTCTATTCGTGGAGTGGAGATACTCCGGACGAGAGCCAACTGAAGAGCACATTAGATGTGCAGCGCGTGAACTCGACACGCTTACGCGCCATCTAAGAAGAAAACAGAAACAAAGGTTCTTTTCTCGCAGGTGAATGTACTACTCGGGAAGGGAAATCTTTTCTGGAAAGGAACAAAGCGACCTGGAGAGATCGAATGACGACACAATCCGACACGAAAGCTGATGTCTATATGTTCACAGGTGAGACAGACGTTCGCAGGGAGTCTGAGCTGGAGAGACTGATAGAAAAGGCACTCGACGCAGCGTTTGCTGATTTTGACCTGGAACGTTTTGATGGCAATAACACGTCCGGAGAAGCAGTAGTCATGGCAGCTATGACCGCTCCTTTAGGTTCAGGCAAAAAGGTGGTCATTGTTGATCGCGTTGACAAGTTGAGACCGGAGGAACAATTATACCTGGCCGAATTCATTCCTAAATTGTCTCAAAACACATGCCTAATACTTCTGAGCACTGATGAATTCTCAGCCAAGCAGAAGAAAGAAAGCAAAGCGGGCTCCAAAGACTTCGAGGATATCGGTCTCGAAGCAGATGGAACATCTGGGAGACGACGGAAAGGTCTACAGCCAGAATTGCTAAAGACTGTAAGAGAGCATGGCAAGGTCTATAACTTTACGAAAATGAAACCTGATGACATCCGCATAGTTGTTCAAGATCTTCTGAAAGAGTACGGCTTACAGATTCAACCGACAGCTCTCCAGTCTCTGGTTCAGGCTCTAGAAAGCAATCCTTCTGTATTGTCAAAAGAAATAGAAAAACTAGCCACCTATATGGGCGAGCAAAAGACGATAACTAGTAGTGACATAGAGAGCGTCATTACACAAACAATGGAAGATCGTGTGTTCCGTGTGATTGATGCAATTGCCACCCGACGACCAGACCAAGCCTTGAAATATCTCAGCGAGACTTTCTCGGTTAGTACCAGACCGGACGATGAAGTCACTAGGATTCTGGCGTTGATCGGCAGACATTTCAGGTCGTTATACCAAGTAAGGTTTCTAAAGGAACAGGGCGTTCGCATGCCCCAGTCTATACCCGAAGATCTCCAAGGAATGATGATGGAAGACGGCAATCCTCTCGATGCTCCTGACTGGCAACGACGCAAACTATCTCAGCAGGCAGACATGTTCACTCTCAATGATCTCAGAGACTGCCTGAGCAGTGTATTGGCATGTGAGTTAGCGGTCAAAGGTATAGGAAACGCAACTAGTTCGCAAAGACTAAGCTTGGAAATGCTCGTAGTAAAGCTGAGTCAAATGAGAGCTAAGATTGGTGGTTAGAACGGTTCAGACATTCAAATGCATTAACCCTCAATGGCAAGCACTTGAAGCTAGAACTAGCTGTTCTGTTACCCATAAGTGGAAACACCCTTTCAGTAAAGAACCTTTCGGCTAGATCTGCCAACCGATTGTTATGGGGGAACGGGTTCGTTTATATGGAAAATACCCTTAGTGAACTCGGATTCTTGCAGCACGAAGGTAGAATGGAGAGTTGTATGTGGTTAAAGACCCCGTATCGGTAATAATACTGGTTTTTCTAGGTAGCTGGGAGATGCTGAAGAACCTGTGGTATTATATAGTTGCTGGTATTATTGCCGGATCTATGGCTTCAGTGCTTTTACCAGCGGAGCGACTGACAAAGTTGTTTTCGGGCAAAGCTGGGAAGCTTCTTCCAATCTCAGCTGTCGCAGGTATTGGATCCCCACTGTGCACGTACAGCACGGTGCCGTTCTTTATGGGTTTGCTAAAAAAGGGAATGCCTGTCGGTCCTGTAGCAACGTTTCTGGTTGCTTCTTCGGCGCTGAATCCTCAGATGATATTGTTGACTGCGGGGGCTCTGGGGTGGCGGATGGCAGTTGTGCAAGGCATTTCAGTCTTGGTCATGGCAGTACTGGTAGGTGTCCTAGCATCAACTGTTCACCGGGACACTTTGATGAGTTTGCCTACAGTTAAAGATTTATCCCGGCATGAGCGCCACGGTCAGACAAATCAAACAGTTAGCATTTGGAGGCAATTGATTCATAGTGCGTTAGGTATTGCTGAGCATGTAGTGTTTTACTTTGTCATAGGGATTATTGTGGCAAACACCGTAGCGGTTCTAGTTTCGATAAGCGGTCTGCTTAATCATGTTTCCAACTTGGCGAGGTGGTATACGGTACCGTTGGCTAGTGTAGTAGGGATACCGCTGTACGTTTGCGGAGGAGCAGCAATACCCTTGCTCCGAGTTGGCGGTGACTTGGGAGTAAGCCAAGGTGCAATACTCGCATTTTTGATCGTGGGACCGGCGACCAGAATCGTGCAGTTGGTCGGATTGTCCACAGTCTTTAACAAACGAGCTGTGGTAATGTACGTGTTATTTGTAATGCTCTTCGGGACAGTCCTGGGTCTTGTCGTGGACATTGTGGCTGGAGACTTGCTGAGACTGGCGCCGTTGCAGACTAACCTGTGAGATACGAAGCAGCCAGATGGGGGTTCCTTAATGGACTATATTTGCCGTTTGCGGCGACACGGGAAGCTTGTTGCAAGTATTGCTATTGGGCTCACTCTCTGGAGTATTTCAACGCTTCACGAAATTGCCCGAGTGTCAGGAGCAGAAGGCCCCACGACTGTCTCAATCGTCCAAACCCCTTCTTATCCCATCTCCGATTCTCAACTGGAAGCGATGGTCCGAGATGCTGTCGCGAAGACTGGCGGTCTCCAAAGTATCATACATCCTGGCGACAGAGTAGTTATAAAACCCAATATCGTTGAGACGACCTGGGTAAGTGGTAGTGGCGTCATCACAGACATCCGTGTCATTCGGACTGTAGTTCGCATAGCGCAAGAGGCTGGAGCGGGTGAGGTAATTATTGCTGAAGGTACGGCAGCTTACAGATACGGAGAAGGTAGCGACCGATAATGCACGAGAAAGGCATTTTAGGATTCAGGTTTGGATACGAACGGCGATATGCGAGACGATGTGACAGGAGTGCAACTGTACGACCTGAACATTGCTGGTGGGATTGACAATCCGAACCCAGATTATGTGACGTTAGTGACGTTACAAGATGGAATCCTTAGAAAGTCATATTATGTGCCGAACATTCTACTAGACCGGAAGCTATATCCAAACGTACCTCAAGCATCCGACGTTCTCATATCGGTACCGGTATTCAAGAACCACGCGAATGCTCAAATTACTGGATCGCTGAAGAATCGGGTGGGATGTGCGCCAAACGATCTGTACCATGCGCCGGGTAGCATCATGATGAAAAGCGGCCTAGTGCACTACAACTCTCCATATGGAGAGAATGAGACTGTTGCGAGATCGACCATTGACCTTAACCGCGTACGTCCCGCCGAATTTACGGTTATGGATGCTCTAATCGGTATTACTAACGGGCCTACGGGCACAAATAAGCCTAATCCATAGGTGCGGTGCATAATGGCCGGGAGAGACGCCGCCGCAGTTGACACAATCCAAGCACTCATGATGGCATATAATCCTGATGCCATCCCAACAATAACTTTCGCGCGGCAGGTAGGCTTCGGACAGACAGACCCGAGATATATCACAGTCATTGGCAAGTCTGTAGATGAAGTGAGAAACCCTTTTCCGGAGGGATACGCCGGAGCGGTGCGAGTGGAACTGACCGATCCAGTTATAGGTGACATGACACCAGCAAACGGTAGCACAGTCTCAGGAATAGTAAGTATTACAACTAGCAGCGTAAGTGACAATGTTGGCGTTATAAAAGCAGAATTATACGTAGATAACCAGTTGTACGCCATCGACACACAAGCTCCTTACACCTTTGCCTGGGATACCAACGCATACGGCGCAGGACCTCACTCATTAAAAGTGAAGGTTTACGATGCCGCATTGAACGAAGCCAGCCTAGTTCGGAACGTGACGGTTGACCATGCGTGGTCGCTGAATATCAAGTTGGGCGAAGAACCACCGTACTATGGACTCACGCTGGGATGTAGGACTGATGCGACAGACGGTATTGATGCGTATGATGTCCCCTCGACCCCCTCGTCCCCATACGTAGCACTTGTGTCCATGCTTGATTCCTTGCCATACAGCACAGATTACCGTGCGCCGCTTTCACCAATGGGCGAAACAAAGGAGTGGCAGATAGTCCTGAAAACAGATATTATTCCGGGGCCGTCGACTGTAAGCTTGAGTTGGGCTGACACCTCCTGGTCGCAAATTCCATCGGCACTGGAATTTCAACTCATTGATCATGGGTTGTCCTGGACGGATATCGTAGCGGTATACAACATGAAGAGTACAATGGCACTCACTATTGCGACAGAGGGCACGGGTACTCTTCGCCATCTTAGCGTTCGAGTCCGAACCGGCTCCCTGGGAAGGATCAACCATTACAAGTTCCTTCCAAACGCTGAAGAGGTCTACTTAGCGCGCAAGGTGGTAATAGCGGGCAATGACCAATTGGCAAATACTATCTACGTATCCGAGCTGGATGGGTCCGAGGGGATCCGCATTTCTCATAGTGCGGGCGCCGTTCCAACTGTTAGGGAAGGAGATTTGGTTAATGTGTACGGCACACTCTCCACTATAAACGGCGAGCGAGCTATTATCTCACCAACTGTTGAAGTCATCGGCACCGGGTGTGCCGTTCCGAAGCCCAAATCCATGCCCAACAGAAACGTGGGTGGTGAACCGCTCGGTTCGTATGTTGCGGGAGTGTTAGGTGGTTCTGGTCCAAATAACCTAGGCATGCTGATAACCACTTGGGACGGGTGACGAATGTAGATTCGACGGCCAAGACTTTCAGCATAGACGACGGCTCGGGCCGACGGACACTGGGAATCCCTGGCTTAAGGGTGCACTGTGGCGGACGGGCTGGCGGTACCAACTTAATACTTCCGGAAATTGGGGACTATGCGCTTGTAACAGGTATCAGTACCAGTTTTTCGAGCGGTTCAACGATTATTTCAAATGTACGTCCTAGGAAGCAGTCCGACATAGTGGTCCGGTAAGAATAGACAGGCTTTTGCTAGTTCACGCTGGGAATTCTGGCAAAAAAAAGCTTGCCTAATACTCGATTAGCACGTATAATTGTCGTGATACAGAAAATTCAAGGATTTGCCACAGACGTGGTAAACAGTAAGAAACGCAGCAAGAGTTTCAATGTATCTATTTGTCGTGCCTGATCCGAGAACAACCAAGGGTCGGTGTGCGGCATGAGTGAGTTTTGAACTTACAAAACTAGAGAAGGAGAAATCGTGATGGTAGCAATCAGAAGTGTGCAGAGATACCGCAAGCTATTCTTGAGTTTCGCGATAGTGTTGCTGCTGGGCACTACTGCAATTTTCCACAACCGCACACAGACCATTGGTGCTCCAGGACCTGCGGTTGTTTCCATTGTAAAAGCTGCAAGTTATCCTGACCCAAGTGTTCCGTCCAATTATGCCGTGGTGGAGAATTTGGTGAGGGATGCTGTGCAAAAGGCAGGCGGGCTATCATCAATCATCCGTCCAGGCGATCGGGTATTGGTGAAACCGAATCTGGTGCTTACGGGACACCCGTGCGGCGATGGCATTGTAACAGACAAGCGAGTAGTGGAAGCTGTAGTAAAGATGGCTCTTGAAGCTGGTGCGAGCAAGGTAGTCATAGCAGAAGCAACTGCAGCTTACGACGGTTTTCCGACGCCAGCTCCCGATTATGACTGGACATGGCGGGCGTTCAAAGATTCCGGCCTTGACCCTGACGGTGATCGCAAGTGGGAAGATCACAACGGGAACGAAGATACCAGGGTAGAGCTCTATGATTTGAACAAGACGGCTGACGTACGACCAGACAATATTGACCCAAACTATGTAACGTGGGTTAACCTCGGTGATGGCTTACTCCAGCGCGGGTTTTACGTACCCAATCCTGTTCTCAATAGGCGCGACCCGAGGTATGCCAGTGTTCCGAATGCAACCGACGTTTTTATTTCAGTACCCGTGCTGAAAAGTCACAGTCTAGCCACGACCACAGGCGCAACCAAGAACTATGTAGGGTGCGTGCCTAGTGATATATACCATATGCCTGGCTCACCTTATTTTAAGCACGCACTGGTACACAACAACTCATATGGATGGACAGAGAAGGAGACTGTCAATAGAGCTATTGTAGATTTGTTTCGGGTTCGACCTGCTGACTTTACCGTTGTAGATGGTTTGATCGGCATCATCAACGGACCTATCGGTACAAAGATTTCTCCGTACACACTGTGCATCCTAGCAGGTAAAGACGCTGTCGCGGTAGACACAATTATGACTTTAGTAATGGGTATTGCAATCGAAGGGGAATCGAACAAGTACCTACAGTACTTTGCAAGCACAGGAGTTGGTCAGACAAACCCTGCGTACATAACTGTTGTGGGCAATTCGGTTGCTAGTGTTCGTAATCTCTTTCCAACCAACTACGGTGGTAGCATACGAGTCGACCTGACATCGCCAACGCTAAGCAGTTTTACACCAACTAATGGTAGTACCGTCTCTGGTTTGGTCAATGTCGTACTCCAGGGTGCTAGTGACAACAAGGGCATTATCAAAGCCGAGCTTTACGTAGACGGTACATTGCATTACACAGACACAGCGTCTCCGTGGTCATTTGCACTTGACACATCAAGTCTGAGTCAGGGCAGTCACACGCTTAAAGCCATTGTGTATGATAACGCACTGAACGAAGCTAGCGTGACACAAACCATCAATGTGGACCATAGCTGGTCTGTATCGATGACTGCTAGCGGTGGATCTTATACTGATGCGTTTACATTTGGCTGCAAAGCTGGAGCATCTGACAGCGCTGATGGTTTCGATATCCTGGAGTCTCTATCATCGCCATACATCTCTTTGGCATCTGCCATATCTGGTAACTACTATCAACAAGACTACAAGGCACTGATGGCCGGTCCCGGTCAGGTCAAGGAGTGGCAGTTAGTTCTTCGGACAGATATTGCAGAGCCGCCATCGCCGATTACCCTTAGCTGGTCAGGTGTGAACTGGGCACTGATTGATCCGACCTTCGAACTTCGGTTAATGGACTATGGCACAGACGGCGCCACGCTGGTGGGAATCTACGATATGCGAAGCACAAACTCGGTTGCTCTACCTGCGTTTAACACTGGAGTGATCAGATACCTGAAGATCCAAGCCGTCAACAACGCTATTAGCTCCATTGCAAATGCCAAGCGGCTAGCGGATGGTCAAGTGGTTGAGCTGCTAGGGAAGGTAGTTACTGTGGGCAACGATCAATTGCTGAATACCTTCTACATCAGCGATCCGGACGGCACCAATGGTATCCGGGTAACCCACAGCGCAGGGGCGGCGCCAACAGTAACAGAAGGTGACGTAGTGAACGTGCGCGGAACACTAGCAACCAGCTACGGCGAAAAGTTCATAGGCGGTGGACCTACAGTCACAGTCGTGAGTACGGGAGGAACAGCGCCTAAGCCTAAAGCCATGCCTAGCAGAAACATTGGTGGTGAAGGCACGGCAGATGCGTACGGTCTCGGCAACGTAGGTAGTTTAGTCCAGCTGTGGGGACGCGTGACGTCCGTATCTTCATCGTACTTCTACATTAACGATGGCTCGGGCCGCAGCGATGGATACGGCTTAGGAATAAAGGTAAACTGCGGTGGACGTGCTAGTGGTCCTCTAACTCTTCCTTCCCAAGGCCAATACGTAGTTGTAACTGGTGTTTGTACAACTGGATCGGGAAGTGGTGGCTACGTGCCTGTCATTAGGCCACGCAAGCAAGCAGAGATAATTACGTACTGAATCCAAGCAGTTAGAAGATAGAAAAACAGAAAAGAGCAGGCTCCTGTGGACACGAATCGTGCACAGGAGCCTGCTGGCTTTTGGATAGCAACTTGTCAGAACAGCTGGTTCGCTCCAACAAAGAGACCTAGGCCACTGAAATCTACATTGGTCGCCAGCTTGCCCATGCGATTGTAACGAATTTCAGCAAACCAATTAGAGCTGAAGTTGTAACCAGCGGTGAGTGAGATTCCTAATTTGGTTCCAGAGTTGTCTTCACTCGGACTTCCCCATACTTCTCTTAGTTCTTCCTTAAGCATGTAAACACCCAAGCCTGCGCCGCAGTAAAAACCACGAATCTTTGGTTCGTCGTCATCAGGATTAGAAACGGCTCTAACGTCTTTATACCATATCTTATTGTAAGTGATACCGGTCATTTGCGCATCAAGGCGATACTCATCCACCGCAGAGCGCTCCAAACCAACGAATGTATTCGGCCGACCTTTTTCATCCAATGAAAGGTTGTAGGCAACACCCAATACTTTCCAAGTAGAATTACCTTCGTTGCGAAGTGTAGAACCAGCTGGCCTGTAGGCCCCAACGCGAATGCTTATCTTGCCAGGTCTATCTTCCTCATACTGCGCTAGCGTATGCGAGCAGATAAACGCTACTAGTAAGAATACAAGGATAAGAGTTGAAACATGTCTATTCACTCTGGCCTTCCTCCTGTGAAGCATGAATTGATTCAGAGCCAAGCCCCGAGGGCGATTATACGCAAGGAAAAAAGTGTTGTCAAGCTAGGGGGAACAAAGAGACAGGCTGGGCTTTTGCTTCCCGGCCTGTCTCAACGGAGGCTGCTATTAGAATAATGATTATGATGGAGACAAGTGCGTACTGTTCGTACAGCTAGCGTGAATGCTCGGAGTGCCTATACCATACAATGACAATAATACTTGAAGATTGCGCCTTGCTACCCAGTCAATCATCGACTCAGGTACGTAAATAGGCAACACTTGGCCACTCCGAGGAAAGATCAGGTCCACACGCCTCTTATCTTGCATCGGCAATCACCTGCCTTTCCAAGCAATCTTAAGTTGTCTGAACCTACGCCACCTCCGTTGACACTTGGGACTTTTACTTATATGACTACTCAAGCAAACACATTGTTCGCTATTATACAAACGTATTGTCACATTTTTCAGCGGATGTGTCAACTGGTGATTTTACCAGTTTTTCGGTATGTTTGTACCCATTCTCCTCTCGTTCTAAACTATGTAGCCTCAGAATCGCTAACTCCGGTGGGCATAGCAGTCTAGGCCGGAGAGCACCGGAGCCTATCCCTCTGCTTATGTACAAGTGACAATCCGACAGGTGAAAACCCAAAGCCTTTGACAATGTTTCCGGCTGAAAATGCCCGCAGGAAAGGCCAAGATTGTGCCGACAGTGAAGCCACAGTGCGCCCACTATCGGAAGGCGAACTTGTCCACCATGTGTATGGCCGGCGAGTATCAGATCAACCTGATGATTTCCCATCTGCATTAGAATATCTGGAGAATGTGCAAGCAACACCTTAAAACTTTCCTTGGGCACGTCAATCATTGCTGCGTTCAAGTCATCAATACCTTCAAAGGGATCACTCACTCCAATTATTGACAGGTTGACCCCACTAATGGAGAGGTCAACATGCCTATTGTCTAAGAGAATCACGCCAAGACTGCTTAGTTCTCTTGATAATTCACTGGAAGGTATGTTTAGTCTGAGCTCGCCGTTACCCAACACTGCGTATACCCCTAGCGGCGTGTCTATTGCAGCAAGCACACGACGCAGCACATCAAATCCTTCAGGCTTATCTGCAATGTCGCCAGTAATCACACAAATATCTGGTCTAGTGTTGGACAACGAGTCCAGTAATTTCTGCTCTAGAATACCGAAGCGTGTGAAATGGGTGTCGGAGAGATGGCAAATTGACAGACCATCAAGAGCTGTTGGCAACGTGGGAAGGCAGATTTCGACTTGTTCTACACGAAGCCGATAAGGCTCTATGAAGAACATATAGAAGAGCAAGTAAGCACTACCAAGCATGGCTATCATTCCAAGTATCCACAGCGTCGCTTCCACCATTCGCTGCCTGCACCTCAAGACCTTTTCTGAGCCAGCAAACAAACACTCAAACCAAAGGGCAGTCCAATCCCCAAGGCCAAATGGGCTTCGATTCGCATACAGAGACGGAGCAAATGATTCAAAGGGGCTGGGACTGGAGCCAAATCGCTTTCGTCCTCTGGTTTGGCAAATCGTTGACGAATAATCCGATAGACAAGAGCAGGAACAAGAACGGATGACACAAAATACGAAGACCGGCAGACGACAAAACCGGCTTTTTGCACCGTACAGCCTAGTGTATGAGCTGAATATCTCCTGCGATGCCCGAGCACCTCGTCATGATGACTCCACGCCCAGGGATATGCAGGCACTGTAACAAACAGATAGCCACCGGTTCTACAAACCCTATATGTCTCCACCAAAGCCTGGTAGTCGTCATCCAAATGCTCCAGTAAATCAAGCGCTACAATTAGATCGAAGGTTTCGTCTGGGAAGGGAGACTGCTCGAGCCTAGCCAGACAAGCCAATAGGTCCTTTTCACGATCTATGAAGGCCGCGGGTGAACTATCGAGCGAGATGACGTTCCCGGCCTCCAGCAACTCCTGATGAGCAAAACTAGTCCCGCAGCCAGCGTCCAAGATAAGGCCGTTCCTGAGTGCCAGTTTACGCACCAAAGATCGCAATAGGTATCGGCGACCATCAAACCACCAATGAGCATCCTGAAGTGCTCGCATCTTGGTAAATTCGTCTGACCTCATGACTTTTCAGACTGCCTTACGTGATGGTGTCGTATCAATATCTTGCCCAGATCTAGTAGCATGGACAACCCGTCTTTCAGTACACGGACTTTTGAGCCCTGTTTGTGGAACCAGCGAACTGGCGCTTCTTTGATTTGGAGACCCAGCTTCCTAGCCAGGTAAAGCACTTCGATATCAAAGGCAAAACCGTTCAGCGTACACTGGGAAAAAATCGCCTGTGCACAAGCTCTGCGGAATAGTTTGAACCCACACTGAGTATCGTGTATACCCGGCACGGCAATGAGACGAACTACGATGTTGAAAGCTCTACCGGCAAACTCACGATACCAGGGCTGGCGCTGCACCAAACACGACTCGGGAAGAGGGCGGGAAGCTATGACGATGTCTGCCCCTTCCTCGATCAAACGCCAGAAATTATCTAGTTCTTCGATAGGTGTAGCAAGGTCAGCATCGCATACCAAGATGTATTCGCCCTGTGCATTCAAGACACCCGTCCTCACTGCACATCCTTTGCCGTGGTTTTCCGAATGTGTTAACAGTGCAGCCCATTCATGACTCTCCACAAAATCCCGGCAAACTTTGGGTGTTTGATCAATGCTACCATCGTCTACGAGCAGCAGTTCGTATGAGTAGGGTTGTCTTCTAAGATAGTCAGTAATGGTATCTAAAGTGCTGCCGATACGCTGTTCCTCGTTGAAAACGGGGATAACGATAGACAGAACTGGTCTGAGAGAATTTTTCTGCAATACATCCACCTTACATGAGCAACATCGAGAAGCCATAAAAGAAAAGATGTTTATGGCCTCTGAGATTATAAGATGGCGCGGTTGTCGAGTCAAGTTAGGCGATCTGCGGCGCGCCTGAGGGACTACACGGGCTATGAGGTGGCTAGATTTGCAAGCTGAAAACCAAGCTTGCGGCTATCAAGAACGGCAGCCAGAACGCCTACTAAGGGAGAGTGAGAAGTCGTTGGCAAGTTATGGCTTTATCAAATCTGAAAAACGAAGCTTAGGGCAAACAGAGCGGATGCGACGCCCATAAGAGGATGTACCTCGCGGATTTTGCCCCGGATGATCTTTACCAATACATAGGTAATGAAGCCGCAACCAATCCCACGGGAAATGCTGAAAGTAATAGGTATAGTTAAGATGATAAGGAATGCAGGAAATGCTTCCTCCAGGTCGTTGAAAGGAATTTCACGCACCATCGACATTAGAAGAAAACCGACAACGATTAACGCTGGGGCAGTCGCAACATCCGATACCATACTGATAGCAGGCGCGAAGAAAATGGCAAGCAGGAACAGTATACCAACAACAATTGCTGTCAGTCCGGTTCGTCCACCGGCCGATACTCCCGACGCACTCTCAATGTAGGTAGTGACGGAACTAGCGCTACACAAAGCACCCCACATTGCAGCAAAGGAATCAACGAACAGTACGCGGCCTAATCGTGGGAGGCTACCATCCTTACGTAAATAACCGGCCTCTCCGCCAACTGCAATGACAGTACCCATGGTGTCAAAAAAGTCGGTTATGAGAAAAGCGAAGATTGTCCCGATAGGCTCCATCTCAACGCACCAAGGATGTCCAGGTGTCCGAAGGTTGAGAAGCTCGGAAAACCAACCCAGCGCTCTGGCATCTTACCGATACCGACCGCGAGAGCGATTGCGCTTGTGAGCATTATACCGAGCAGAATCGCCCCTTTGACACGCCATGCCATTAGTGCCAGAACAATGACAAGACCAGCGGTAGCAACTAGCGTCTTTATGTCAGTAAACGAGCCAAAACTGGTGAGCGTGCTGGATTTCCGACCACCCAGCCAGCGTGTTGTGTGCCAATATATGCTATCAACAGCCCGATTCCCACTCCAATTGCTCTCTTCAGACTGATTGGAATCGCATGCATTACAGACTCGCGGACACGAGTAAGAACTAGAATTGTAATGATCGCCCCTTCGACAAACACAATTCCCATTCCAGTCTGCCAGGGAATTCCCTGCCCCTTCACGACGGAATAGGCTAGTACAGCGTTCAGTCCCATTCCACTAGCAAGGGCAAAAGGGTAATTCGCCAAGAAACCCATAAGAAGTGTGGGCACAGCAGCAGCCAGAGCAGTTGCCGCAACGGTTGGCTCAGCTGGAAGTCCAGCTTCTTTAAGGACGCTCGGGTTGACAAAGATGATATAGGCCATTGTCATAAAGGTAGTCAACCCTGCGACTACTTCGGTGCGAACATTTGTATCGTTTTCTGTAAGCTTAAAGATTCGGTCTAGCATGATCAGTACTTGATAAACGTCTTTACATGGTAGGCGGACAACTTCTGGGAACCGTGAAGAAAAGTGAGTTCGATAAGAAATACAAGGCCAGCTACCAGACCACCCAGTTCCTCAACAAGTCGCGCGGACGCAGCCGCAGTACCGCCAGTGGCAAGGAGATCGTCTACTATGACTACTCGCTGGCCGGGAACAATGGCATCGCGGTGCATTTCCACAGCGCTGGTGCCATATTCGAGAGCATATTCGCATTGGATGGTCTCATGAGGGAGTTTTCCGAGCTTACGAACAGGCACGAAGCCCTTACCCAACTTTACGGCCACGGGTGATCCAAGAACAAACCCTCTAGATTCGATACCGACAATGACATCCGCATTTCGCGTCAACGCATACTCTGCCATTTTGTCAACAATCTCGGCTAGAGCATTGGGGTTTTGCAGGGCGGGTGTGATATCTTTGAAAATGATACCGGGCTTTGGAAAATCAGGGATGTCGCGGATGAGATTTTCCGCCAGTAGTCTATCACTCATAAACATCCTCCACAATTAGCACTTATCCGATAGGGTTAATTCCGATATGCTTTATAGAAGTTGATCTGTCATAGATCGCTTGAGACTTTCCTCGTATGGTGGGGTGAGGACGCCACGTTCGGTGATAATAGCAGTCACGTATTCGTGTGGCGTTACATCAAAGGCTGGATTTAGTACTGCCACTCCTTCGGGAGCTATTCGAACGTTTGCGACATGCGTTACCTCGTTAGGCGACCGCTCTTCTATAGGGATTTCGTCTCCGCTCGAGATTGAAGAGTCTACAGTGGAAAGCGGAGCTGCAACGTAGAACGGTATCTGATGCGCTCGTGCCAGAATCGCCAGCCCATATGTGCCCACCTTATTAGCGACGTCGCCGTTTGCTGCGATGCGGTCGGCACCCACAATTACACAATCGACCATACCCTTCGACATCACCCAAGCTGCCATGTTATCAGTTATGACAGTGGTCTCAATACCAATTCGGGCAAGTTCCCATGCGGTCAGTCTCATTCCTTGAAGGCGAGGACGAGTTTCATCCGCAATCACCTTTATTTGCTTTCCAGACTCAGCCGCTGCGCAAATAACACCTAATGCAGTCCCATATCCGGCGGTTGCAAGCGCACCAGCGTTGCAGTGGGTTAGTATGGTATCTCCATCGTGAATCAATTCGGAGCCATAGTGACCAATCCGACGGTTTGTGTCAATGTCCTCTTGCAAGATAGCGAGTGCCTCATCAAGAAGTCTAGACTTCAGGAGTTCCACAGAAAGATTCGAATTCCGATGTGCAGTGTCAAGCATGCGGTCAATAGCCCAAAAAAGGTTCACAGCAGTAGGTCGTGTGGAGCGAAACTCGTTAGCGATGTGATTTAGTTGCGAGAGGAATTCGCTCATATCGCGAGTATTGCTGGATTGTGCTCCGAGTGCTATACCCAAAGCAGTCGTGACGCCGATGGCTGGAGCACCGCGAACAACCATGTTGGATATGGCCTCGGCGACATCATGATAGTCGGTATACTCAATTACCTCGAAGGCATCGGGGATACGAGTCTGGTCAATTAGACAGACCTTTCCATTATTCCACTCTACCGGTCGAATATCTTCTGGAAGACTCTTGGACATAAGCCTTATTCGATTCGCGCGTTTGCCATAGCTTCCTGGCACTTCGGGCATGGACCCGTTGGCATCCGACTTATCATCTCTATTATTAGCTTACGAACCCTATCATTGTTGGCTTTAAGGACCCGAACTACTTCATCAGCCTGTACTGGCTGTACGCCTGGCAAGTCCACGCAGCCTGCGTCATAGTCAGTAACCAATGAGATATTCACGTAACACATCCCCAGCTCCCGAGCCAAAACCACCTCCGGGTACTGGGTCATGTTGATAACATGCCATCCGTTTCGACTATACCATTTGCTCTCTGCACGGGTTGAAAACCTAGGTCCCTGAATAACGACCACAGTTCCCGTCTCATGCACGGGAATGCGCTGCGTTCTTGCCGTATCTATGGCAAGCTTTCTCAGCTCCTCGCAGTACGGGTCAGCTCCCATCATGTGTACTGCAACGGGACCGTCGTAAAAAGTGTCCTTCCGGCCCGAAGTTCGGTCCACAAACTGGTCACAAACGACAAAATCACCTGGCTTAATGTCGGGTTGGAGGCTACCGCAAGCAGCCGGACCTATTATGCGAGTTACACCGAGCTGTTTCATGGCATATGCGTTCGCCCGATATGGGATCATGTGCGGAGGCAAGCTATGATTGCGCCCATGACGAGGTAGAAAAGCTACAAGACGTCCTGAAATCGTGCCAATTGCGACGAGATCGCTTGGTGCGCCATACGGGGTTTCAACCTTTATCTCCTTGACATCCTTGGCGAGTTCGTAGAAGCCAGAGCCTCCGTATACGCCAATTTCAGCTCTGTATTCGCTCATAACCTCTTCACCTCGCGACTTCTTTCGAATTCGGGGCTGCGGAGTGCTTCGTAGGCTGCTGCCTGCTCCGCTTGTTTCTTGCTCTTACCGGTCCCTCGTCCTAAAGGTCTGCCATCAAGACGCACTTCGACAACGAATGTCTTATCATGATCAAACCCAGACTCGGCGACCACGAAATATCTTGGTGCTTTTTTGTACAGGTCTTGACTTATCTCCTGAAGGATGGATTTGTAGTTCCGATGGTGCTCTTCGCGCTCTATATCATCCAGAATAGGTTGGAGTGCCTTGATGATTAGCCGCTTTGCACCTTCCAAACCCTGTGCGAGATACACTGCGGCAACTACAGCCTCGAAAGCGTCCGCCAGGATAGATGGCCTGGAACGTCCACCGGAAGCCTCTTCGCCGGTACTCAGAAGAAGGGCTGGGCCCAAGTTCATCTTCTTGGCTGCATCAGCTAGAATTGCTTCACTGACAGCAACTGCTTTAGCTTTTGCCAATTCGCCTTCTTGCTTCTCTCCAAACTTATTGAACAGATGCTCTGAGACGATTAGGCCCAGAACAGCATCGCCTAGGAACTCCAGTCTCTCATTGCTAACGGCGTCACTTACCTCGCCAAGATATGACTTGTGCGTTAGCGCCTGTCTAAGGAGCTCTTCGCTTTCCTTTCCCATTCTCAATTGACGTGCTAATGACTGCATTGGCGTTTGTGCCATGACACAAGTACACCGCCAATCGTTTGACCGTAAAGCATACTACAAGTACGGCCTGGTCTATTTCAGTTTTGTCACTGCCTCTCCTATGCGCTCGATGCCATTCCTGATGTCTTCCATGGACGCGGCGTAGGACAGTCTGATATTCTCGTCTGCTCCGAAACCGGAGCCAGGAACAACAGCTACCCTGGCCTCATCAAGAAGAAACGCCGCAAAGGAGTCCGAACCATTTATGGTCTTATCACCGTACGATTTCCCGTAGAAGGAAGAAACGTTTGGAAACGCGTAGAACGCGCCACCTGGCTCAGAACATACAATTCCTGGGATGGCATTAAGACCTTCCACCATTACTCTCCGCCGTTCGGCAAACTCTCGGACCATCATCTCTACAGAATCTTGTGGGCCTGTAAGTGCTTCCAAGGCACCAGCCAGAGCAAATGAGGTAGGATTCGAAGTGCTATGGTCTTGGATTCTCGACATGCCATCAACAATTTCTTGTTCAGCCGCGGCATAGCCGACCCGCCAACCGGTCATTGAATATGTCTTCGAGAAGCCGTTGATTACGACAGTCAGTTTCTTAATGTCATCACCAAATGAAGCTATGCTGACTTGCCTGGTATTCCCGTAGATCATTTTCTCATAAATCTCGTCTGATATGACATACAAGCCATGTTCAACAGCAATCTTAGCAAACTCTTCTATATCCGAGGGATCATAAACAGCACCAGTAGGATTGCTAGGGCTGTTGAGGATAAGAATCTTTGTCCTGGGCGTAATGGCATCTTTCAATTGTTCGGTGCTCATGCGAAAACCGGTGCTCTCATCGGTATGCACATAGACAGGTTCTCCGCCGGCAAGCATGACCATCTCTGGATAGGATACCCAATATGGCGATGGTATGATTACTTCATCGCCTGGGTTACACAATGTCAAGATGGCATTGTACAGCGAATGCTTTGCGCCGAGCGAGACAATGACCTGAGAGGGTGAGTAGTCAAGGCCATTGTCATTTCTAAGTTTGTTACATATTGCTTCATTCAAGGCTTTTGCGGATCGTGCGCCGTACTTTGTATCACCCGCAAGCAATGCCTTGATAGCAGCATCCTTTATATTCTGAGGAGTATCGAAATCGGGCTCACCAGCACCGAAACCTATGACATCGATACCCTGTGCTTTCAGTTGTCTAGCCTTCGCGCTAATAGCCAGCGTAGCGGAAGCACTTGCCTTCATAGCTCTGTCTGATATAGCCATTCATTGCTCCTCCAATCACATAAAGTCATCTGGTTGGGTACTGATCATGACTAAACAGGCTGCCACTCAATTGGTGAATCGGCTGCAGTCAAGCCTCTTTCGTTGTCAGATCGAGACATTGGCAAGTATGGGCAATGTTCACGCCTTTTCTTCAGGTTTCTCGTCACCATCGTCTGATGAAGACTGCAGGTCAGCTTGGTCAAGGTCCTGCAGGATCTCACTAATATCAAAAGGTGACTCCTCTTCTTCAGGTTGAGAATATGCCAAGCCCGGAACTATCAAATCGGAGGGCGACATAGCCGCGTCCGCCTCTCCTAGCTCGAAAGCTGTATCCCATGTGGCCGAATTGCCTTCGTCTATAGGAAGCTGGTCACCGACAGCAGGATATTCCGCGGGCTGCAGGGAACCAACGTCAAGAACAGGCTCTACCTCTGCAGATTCTGCATCTGCTGACAACGTGTCGGCGGCAGAAGAGTTCACGCCTGGTTCGACGGTGCTCTGTTCATAGAGCTCAGGTCCTAGAATCGACGAATCTGCTAGAACCGCTGACTCGGGCACAGTCTCTTCTACGTCAGGTGCACCTGTAGGGAATTGATTCTCCGCCTCGGGAATAGGAGAGACCGTTGGAGTAACGTTCGCAACCGCTGGTTCAGGTTGAGATGTGAGTTCTATCTGATTCTGTTCCTGTTTGCGAAGATCGATTTTCAGTGGTTTGCCACCCGCTGGCGGCTTAAGTTGAGCAAAGCAATTCCAACATGCGACACGGGAATCATCGTTGTCCATACCACATCTGGGACAGTGCATGGAAACACCACCTCTCAGACACCCTGGGACCCTGATGCATTGTGCAATATCGCATTATTAGCTCTCGAACTTGCTAAGTATAAGAGTCGCGTTGTGCCCTCCAAATCCAAAGGAATTGGACATGGCAATACGCACGTCCTGCTTCCTGGCTTTGTTTGGCACGTAATCCAAATCGCACTCTGGGTCTGGCGTCTCGTAGTTTATTGTTGGAGGTATTATACCATCTCTAATAGTACAAAGGCACGCAATTGCCTCTACAGCGCCTGCTGCACCCAAGAGATGTCCGGTCATAGATTTGGTAGAGCTTATAGCCACCTTGTATGCATTTTGACCAAAGACCGTCTTAACAGCGGCTGTTTCTATTTTGTCGTTGTCCTCGGTCGAAGTACCATGTGCGTTTATGTAGTCGACTTGTTCTGGTTTGAGGTTAGCATTATGCAATGCAGCTAACATCGATCTTGCGGCGCCCTCACCTCCCGGAGATGGTGCTGTGATATGGTAAGCGTCACCACTCATGCCAAAGCCACATACCTCACCCCATATCTTGGCTCCTCGAGCAAGCGCATGTTCCAACGACTCGACAATAACCGTGCCAGCACCTTCTCCCATGACAAACCCATCACGGTTTAGATCAAAAGGACGACTGGCTCGTTCTGGCTCGTCATTTCGTGTAGACAACGCCCGAGCAGCGCAAAAACCAGCTACAGCCATGGGGGTAATCGCAGCTTCTGACCCGCCGGCGATCATGACATCGGCATCTCCGCGGCTAACGATGGCTGCGGCTTCCCCGATTGCATGGGTACCGGTTGCACACGCGGTAACTATTCCCAAATTAGGACCTTTCGCACCCACAAGAATGGAAACCATACCTGATGCCATGTCCGATATTAGCATTGGCACAAAGAATGGACTAACACGCCTCGGTCCTCTTTCCAGGAGAGTCTTGTGTTGCTCTTCCCAAGTACCAGTGCCGCCAATTCCGGACCCGATCAAGACTCCTATCCTATTCGCATCCAAATCTGCGATGTTTAGGTTTGCATCCTCAATGGCTAAGAGGCTGGCAACGACCGACAACTGCACAAAGCGGTCCATTCGTTTTGCATCCTTTCGCTCCATGAACCGCTCAGGGTCAAAATCCTTAACTTCCGCCGCTATCCGAGTTGCGAACTCGGAGGCGTTGAAATGGGTGATGGGCCCTACCCCAGAAACCCCATTCACCACGGCGTTCCAAAAAGCTTCCACCCCCGTACCGATAGGTGTAACCAAGCCAACGCCTGTGATAACAACTCGCTTACGCTCCATGCACTCCCCCGGTCAATTTCATGCACGTCAAAGACACATCGACAATACGGTAATTAGCGATAGAACTTCGCTAAATTTACGCCACGGACACGGCAATAGACCAGCGCTTAAACGCAATACTATTGTCCGTGTCCGTTGCAAAAGGTGAGCTAACCCTTGGTCTTCTCCTCTATATATGCGACGGCATCGCCAACAGTCGCTATCTTCTCAGCGTCTTCGTCTGGTATATCAATCTCGAATTCCTCTTCCAGCCCCATGACGAGTTCCACTACATCAAGGGAGTCTGCTCCGAGATCTTCCACAAACGAAGCTGCAGGAGTGACCTCGTCTTCATTTACATCGAGTTGCTCGACCACGACTTTCTTTACTCTATCGAATGTTGACACAATTTCACCTCCTCACATTACCATCCCGCCATCGACGTTGATTACCTGGCCTGTGATGTAACGCGCGTCTTCCGAACACAGGAACAAAACCAGTTTTGCAACATCTTCTGGGGTACCCAAACTATTGAGCGGTATCATCGCCGCGATGTTTTCTCGAATGTTATTTGACAGCTCGTCTGTCATAGCAGTCTGTATAAAACCCGGAGCGACTGCGTTGACATTGATCCCTCGAGCACCTAACTCCTTAGCAGTTGTTTTTGTCAAGGCAATAACTCCAGCCTTTGAGGCTGAATAGTTCGCCTGACCGACATTGCCAATAATCCCCATAACAGAGGCAACGTTGACTATCTTCCCGCTACGCTGTTTGAGCATCGGTCTGATAACTGCCTTAGTGCAGTTAAAAGTGCCTTTGAGATTGGTGTCGATCACCGAATCCCAGTCTTGCTCAGACATTCTTGGTATCAGAGCGTCCCTCGTGATGCCAGCATTATTCACAAGTATATCGACTTTGCCAAACTCATCCAAGGCCTTTTGAACTATCGCCTCGGCATCCTGTGGATTGGCCACATCTGCACGAACTGCCACTGCTCGGCGTCCGATTTCCAGGACTTCGCTAACGACACTTTCGGCCGCTTCGAGAACATAATCAGCGATGACAATGTCCGCGCCTTCTTCGGCCAAGACTAAAGCGATAGACCTTCCTATACCCTTACCATGCCTGCCAGCACCGGTAACTATAGCAGTTTTTCCTTCTAGTTTCAAGACTCAGACCCTTTCTTAAGGAAACATATATATGTACGTTTCTCGCCTGTCTCAAGTCCATGCCTGGCGGGCAAGAAACTCTTCGAGCGATTGAATATCGCCGACATTAGTAACCTCAACGTCTTTGACTATCCGCTTTATGAGACCCGATAGAACTTTTCCGGGGCCTACTTCCACAAACCGATCTACGCCATCAGCTACCATTCGCTGAATAGACTCCGTCCAGCGTACACTGCCGGCAAGCTGGCGCACTAGAGCGTCTCGTATTTCATCCGGCTTGCGAACATACTCGGCAGTCGCATTGGCAACAACGGGTATGGTTGCTTCGTCAAAGCTAGTATGGTTCAACTCTATGGCCAACCGTTCAACCGCGGGGGACATCAATCTGGAGTGAAAAGCACCGCTCACATTGAGTCTGACAATTCTCTTAGCGCCAGCCTCTTTAGCATATTTCTCGGCTACTTCCACTGCATTCGGTTCGCCTGATATGACCACCTGCTCAGGCGAGTTGTAATTCGCTACGTCCACGACTCCTATATCGCTGGCATGCATACAGATCCCCAGTACTTCGTCGGCATTCAAGCCTATAATGGCTGTCATAACCCCTGGGTTGCGATTTGCGGCATCGTGCATCAACTGTGCTCTGATTTGGACAAGCTTCAAAGCCGTTCGGAAGCTAACAGCCCCAGCCGCCACCAGAGCCGAATACTCGCCGACGCTGTGTCCCGCGGCGACATCAGGTTTGATGCCGTTCTTCTCCAATGCTCGCAAGCAAGCAACACTGACGGTGAGTAGTGCCGGCTGAGTGTTAACGGTGAGACGGAGATCTTCCTCTGGCCCTTCAAAACACAGTCTGGATAGCGGCACATGCAAGAATTCGTCGGCCGTGTCAAAGACTTCTCTGACCTCGACCATACGAGCGTACAGGTCCTTGCCCATACCAGCATACTGTGATCCCTGACCAGGAAAAACAAACGCCAGTTTACCCATTTAGTGAAAGTGCCCCCAGACGTGCGATTAGTTCAAAGGCAAAATCCATTTTAGGACAGAAGACGCCCACGTCAAACCGGCCCCGAAACCGACAACAACCACAACGTCGCCCGGCTTTATCCTTCCAAAACGATATGCCTCGTCCAGTGCCAAAGGAATCGAAGCTGCAGAAGTGTTGCCATAATTCTGGACGTTCACGAACACCTTATCAGACGGAATATTAAGCCGCTCGGCTGCTGCCTCGATAATGCGAATATTGGCCTGATGCGGAACGAAGAGATCCACATCGTTAGTTGTAAGACCACATGCATCGAGTGCCTTTATGGAAGCCTCGCTCATAATACGTACGGCAAACTTGAATACCTCACGGCCGTTCATTTTTATGTAATGCAGTCTTTGCCGTACGGTTTCCTCGGTAGCAGGCATCCTCGAGCCGCCTGCATCTATCTTGAGGAGATCACCCCCTGATCCGTCAGCCCCGAGATGGATCGATAGTATACCATTATCCGAAGACGTAGGTCCTATGACCGTTGCACCTGCGGCATCTCCGAAAAGCACACATGTTGAGCGGTCTGTCCAATCGGTTACGCTCGTAAGAACATCCACGCCTATTACAAGAACGCGCTGATAAACACCGGTTTGGACAAACTGTGTGGCTACTGACAACGCGTAGACCCAGCCTGAACATCCAGCCTGAAGGTCGAATGCACCAGCATTTTTCGCTCCCAATCGGTCTTGGATCAGACACGAAGTCGCGGGGAAAGGCATATCCCCTGTGATTGTAGCACAAATGATCAAGTCCAACTCTTCGGGCGAAACGGAAGCGGATTCGAGTGCTCTTCGGGCAGCTTCCGTTGCGAGATCGGACGCGGCTACCCCTTCCTCTACAATCCGCCGGGCGCGGATGCCGGATCTAGTGACTATCCATTCGTCCGTTGTATCGACAATCTTCTCCAAGTCAAAGTTGGTTAATACTTTTTCAGGAACACACGATCCTATGCCGATAATCCCGGCTCCTTGCCATGTAGTTGACATCAACTCTCCAATCCATATTCCGTTATCGAATTGCGGTTACTTGTATTTACGCGCAGTATGTTTCGCCAACAGATTACCCGAGTTCTTGCGAATCGTTAGCGCTGAACGACAGTTTCCTCCTGCTGAAGAGACTCACCGATGCTTCTCACGATATCATTCTCGATTGCTTCGGCTGCTGCCCTAATCGCGTTTGTAATTGCACGGCTGTTCGATCTACCATGACAAATGATGCAAACGCCATTCACACCAAGCAGCGGTGCACCTCCATACTCAGCATAATCGAGTCCGGCTTTGGCTCGCCTTAGGGCAGGCTTCACAAGCAGAGCACCCAGCTTCGCCGCGGTGTTACTTCGAAGAGCCTGTCTCAAACAGTCTAATACGAATTCGGCCATTCCCTCGCTAACTTTCAAGACTACGTTGCCTACGAATCCGTCGCATACCACAACATCGGCCGCCGCGCGGAAAACATCCTTACCTTCCACGTTGCCAACAAAGTTGAGGTTGGTTGCCCGCAGCCGAGCGTTGGTAGCCTTGGTGACTTCGTTACCCTTTGTCGGTTCCTCACCAATGCTCAGTAGGCCGACTCTCGGATTAGAAACCTTCAACACACGCTTCGCATACTCGCTGCCCATAATGGCAAACTGGAGCAAGTTTTCGACGCTGCAGTCTACATTTGCGCCAGCGTCGAGCATTACGGTCTTGCCGTTAATCGTCGGGAGAAGTGCACCGATAGCTGGACGGTCTATGCCGGCGATTCTCCCGATCTTGAGGGTAGCAACGGCCATTGCGGCGCCAGTGTTGCCCGCGCTCACCATAGCTTGGGCCTCTTGGTTAGAAACAAGCCCTGCCGCTACAACGATTGACGAATCAGACTTGCGTCGAATGGCATTTGCTGGATGTTCATCCATCTCGACAACTTCGGATGCATGTCTGATCTCAATTGGAAGTCCGGTGACCGGATACTTCTTAAGCTCCCGTCCGATGAGGTCCTCGTCCCCAACGAGTATAACTGGAAGCCTAAAGCGCGCACACGCATCCACTGCCCCTTTCACAATCTCGACTGGGGCGAAGTCACCACCCATCGCGTCAACGGCAATCTTCATGTGGCGAGTGGTCTCCTGTTACTCCTTCTGCTCTTTCTCTTTGACTTCCAATACCAAGCGTCCATTATAGAAGCCGCAGCTAGAACATACATGGTGCGGCAGGCGCGGCGCGTGACACCGCGGACACTCTACCACGTTTGGGGTTACCAACTTCCAATGAGTGCGCCTCTTGGCTTGGCGTGCACTAGAATGTCGTCTTTTCGGTAGTGCCAACTATTTCACCTCTCAGTTGTTGTTTTTGTAGAAAATGTCAGTTAGAAGTCTAGAACAGATATTGGGAAGTGCTTCTCGCCTCGCATATCACTTATCATTCGTTAGACTGCTCGTCTTTCTGCTCAGGCTCATCATTTTCTCGCATGAGTTCCGCCAGCGCCTTAAATGGCGTATCGACGTTGTCACGCAAACAGATACATTTTCCCATATTCAGGTTCTGACCGCAAGAGGGACATAACCCTTTGCAGTCTGCCTTGCACAAGGGTTGTATAGGAATAGCTATCAGCACGCTCTGTCTGATCAACTCATCCAAATCCAGAACGTTGTTCACCACAAGGTTGCTGACAGCGTCGTCCTCATCTAGCGGATACACTCGTATCGCGTCGCCGATTCTCTGAAGGCGATACTCTTCCTGAATCTCCGCAGCAATGGGATACTGAAACTCGGATAGGCAACGTCCGCATTCTAGTCGAACCTCGGTGCAGACCTCTCCCTTTAGTATAAGCAAACTGCCGGTATTCGTAAAGCTTACCTGTCCTTTGATTGGAACAGTACAAGTGACGCCCATATCATCGGGACACGGTTCGTCTATCTCTTGTGTAGCATGCATTCCTGGAGTACGGGCAATTTCGGACAAATCGATTTTCATTTGGCTATCCCACAGCTGACAAGCTGAGCGGTCTCTCTTGCAATAGCCAGCTCTTCATTCGTAGGGATTACCAACACCCGAACGCCATCATCATCTGCGCTGATATCACACTCACCGTGGCATTGCTTGTTCTTCTCAGCATCAATTCTAACACCCAAGAATTCGAGACCAGTGCATATCGAAGAACGAACGAACGGCGAATGCTCACCAATCCCCGCGGTGAAGACTATGGCATCCAGCCCACCCATCGCCGCAGCATATCCTCCTATGTACTTTCTCGCTCGATAACAAAAGATGTCTAGCGCAAGTTTGGAGCGCTCGTGTCCCTCATTAGCTTTGCTTTCTATATCGCGCATGTCGTTGCTGACACCGGACACCCCAAGCAAGCCACTCTTCTTGTTAATCAACTCGTCTGTCTCATCTGCTGTATACCCCAATTCCTTTTGCAGAAACGGCAGAACGGCTGGGTCTACGTCTCCACATCTCGTTCCCATCACGAGACCCTCCACCGGTGTTAGACCCATGCTCGTGTCTATGGACTTGCCGCCTTTGACAGCCGTAACACTTGCTCCGTTGCCAAGGTGGCAGGTTACGATACGCTGTTTTTCCCGCGGGATGCCCAATGCCTCTAAAATCCGCTGTGCACGACTGGCAACATACTTGTGTGACGTCCCATGAAAGCCGTAGCGTCGAATACCATGCTTCGAATAAAGACTGTATGGTAGCGCATATATAAAGGCGTGCGGCGGAATCGTCTGATGGAAGGCAGTATCAAAGACTGCAACCTGCGGAGCGTTTGGCGCCAGTTTCATCGCCGCTTGAATCCCCATAAGGTTTGGCGGGTTATGAAGGGGCGCAAGCTCCTTCAGTCTATCAATAGCGCTAATCACCTTCTGGTCGATAAGAACCGAATCGGAGAACTCTTCACCTCCGTGGACCACTCTATGGCCAATTGCGTCGATATCGGAGATATCGCCAATGCACCCTGTCTCTGGGTGCATCAACGCATCGAATACCAAACGCATAGCCACTTGATGGTCGGGTATATCAGCCTCAGTCTTGACCTTTTGTCTGTCTTTTGCTTCGTGGGTAAGCGACGAGTTTTGCCCCCCTATTCTTTCCGCTATCCCCTTTGCCAGCACTTCTTCGCTGGACATGTCTATGAGTTGGTACTTGAGTGAAGAGCTACCTGCATTAACTACTAACACTAACATATCATTAGGTACCTGCTTGAATAGTTTCAGGATGATTGTGTCGCCTGAACTGCTGTAATCGCTGTTACGTTCACTATGTCCTCTGAGCTACAACCTCTGGACAGATCATTGACAGGTTTTGACAGCCCTTGAAGTAGCGGTCCGTATGCGGCAGCGTTGGCGAGACGTTCGGTAAGCTTGTAAGCGATGTTTCCCGCTTGGAGATCTGGAAAGACCAACACATTGGCGCGCCCTGCGACCTGGCTTCCTGGGGCCTTACGATCTCCAATCCAGTCCACAAGTGCGGCATCGGCCTGCAATTCTCCATCGATAAGCATGTCGGGAGCCGCCTTCTGAGCAATCTCCACTGCTTTCACGACTTTGTCTACCAGGGGATCTTTGGCACTTCCCTTGGTAGAAAAAGATAACAGAGCAATCTTCGGTTCTACGCCAAACAGAGCTCTCATGGACTTTCCTGTACAGACCGCAATATCCGCCAGTTGTGTAGAATCGGGGTTTATCACCAGTCCGCAATCTGCGTATAAGAACAACCCACCCTCTCCATACGGGCAGTTAGGAACGATCATGACAAAAAAGGCGGAAACAATCGACACACCCGGTGCAGTCTTAAGCACCTGCAACGCAGGCCGAACAGTATCCGCTGTAGAGTGGGTGGCGCCGGACACCTCACCGTCTGCATCGCCCGCCTTAACCATGAGTACCCCATGATAGAGGATGTCACCAGCGAGTCGATAGGCTTCGTCCGGTTTCATGCCCTTCTGCTTCCGAAGTTCGTAAAGTAGGTTAGCATATTCATCGCGTTTTGGCGAAGTTTCCGGGTCTACCACTTCCACATTGGAAATATCCACATTGTTCTGTTTAGCAATGTCAGCTACAACACCGGGGTTGCCCAGCAGAACTGGCGTAGCTAATTCCTTTGACAGAATCTCCGCTGCTGCTGTAACCACCCTAGGATCATGGCCTTCGGGTAACACGATACGCTTGCGGGCTTCTCGAGCCCGGGCATATATGCCTTCCATGTGACTATTCATCGCCACTTTGCATCTCCGATTTTCGTTCAAGTTTCTCTCGCCCGCGCTGTATGGTACCAAGAACCTTGTCAACAAAGCTCTCCAAGTCCTCAAGCACTTCCTGTGCGTATTGGTCGGCGCCTATCTTTGTTGCTTTCGCCTCTTCCTCAGCAGCAGCAACAATCTCCTTGGCTTGAGCGGCAGCCAACCGCTTGATTTCGCTGTTGTCGACAAGTCTTGTCGCTTCTGCACGAGCTTCTTCTACAATATTGGCCGCCTCCGCTTTTGCTTGGTCTATTATCTGCGCTGCTTGCTCTCGAGCGTCATTGATAATATGATCAGCTTCACGAGTGATTCGGGCGGCTTCTTTTACGTCAGCGGGTAAGGAAGTCCTGATTCGCTTGATAAGTTCATAAAACTCCTCGGTGTTAATGAATGTCAGATTCAGTATCTGACGGCTCCGATCACCCAGGTCCTCAAGTTGGTCAATTAAGTCTAATGTTTCTATTGGAATCGCCTCCTTCGGCAAGATTGGCACTTGCCCAGTTTTGGTTCTGTGCAGACATTACACAGAAGTTATCTGCTTAGCTTTAGTTTGAGCGCTTCCTCAACAACCGTAGGAACAAGACCATGAACTGAACCACCAAAACCAGCCACTTCTTTTATTATACTCGAACTGAGATAAGAGTATTCAGCATTGGTCATCATGAACACCGTTTCGATCCCTTCATCGAGCCGTCTGTTCATCAATGCCATTTCGAACTCGAATTCGAAGTCTGACAATGCCCTAAGACCTTTGACGATCACTTGGGCACCCTGGGTAGCCGCATATGGAACGAGCAACCCTTCAAAACTGTCCACTATAACATTTGGCAGATGTTTTGAGGCCTCACGCAGCATCTGCACGCGCTCTTGAACGGAAAACAGCGGTGTCTTGCTTGGATTGGTGGCGACAGCAACTATTACCTCATCGAAGAGTTTAGTTGCTCTCTCCAGTATATCCATATGTCCATTTGTCACCGGGTCGAAGCTTCCCGGATATATCGCGCGCCTAATCATGGACTCCCCTTATAATGTTGCTACACCATGTGCCTATGGCCAAGCGCATTATCAAGTTGAAATAGGATCAGCTTACTGCAACAAGCTCGTAACCTTCGAATCGGTGGTATATCTCGGTCCGAAGGCGGGCGTACTTCGGCGATTCCAGCCTTGGGTCATGCTTTACCAGATCAAAAGCATCGTTTCTACTTTGCTCGAGTATATCTACGTCTCTCAGGATATTAGCAAGTCTGAACGAAGGCAAGCCACTCTGCTTAGTACCATAGAACTCTCCAGGACCTCTTAGTTTTAGGTCCTCTTCAGCAATCTCAAAACCGTTGAGAGTCCGCGTCATGACCTCTAGCCGTAGTCTGCCTTCATCTGTTTTTGGATCTGCAACTAGTACACAGTATGACTGATGTTCTCCGCGCCCAACCCGACCACGAAGCTGATGAAGCTGCGCCAAACCAAAGCGTTCCGCGTCCTCTATCACCATAACCGACGCATTTGGAACATCGACTCCAACTTCAATAACTGTCGTAGAGACCAGGATTTGGATCTTCCCGTCACGAAAAGCTTCCATGACAGCTTCTTTTTCCGCGGCTTTCATCTGGCCATGCAGAACCGCAAGTTCTAAATCTGGAAAGACCTCGTTTTTCAGGTGTTCTGCGAGTTCCGTTGCCGCCCTTGCCTGAAGTTTTTCCGATTCTTCGACCAATGGACAAACAATATAGACCTGGCGGCCTTCAGAAACCAGCTTTCGCACAGCATTATACACCTGCATGCGCTGGCCACTGGTCTTCCAGTATGTGCGCACTGGCTTCCGACCAGGCGGCATTTCGTCTATCACTGAAAGATCCAAGTCGCCGTACACTGTCAGCGCCAGAGTTCGCGGGATCGGAGTAGCCGTCATCACGAGAACGTCTGGATTCAATCCTTTATCCCTGAGCGCTGCTCTCTGGAGCACTCCAAACCGGTGTTGCTCGTCTATAACTACCAATCCTAACCGTTGGAACTCTACGTCATCCTGGATCAGTGCGTGTGTTCCGACAACTACTTTGACGTCGCCTGATGCAATCCGTTGTTTGATCTGCTCCTTCTCTTTCGCAGTCTGGCTACCTTTCAGTAGCGCAACTTCGATTCCCAGTGGCTCTAGCAGCCGCGAGAATACAATGCCGTGTTGTTCAGCAAGAATCTCGGTCGGCGCCATTATTGCTGCTTGATAGCCATTGCTGATCGCCACCATGATGGCGGCTACAGCGACGACCGTCTTCCCTGAACCTACATCACCCTGCAATAGGCGGTTCATTGCTATTGGTCGAGCCATATCTCGCTCAATCTCTGTGATCACACGCTTTTGAGCGTTCGTCAACTCGAAAGGCAACGACCTGTAGAACTGTGCCGTACAGTCGGGTGAAACCTTAAATGCAATACCCGGACGACCTGATGCAATATTCTGTTTGCGCATTGCCAGGGCTAACTGGAGGAGGAAAAACTCCTCATAAACGAGCCTGTACCTAGCCGCTTCCAGCGCTCTAAAGCTCTCCGGAAAATGGATGTTTCGCAGAGCCGTCGCCACATCGACCAAATCCCGTTTGTCAAGTATCTCCTCGGGCAGCACATCTTCGACTAATGGCAGGTACCGGTGTAGTGCACTGTACATTATGCGCCGTATAGTACCCTGATACAAGCCCTCAGTAAGAGGATAGACAGGCACTATGCGGTTCGATGAGATTGGGTCGGTCTCTTTGCCAATCTCCTCCCATTCAGGGCTTACGATCTCGGTACCATATTGGCCCAGTTGAGCGGTTCCATAGGCAATAATTTCTTTCCCTATAATCCTTGTAAACTTATTCTTGAGGTATGGTTGGTTAAACCACACTAGAGTGACAACTCCACTGCCATCCCCAAGAGCCACTTTGGTAAGCAATGTCTGGCTTCTAGAGGTACGCATGTTGTCCGCTACAAGTACCTTACCCTTGATTGTCGCGGTCTCACCGACCTTTAGCTCACGGATCCTGCGAAAATTCGTTCGGTCCTCATGTCGGTGAGGGAAATGCATGAGCAGATCTCGAATAGTGAAAATACCAAGCCTGCCCAGCACGTTGGCGAGGCGTTCCCCTACTCCCTTGACATAACGGACATCCGTATCCAGGTCAATCGGACGAATAGGTTTGCCAGTCCCAACGCGTGATGTGGGTTCTTGCAGCTGCGTCATATGCCCCCTCACGGAACCACCCCGCAATTATAGTAGTCCGCCGAAAGGCATGTCAAGCCGCACGATTGTTAAAGGTTATGCTAACTCTAGCGTAACAGGTCGAGCTATCGCTATCCTGTCTTTCATTCTATGTTTTCAGCGTCATATCGAGCGCAGTAAACCTATGGGTACTTTGGAGCGTTGTTCTTCCAGCTTGGCATAGATTTCAACTAATCAACTAATCATGAAGCCGACACCTCGATAACAGCCTGCGAATATGAAATGCTTGGGCTAAGGTAAGTGCCATGGCTGCTGCTAGGTTTGCAATTCGAGAAAGCATTCAGAAATCTGAGTACTCAAAGTACAATGCCCGGACACATGCGGTTTGTTTCCGGGCATTGTAAGCTATATTTCTCTGAAGTGATATGCTGACGATATTTCGCTACCAGCCTTTACGCCACAACATCTTCTTTCTTGGGATCAAAACGAATGGCTTTGTTCTCTCGGTAAGCTTCGACACTTAGACCTATAGCAACCATTACTTTGTATGCAGTCTCTGGATTAAGGTTTGGCTGTTTTCTGGAACGCATGCACTCCAGCCAGTTCTCATAGTGACCAGCGCTCGGTGGAGCTTTATGTCGCTCCTCGCGACGTTTATCCCTGGCAATAAGTTGGGGAACGATTACGATGTCATTACCCTCGAAGTACATCGTAGCCTCATGTCCTCTTATTATTTCTTGGACTCCGACATCGTTTGCCATGGAGGACATCAAGACAACGCTGTGCTCCGAGGGATAGTCTATGACAACATGGAAGGTATCTGGAACTTCCCGATCCTTCTGCAACCATATACCGCCACCCGCAACAACCCTTGTTGGTAGCTCTGGGCCTAAAGCGATGGCTAGATGAGCCAGTTGATGATAGAACAGGTCCGTGGCTATACCTCCAGAATAGTCCCAGTACTTTCTCCATCTGAAGAATCTATCCATATCGAATGGGCGCTTTGGTGCCGGCCCGAGCCACCGATCCCAGTCTACGTCCTTTGGATCGAAACCATCCCGAAATGGATAGTTCCATTCGCCCGCTATGGAATTACGACAGAGTGATGACTGAGTCCACAAGATCTTTCCCACGGCATCAGAAGCGAGCAGTTCTCTGGCCAACCACCACTGACTATCGGAAGCAGACTGGGCTCCAATTTGAATTATCCTGTCTGAGTTTCTAGCAACCTTGACGACTTCTTTAGCTTCTTTCCACGTGCGAGTCATAGGTTTTTCGCAGTAAATATCTTTCCCAGCCTTTATGGCGTCTATCATCATTTGTGCGTGCCAGTGATCAGGAGTACCTATCACCACTGCATCTAGGTCGGGCATTTGAAGAAGCTCTCGATAATCTATGAAGGACCTACATCCTCGACCTACGATTCCGACCGCTCTGTTCAGTCTCCACTTGTCGACGTCACACACAGCTACGACTTTGATATTCCACTTTTGATCTTGGGAGAGACCCATAAAGTCTTTGAGTATTGCGGTGCCCCTGCCGCCTACGCCTATAAATCCGATATTCACTCGGTCGTTTGCCCCCAAAACGGATGAAGGAGCAGTCGCTCCGATGGTGCCAACTGCGAGTGTCGCGACAGTTCCTTTTAGCAGATCTCTTCTTGTTACCTTACTCATGTTTAGTCCCCTTTCTCAGTGTCTACTTGCATATTTTTAGATAAGGGTGATCTATGCTCACAGGCTTAAGATCCTTTATTCTGATATTTCTAAACTGGATAAATTCTTTGTGGTTTTGCAGTCCTATGCGACCTATCTTTGCACGGTTAGTTAGCTTTAGGTCATCTGACAGATCCTTGTTCAACTCCGGATCATCCAATTTGGCATCGATGACTTTCACTCCATTATGAATTACCTTGAGACTCTGGCCAGCAAGGGTTACTTCCACTGTATTCCACTCTCCCTTAGGCTTGCTGACATTCTTTGATGGAGCCAGTACCCCGTACAAAGCCATGCTGACGCTTCCTTTGTCGGGAGGTCTGCCGTAGTCATCAAGTATCTGGAGCTCCATGCCGGTAAAAGCAGGATCACCATAGTCTAGGGCTCTAAGAAATATGCCACTGTTACTATGGTCCTGTGTTCTGTATTCCAGTCTTAGAATAAAATCCTCATAGATCCTATTAGAGCGAAGCCATCCGCCTTCTTGTCCGTTGCATGTTATACACCCATCGCGTACTTCCCATGAAGCCGGATTTGTAACAACATGCCAGCCAGTAAGGTCCTTCCCGTTGAAAAGTGACACAAAACCCTCTTTCTTCTCCTCGAGCGTAAGGCAGCTAGCATTGACAGCCAGGAACGCTACCAGAATAATAGAGAGGAAGCAAAGGCTTTGTAATCTTTTCTCCATATCGTTCTCCTCCATGGTTCTGTCTTAGCGCGTATCAGTTTATCATACGTGCGTGAGCATTGTTTTGTTACTATTCTTGGACAAACGTAGGATGTCCTGCTTGAGCAAATGAATTTTTTCATGGATTACCCTATCGGCTGTTAATCGACTGTTTTCGGTAATAGCGAGCTAACAGCGTCTGAACCAGTGGTATATCCGACAAGATAGCCGTTAGGTATACTGATTACGGGATCTAGGCAATTCTGGGCATCTGTCTAGGTGAATCAGTACTATCTCGACATTCCTGGCAAGTTTCGGTAGAATGCAGGTGTATCTAAGGTCGGTTGAAGGAGGATGGCGTAGGATGGTAACTGCAGTCGTGATGATTAGTGCGGATCGCGCGAGCATTCCGGAAACAGCCCAAGCAATTGCAGAGATTGAGGGAATTTCCGAAGTGTACTCAGTGTCCGGGGAGTTCGACATTATCGCAATTGCCCGGGTAAAGGAATACGAACAACTAGCAAGCTTAGTAACCGAACGTCTACTAAAGATGCCCACGATTATCCGCACGCAGACACACATGGCGTTTCGCACCTACTCGAAGCACGACTTGGAGCATGTGTTTGATATCGGAATGTAGGATTATACCAGAACTAGATATTCAACCAAGCTGATATGGAACGGAGCAACGACCGAGATAGTAAAGGGTCGTCAGAAGCATAAGGGGCGCATAGCAAAGCATAGATAAGTTGTCTTCTATGGTCGTGTTTCGCCACGTAGAAAGCTACCTGGTGGTGGGTAGCAGTTTTTTCAAGCGAGCGATCTCGTCTCGGATTACTGCTGCTGTCTCAAAATCTAGATCTTTTGCAGCGCGTTTCATATCCCGTTCCATATCTGCCAGAAGAATCATGAGTTGGTCGAGAGGCATCCTTTGTGCTACGTCCGCTGTGCGATGAACATTATATCGAGCCTTTGTCTCCGAGACCTTCTTTGACTCAATAACATCCCTAACCGCCTTGGTAACGGATGCTGGCGTAATGCCATGTTCAGCGTTAAATTCCTTCTGCAGCCTACGACGACGGTTCGTCTCCTCAATAGCCCGGTGCATGGAGCCTGTCACATCTTCTGCGTACATGATTACCTTGCCGTCCACGTTTCTAGCAGCACGCCCGATCATCTGAATGAGGGACGTCTCAGATCGTAGAAAGCCTTCTTTGTCAGCATCTAGAATGGCCACTAGCGTTACTTCGGGTAGGTCAATTCCTTCTCGGAGGAGATTGATCCCTACTACTACATCATACACGCCAAGTCTCAGATCCCGAAGGATTTCGTTTCGTTCGAGCGTATGAATCTCTGAATGGAGGTACTGAACCTTGATGCCTAGATCAACCAGATACTCTGTCAGGTCCTCCGCCATTTTCTTAGTTAGTGTTGTGACGAGCACACGCTCGCCTCTCTCAGCCCGAGCTTTAATCTCTTGTATTAGATCATCGATCTGCCCCTCCGGCGAACGGATTTCGACCTCGGGATCAACCAAGCCAGTTGGACGTATGATCTGTTCCACAATCTGAGCACTATTCTGGACTTCGAACGGACCTGGGGTCGCGGAAACGAATATTACCTGGTTAATACGTTCGATGAACTCATCAAAGCGAAGCGGTCTGTTGTCGAGGGCTGACGGTAATCGAAAACCGAATTCCACCAAGGTTTCCTTCCGTGACCTGTCTCCGGCGTACATTCCGTGCAGCTGAGGGATGGTCTGATGGGACTCGTCTATGAAAATCAGAAAGTCATCCGGAAAATAATCCAGAAGGCAATGAGGAGGCGAGCCAGGTGGTCGGCCATCCAATATGCGTGAGTAGTTCTCGATTCCGGAACAATAGCCAATCTCACGCATCATCTCCATATCATATCGTGTTCGTTGTTCGATGCGCTGAGCTTCCAGCAGCTTGCCGCGGCTCTTGAAATAGGCTACGCGCTCGTTCATCTCCTGCTCAATCTCTGCCAAAGCACGCTCGAGAGTACTTGGTGAAGTTACGAAGTGAGTTCCAGGGAATATCGTTATCTGTGGCTCTCTGGTGAGCACTTCCCCGGTGACCGGGTTGAGAGTTAAGATACGTTCGACAACATCATCGAAGAAATCCACACGAACGATGATTTCCTCGTCGGCAGGTTGGATTTCGAGGACATCCCCTCGGACGCGAAATGTGGCCCGCTGCAGTGCAGTATCGTTCCTTGAAAACTGCATATCAACCAGACGGTGCAGAATCTCCTCGCGATTGTATGCTTCCCCTTCACGTAGCGTCAGGATTGTTTTCCTGTACTCTGCGGGTGATCCAAGCCCGTAAATACAAGACACACTTGCAACCACGACCACGTCGCGCCGCTCCAGTACAGCTTGAGTAGCTGAATGGCGAAGACGATCTATCTCATCGTTGATTGACGAGTCCTTTTCGATGTAGGTATCAGTCTGTGGAATGTAGGCTTCTGGTTGGTAGTAATCATAGTAACTGACGAAGTATTCGACTGCGTTGTTTGGAAAGAACTCCCGAAACTCACTGCAGAGCTGGGCAGCGAGTGTCTTGTTGTGCGCTATGACCAGGGTAGGCTTCTGAACCTCCTGGATGACGTTCGCCATTGTGAACGTCTTTCCGGATCCAGTGACCCCCAGGAGCGTTTGGAAACGATGACCAGCCCTGATGCCATGCACAAGCTCTGCGATGGCCTTGGGTTGATCGCCGGCAGGTCTGAAATTCGATACCAACCTAAACTCGCCCACTGTTACCCCTAAAGCACAGACTTTGCCTGATGGTTCGACAAATATGAACTTTCAAGATCAGTATGGTTGTGGAAAGTCTGCAGTTACTCTGTTTATTCGTACATACGTTCGAAATACTTCCTCTGAAGAAAGACGATATTATTGTACACTAAAAGACGGCAGAACCCAACTCAAACATGATTTTTCGCTGGGATTTTGACCAAACTGCCAACAGCTCACGGCTGCCAATTCGTCTGCCTAAAGACAACTCTAGATCACCATAAGATATACCACTATACTTATTCTGCAGGGATCTGGCTGCGATTCTCCAGTCTGACGACAGGCGATAAGACAAATCCACAAAGAGGCTAGCATTATCACTGGTCAGGGACTTGATTCCGTAGAGAGACGCAAACCATTTTCTATCTCTATCGCTCATTATCCAACTGGCAGATAAAGTCTGCTGTTCCGTCTCGGTAGGATTGGGTAGCCCTGTTCGTTGAGGCAAGCGCGTAACAGCTCTGTCCGAGTATCGGTAGACTAGACTCAGACGGTTGTGATCCGAGATAGACCAATCGAACACTGTCGTAGCCACGGTAGATAAACCAGACAGTGTGGGCCCCGCCCAGACATTGCCGAGCGCCAATGAGCTTCGGAGGGAGAGATTGGGAGCTAATTTAATCTCTGGCGAATAGATGCTACCCCCGAGTTCATATCTGTCGTGTGCATCGGTCGTATACGTAGATCTCGCACTTAGATTATAGCGCAGCCCCGTCTTTCCAAGCATCTTGGGCCGCATTCGGACATGGATGTCTGTGGACCCTAAGTCTTTTCCGTCGCGAACGATATTCTGGTCTCTTGTCAGTCCTATTTCCAAATCTCCAAGAGACCGGCTTAGGCTAAGGCTAGCGAACAGATCACGGTGGGAAGGATAGTCCATATATAAGTAAGCCCTCGTATTTGCCCCTAAGTCCTGGGTATGCGTAAAATAGGCTCCCCATTCGCTGCTCGTAATCTGGCTCACGACCAGTGCGCCTTCGGAGTGATCTGTGGAGTACTTCTGCCTGAGATCAATAAACCAACCTGGTTTTTGGCCATAGTCGCCCCACCCCGTTCGCTCTCCATGCCGTATCAGGACCGCTCCGCTAGACGAGGGACTTAGCGAGTAGTAGAAGGGAAAATTCAGTGTTAGTCCGCCGGTGCTATACCCAACATACCGCTCCTCATCTGGTTGATACTCGGTCAGCCAGAGTACGTACAGTGGGAGAGAGATCATGCGCTTTCCGTCTATATAGACCTGGGCGCCTCGAAACTGGATTTTCTCATTAGGAAATATGGTTGCAGCTTTTCCTTTTACCAATATGCTGCTGACTGATATATCCACTAACTCCATGTCTTCTGGAGAATAGAAGGGTTCCTCCGTGCTAATTTCTGGTTTTGCACCAGATAGCGTGATTTTCTCAACAGTCCCATGGGCAGTGGACAGCAGAAGTCCACTTGATCCCATCAGATCGCATGCAAATATATCTCCAACAATGTCGCCTGTGGCACCCTGGATGCGTACAGGCCTCTCGGGGCCCATAGTCTTTGCAACAATGCGATTCTTATTTAGGTCGACCTGAATCACACCTGCTTCTATGGACAATGACCTATATCGCAGATGAACTTGTCCCAAAGCCTCAACCACTCTGTAGTCCACGCTATAAGCAAGGTACTCGTCTGCCTGGAGATGTATGAATTCCGGACCCTTCGGAACGTCAGCAAAATCAACAAACTGAACACTAGTCTGAGCGACAGCTGGTCCATTCACCCACGTAGCGGTCACTATGGAAATTCCTGGGATATCAGCGCTGACCAATTTCACTCTGGCAACACCTGACGATGTTACGCCAGTCTCCTCTATAACGCCCAAAGATGCAGAGAAGCGCACTTCAGTACCATCTGGAACGAAATTTCCATCGCGGTCACGAACCCGAGCGGAAATTGTACACTCACTCTTACCGTCTGCTGAGATCACAGTGGGATTGGCAGACAGCTCGACACTTCCGACATTGCGGTCAGCGGTAACACGTGTGGATAACGCGAAGAGAAAAACTACGACTATGGTTAGCGCGGCTGTACGCATAGGACTTCTATTTTATAACCAGATAATGTTGGCCGTCAACACCATGCGGACCCATTACCCTCTATACAAGGTAGCCCGCACACCTCTACATGAGGGTACGGGCCACTCTAACACTAGGACAGGATAAATCTTAGCCCCCGCTAAGCAAGTATCCCAGAAGTATAGCTCCCAGCATTGCGGGTATCAGACCCTTCTTTTTCTCTGGCTTGACAGATTCGTGTCCATGATTGGGCGTCCCCGTTAGTTCAGTAGCGCTTACGGATGCAACGCTGGTCAGTATCTTTTCCGCGGCGTCATAAGCAGCAGAAATCCCAATGGCTTCCTCTGTCTGATCTGAGCGATCTCCGGCTCTTTTCGCCCTGCCGGTCACAACCACCGGCTCTATGCTACCCGTCTGTACGTCTATCATCTGTGCCGTTACTGTGAGAACCGCTTCGCCTGTCTTCTCGTTAAAAGTATATTCTTCAATACTGCCTATCATGGCAACGTCAGCCCCCACGAGGCTTGTCAATTTCCGGGCTTTCGCCGCGCCATCGGCTGTAGTGTCTATCGGCTGGGTAGCTTCCTTTTCCGTCATTAGCTGCTCGGCAATCGCGCGCCTGACGGAAGCAACCCTGGGGTCGAATAGCATGACGGAATATCGTTGTGTTTGTCTCAGGCCTTCGGTAATAAGGGTAAGCATATCATCTGCATACTGCTTGGCAAGTTCCGTTTTGGATACAGGCACACCACTCCCTACTGCGAATGGGAAGACCACGACCGCCTGAGATGCGCAGTTGCCCACAGCAATGGTTACGAGCACGCTACCAAGGACACCAATCGATATGAACACTTTCCTCAACTGTTTCACTATATCACACGCTCCTGACTTCATCTACGCAGACTAGGCATAAGAGTCTGAGAAATCAACCTTTAACCTACGCTACCAGCCGATGGGTGGTGGAGGTGGCGTATCAATTCCGCCGCCAGAGGCACTTCCGCCGTCATCGCCGCCTCCGCCATTACCACCTAGTAGTAGCCCAACGCCAAGAGACAGGAGAAGAAGCGGCAACCATCCTTTCTTGCTATTCTTATTGCGGACAGATGGCCTGACAGGTTCCATTGCGGCTGGCGACTCTTTGTAGTCCTTACCGGTAATTGCCTTCACGATCTTCCTGCCGGCATCTTTTACTGCCTCAGATGCGATGGCCGTTTCGCCTACAACCGCTGTATCAGACGGCTTTGTCGCCCTCCCAGTGACACCTACCGTATCTACAACCTTGCCTGTCTTAGCATCCATGATCTGAAGAGACGCGATAACCTGAGCCACGCTGTCCCTTTCAGAGAAACTATACTCAACCGTCCCCACTACAAAGAGGTCGGCCGACATCGCGTTTGCAAGCATAGCTGCCTTTTCAATTGACGCAGGATCGTCCGAGAATGGACCGACGGTGGCAGACTTCTTCTCGGGTTGCATCTGGATTAGTCTCTGGACTGCCGGAAGTCGATCATTGTACTCTATAACAATATAATCTCGGGAGTTGGCAACACCCTTACTCACAAATGTAGTCAACTCTGCAGCTACTTCAGACCGCGACCCGCTACCAGACATAGCCAGTGGAAACAATACCATGGTTTGGCTAGGCCGTTCGTCTTGCGCGGCTAGCACACCCGTTGCAAGGTATGGAACGAGCGTGCTCCATGCAAGCACCCATCCTAGCCATCTTGCTCTTCTAAGTACATACATGATACGCATACGTGAATCTCCTAGGGCAATCTGCCCCTCTCCTAGTTTTCTTCCACCATGATTCGGATCTGTCGGTTGAGTCTGTCAGGATAGGCCTTAAATGTGTAAGATCCACCTGTTGACATAGGTACTGATTGACCGTCTAAATCGTCAACAAGCATTAATTTCAACTTATCGGGAACCTGCTCTACACCCTGCCAGGTCAACGTTATGTCACCAGGCCGATCTGTAACAACCTGTAGCAGGTACTCATCACCTGCGGAAACCGAAGTTCGCACGTCGCTTGCGTAAATACCACCCGTCTCGTCAGTGAAGTACAGATCCACAAATCCTTCGAGACAGGCAGGGCTCTCAAGGTGTTCCGCAATGCTGCTTTGGCCGAAATAGCCTGTATCCTTCAGATCACCGTTGTTTACCGACAATTGGACAATCCAGCCTGCAGTAGCAGAACTGCTTTGCCCGCGAGCACTGCTTGAGGCAGTGACACTGAATGGGACTGGCGGTGGCTCGTTTCCGTTGGACAAGCCGGGAATGACGAGCGAGCAGTCCACCAATGCCCTGAACCAGTATCCTGCCCACGGCTTCATCATACGCTCTGCTCCTGGTCGATTTGCGTCCACGAGCTTGTAGTTACCGACGCTAGGATCGTATGTCCAGCCGTACTCTCGCACCCAATTATTAGCATGAGCTGTGGCCAAACTGACTGTCTGAGTTCCGTATCTGACGCGTAGATTACCCCATGCAACCTCATTTACGAACGGACAGCCGATCTGGTTCCAACCTGCACTCAATGAAATGCTAAAGTCTGTGGTTGGGTCAACCATAGTTCCCGACAGTGTAATCGTCTTAGGTTCAAGGGTCTTGATCCAGTATGACTGGCCCGCCGTAATCAGCGGGAAGTCGTAGTCGCTGCCATAGCCTGGTAGTAACGAATACAGCTTGTATTGTCCTTGACTCGGCATCCATTTGGCTAGGGCAAATGGAGGTGTCTTGCCGAACACACCGTCCGGGAAACCACCATACGGATTCAGTGGTACAGATATCATATTCAGTCCGCTCACGGAAGTGACAGGTCCAACTACGAGACTGAGAAGCTGCGAGGTACTTGGAGCGTAGTTGTCGTTTCCTTCCCAAACCGTCTGAAGCGTCCATGTTCCTGAGTACGCGGGTTTCCACGCGCTGTAAGTGTACCTATAGGAGCCGTCAGACTGCTTTGTTACAGAGGTCACTGGCATTTCCTGTGAAGTACCATCGGGTCTGGTAAACCTTATCTTCACTTCTGAAGCGTTGACCGTGAGAGCTACTCCAGCTTGGCCAGTTATCGTACCTGACACGGTGACACTGTCACCAATCATCGGCGAACTGACCGATGTGCTAATAGACACGGTTGCAGTTGCGCGTGACGAAACTGTGGGACCTGTAAGAACACCAGTGCTCGGGTATCTCGCGTCTGCAAGCCAGTCATTGGCTTGGAAGAAATAGGTATGAGATCCGACACTGAGCCCTGTGGTTCGGAACACATACTGGACACCGTTTGCGTAATCGCTATCTCCCGCATTTGCCTTTGTCATTATGCGTGCGTTCGACTCTGAAGTCCCGTCTATATACACTTTCACGAATTTCGGAGCGTCTCCGTCCGGGTCTGCGTAGGTGACAGTATAGGTAAACTCGGTACTGTCATTACCACTCGAGGGGCTTACGGAACCGTTTTTCAACGTCGGGCTGTTATTAGCGTAAACGGTTGGCAAGCTCAACTGCGGCGTGGTGGGTGCAGACTCAGTACCATCACTTGCAGCAAAGAAGCACGTGTGGGTACCTACAGCTAGCCCACTTACTTGGCAGATGTACCTAACACCATTTACATAATCGTTGCTTTGAGGATTCGCCTTTACCATCAAGCGAGCATTGGACTCAGCTGATCCGTCGATATACACCTTGACGAAGGCTGGGGCATTGCCGTCCGGATCGCTATACACAACGCTGTAGGTAAACACTTGTCCCTCATTACCCCTCGTGGGGGTGACCGATGGATTGGTTAATGCTGGCCTCCGATTCATGGTCAGCGTATAATCTGAGGCCGAATCCACTGGAAGGCGAACCCATGCCCAACCGTCAAAGGCCTCGAAGTGATACTTATACACGCCACCGGTGAGGGATGGTGTCACTGTCATGACTGCCCCTGCCTGATAGTCCGGGCTCGACGACACTGGCGTCATTTCGTATACATCGTTTCCGATAACGAGGTGCACGAAGCCTCTGACACCATCGTGCAGGCCAGGAGGATCGCCGTTCGTATCCTTGTATGTCACTTTGAACGTGAAGCTATCGGTACTCTTGGCATAAACAGGTGTCGTAGCTGGGATATTATTGATAAGCGGGCTACTCAACACCGGCGCAGCATTTCCTGATGGCGCGCTTGAGGTAACCGCGGGACCGGTTAGTTCGCCGCTTGGTGACGGATATCGGGCTATACTCTGTCGTGTCTTATTGTTAGGCCCGATAACCTCAGTTGTGACCGATTGGAAATGATACGTATGTGAACCGGCTGGAAGACCGCTGACTGCAACAGAGTAATTCATGCCATCGGTGTAGATGTTGTCTGCGGGATCCTTGGTCATCGGAATTCTTCCGACCACGAATCTATCGCCAACCGCTACCCCATCTGCGATCAGGTCAACTGCATTCAGTGTGAGAGTGGTCGCGGTGTTGCTTAGCACAAAGTAAATCTTACCTGCGGCCGAACCACTGGAGATGTACACCGTCTTTCCAGCAAACTGTCCTGCTGTCCAGGTCTTCGTGCTGTCGACCAAGGTAACGGAGCCAACACTAGTAGCAATCGCATTATCCGTGATTTCTGAAGCATTATCGATAAAAACCGCAGGATAGCCGTTGTTTGGCGGTTCATTATTCCGGTCTGTGTAGGTTACGCTGTATGTGACGGCATCTGCAGATGTCACTCCTGCGGTCGGTTGTACTTTGCCATTACTCAGAACTGGCAAGTCGTTCACGTACGGCCCTTCAAACCAAGTGGTGACACTTGGGGGCACGCTCATCTGGGAATATGATCCGCTCGCGTCCAGGAGCGCGTAGCCCTGATAGCCGTCTGTAGCCTCGAAGTAGTATTCATATACACCCGGCGACAAGGCAGTTTGGGCCTCGAATCTGGCACCTGTACGATAGGTGGACCCAGTGGCAACCATGGGCAAATCCCTAGGAGTTTCCGTCGAGCCTTTTCGACGGATCTTCACCCTGATTGAAGCCGGGGCATGATTATCAAGATCGCTGTAGACGACCGAGAACGTATATACGTCGGACGATGTGCCTGGGTCGGGCGATACAGCACCAGTTCGAAGAGCGGGCGGGTTATTCCCTCCGACTCTTGTTGGGCCCGATATACCGAACCAGTAGCGTACCTCCAACCACGAGGAGCTGATGCCGTTCAATGTGATCTCGCCGGTCGCCAGATTGATAGTATAGTCTCCGTCTTCACCTTCAAACAGAAGATTTCCGTCAGCATCGTATATAACAGGTCCTGTGTAACCCTGGGGAACAGGGCTAAGTGATGGGTAGTCAGCCGTCCACCCGACAACAGGATAGTGAGTCATTCGGAAACGTGTGTTGTCTGGTGGATTCAATGGCTGAAGAATGCGGTCACTGGCTGCGCTGTCGTCCCATACTACGTGAGCGCTGTAGGATGCAGTCGCATCGTAAACAGCCAAATCTCCTCCATCTGAGGCGACAAAGCAGTAATAGTAATCCCTGGGATTGACCGGGTCGCCAGGCAGGCGGCCTGTATACTGGTAACGAACGCCTGCTACGTAGTTCGGGCTAAGCCCACCAGAAGCTCTTTCCATCGCATGGTTCTCATACCACCATACTTGGCCGTCTGGTTGTTTTTCACCTATGTACACAGTGACATAGCTAGGTGCGTCATTGTTAGCGTCCTTATATGTAACCTGCCACACGAAATCGGTCTGGCTTGTTCCAGTAGATGGACTCACAGAACCATCCACGAGGACAGGGATGCTATTAGGTGTGATGTAAGGACCGATGAACGGTGCCCCCGGAGGTGTACCTGGCACACTGGCTGGATAGCAAATTGTCTCTCCACCAATACGGTCATTCCAGTCAGCAGGATTACCCCAATCATCCGTGAATTCAAAATAGTACTTCTGCTGACCAGTCGGAAGAGGTTCTCTTAGGTTTGCTGAGTCGAAGTAATAGATAACTCCATCTATGTAGTTATTGTCGAGTTTGTCCTCTTTCTCCATATTAACGCGGATCTCGATGGGTTTCTGGGTACCCGGGTCGATTTCGCTAGTGACGATTACCAGTTGAGCCTTATAGGGTCTCTGGTTGTCCGGGTCTGAGTACGTTACACGCCATCGGAAGCGAGTAGCCTTGGTACCACTGGTAGGAGTAACGGAAGCCGATGACAGAGTAGGACGTCTATTAACAAAAGGCCCTGTAAAGTAATTTCCGCCTGGATAACGTGTCCGACGCAGGTTGTCCCGAGCGGTAAAGTAATACGAGTGACGTCCCGCGGACAAGGAAATACCCTGCGAAACATAGTGGGCCCCGTCGGTATAGTCGGTGTCAGAAGGATTCTCAGGCAGCATAGGATACGCCCTGTAATCCCCTCGCCCGGTTTCGTCAACCCATACCAAGATTTCTCTAGGCGGAGTGTTGTTGTAATTCTGATAGCTGATGCGGAAAGTTACTGGCGCACCCTGAGGAACCATCGCGATATCAGAGTACGTTTGGGGGTCAACTCCTCTGATATTTGGGGATATAGTTCCGTAATACTTTCTCAAAGCTCCGGCAGGTGGGCCGTTGAATGGGTATTTCCACAATGCCATGTTGACAAATGGATGAAGTGGCCCAAGAAAACTGCCGAACATATCCGCCTGGAAGGATGGATACGGATACCCGTTGAAAACGCCTGGCGCCAGTGTGGGCCGATCCACATAGTCGTAGGGCAGCCCTGTGTCGGGAATAGTCTCCATCCGTACGCGGTTGGATCCAAGCAAGGGGGAATCACCATACCAATAAGGTAGCCCCTCGACCCAGGCATCTTTCAGGCCGACATCATCTGAACAAGCGAAGAAATACCCGTAGATATCGGGAGCAAGTGAACGATAATAGTTCTGGGACGTAGGCTGGAACCTCTTAACGAACACTGCACCATCGGTATAATTAGTATCGGCTGGGTCTTCCGGTTCCATGTCATACGGCACGAACCTATAGTCACCAAGCTCTTCGTCATACTGGTATAGGTAGAGCACTACACCGCTGTCGTGGCGGCCCCATGACTGCGGTGGAAGATTATCATTATTAAAATAAACGCATTTAAATACATAGGTTGTTGACCCGGTACCATCATCCGGGTTAAAAGGATCATCAGGGTAATTACCATCGGTATCAAAGGTATTCAGTGGATCCCAGTTTACATTTGAACCAGGTCCAGTGTACCCGGACAAGCGATCCTTATCGCCACGCTTTCCGCCATACTTAGGGTCTGCATACGAGTCGTGTACTACCGGTCCGTCACCTTTGACGTTAAGATATTCGGTCTTTGGCTCCTCGCCTTCGGCAGGTGTGGGAGTGAACTCTGCCTCCCAAACGTAATGGATGGTATTCGCGCCACCGTTGTCCTGAGCCACCAAGCATTCACAGTATTGTACACTCTCGTCGGGGCACGGGTTGCCCGTATAGAGATTCAATCCCGCGCTCAGACGGATTGAGTACGTTGTACCCGACTGAGGACTTCCCGCGCCGGTGGTTACATCAATTGGGATCTCGCAACTTCCGTTGATGATAAGTTTCAGTGAATCTGGTGGTCTATTTTCGTCTGGCTCCACCCACACAACCGAAAAAGTATATACGGAGTTGGACGTAGCTTCTCCAGGACTGACTGAAGGGTCCTTAAGTTCAGCTGCAACCCCATAGGATAGGCAGAATGTGATTAGCAATGCTATGCAGCCGATTAATCTTCCCGGCTTATTCATATGGATGAGTCCCCTTTCAACCGATGACCTTAACGATTGCTTTCGTGACGACAACTTCTCCCTCCCTCATCTACTTAGCGAGGTAGGAACCGGCGGCAATCCGCCACCGCCGTCCTCCGGAGTTGGAATTGGCAGACCACCTACGGCAGCGCCTAGTTGAGATACTGGCGATATGCTCATTGTGACACCAGGTCGGAGCACCAATATCCAGTAGGCCTGCCATGGTTTCAACTGCACGCTTCGCTCGCCGCTTTTATTCCAGCGATACGTTCTGAAGACAGGATCCCACCAGAACACTGTACGGCTAATAAGCCCGCGGGATACCGCTTGATCGTAGTCCATCATCCCATAATCGATATGATAGAACCTAGCTTCGCCCAATGTCACAGCGTATACGTAGGGGTTACCAACCATATTCCAACCAACTTCTAGAGGTATTTGGTATCCTTGAGTCCTAGCCCATTGAATGGGTTGGTAGTTTCCTGGCATCATGGCAGTAGTCTGTGGCATCGGCAGTTTCAGCCAGTACCCTACACCTGGCTCCAAGCGGTCGGCCAAAACGTACCGCCTTAGATACGGATCGTACTTGTACAAGACAAACCCAGGTAAGAGACCCAGGGCTGTTGCAGGATCTGCGTCCGTCAAGGCAAACGGCACAGAGACCATCTGCCACCCGGCGGACAAGGGCTGCCACTCCGTCGCGGGTATAGCGATCTGCCTAGTCACAGTAGTACCACCGACGGGTGACGCGCTAAATGAGACTGAGTAGTCCAGAATTCCAGTCGGGCTTCCGTCCGGTACCACCAACCAGGACACTTTTCCCTCGTCGAGAGCTTTGATGGTGGGTATAGTCTTCGAGTATTTTCCACCTTCTGATGGATCGAGAGTGAGACCTGGCGGAAGCATCAGAGTAAAGGTTGCGTTCCTTAAATCCAAATACTTCTCAGTATTTGCCATGTAGGCAGTTATTTCAAAGGGTTCGGGATACAAGTGCCCGATACCAGAATCATCGGAATAATACCTTAGAGCTCTTGGTCCCTGCACAGTTGGAACGTATTGTGGGTAGTTTATATTTGGTTTAGTGAAGTCGGAAGTTGAATTAGCAAGTCCAAGGTAGTGAATCAGTGTAATAGTCTGTCCAGGGGCAATACGTCGCGGTTTCCAGACAGCCGCGTAAGCACAGTCGGATATGTAGTCATAAGGAAGCGGTTCATAATCCCAGGTCATCCACGGATCGTCACCTGGGTTAACACCATACCAATAGTTTAGAGCCGGGCTTGCCACCACTCCCCAGTTGTCAATCACAACCTTGTCAGGAGGTGTTGACCCCTGTCCCTTAAAGGTCATTCTGATGGAGTGAACTGGATCCATCTGCGAATTCGCCATTTCAATTGAGGATGGAATACTCGAACCCGATAACACAGTACGGTACTGCAGCAAGCCATATCCGGGAACGCTGATGACATTCCGAAAATCTTCAGTGCCGCTTTCCTCCACATTTGGCGACAAGTCAGCAACACACTTCATCCCAACCAGATGATCAATGTTATCTTCGTTCTTGATTGTAAACTTGAACCGAATGGTATCGTGCATCAGTCTGGCTTCAAGCTCGAAGCGCACAAGAGGATTCACAACGTCAACAGCCTCTCCGGTGCTTGGGGAAACGCCTTGAGTCACATTCGGGTACCAAACAGCGCGAATCACTTTCTCGTTGGCCGGAACACGAGGTGCAATTGCCCAGTAACCGCTGTCTAGATCTCCCCAGATCCCAGCTGGAAGACTGGAATCTTCACCCCACAAGGCCCACGTCCGCTCAATTGTTTCCGCATCAGGTGATGTTATTGCGTCCACCATAACTTCCCAGAACCCATGTCTTTCGGCCGGACCTGGCAATGGCGACCAGGTAACCTCTAGCCCATCGTCCAAGTCAGTTGTAGGGTCACCCTTGTTCACCCGAATATAGTAACGGCCAGCTAGAGCCACATCATCAGGCACGGTCCATTTTGCCGCGCGGCCCAGAGCGAAGTATAGATACTCATTCTCAAGGCTAACCATGTCGCCATATGGCCGTTCATCTTGAGCAAACCCCGGCAGCCCAGCGGCCAAGAGTCCGGCAATAAACACCGCTATGATGAACTTAACAATACCTTTGGAATTCCTCAATTTCTCATTACCTCCTGTCGCTGCAGTGCGGGTTCCCTGTTAGAGCTGGCCAACGTGAGGGTTTGGCGGCACTATAATCTTGATATCAGGCTGAGGCCAGCCGTTTGGGCCACCAATGAGCACTTTCACCCAAACAGCTTCCCATGGTTTCAACGCAGCGCGGCTTATAGACTGGGTTACGTATTTTCTATAAACAGGGTCATAACGGAAGACATACGGGAAGATCCAGCCCTTCGAGACAGCCTCCTCCATTGCCACTCGCTGGCCAGCATACTCTACAGCCAAGCTTGTCCATGCAACCTGATATGCGTATGGATTTCCAACCATGTTCCAACCTTTGTACAAGCACACCTCGTATGGAACTGCGCCCACTGACTGTCCACCAGCATCAGGGTACTCAACCGCCGAAGGTAGGTAAGCCCAGTAACCTAGACCCGCGGGGGGGGTAGCTTCGTATGGGCTTCCGCTCGGATGGACGAGCTTCTCGTCAAATCGTCCCTCAACGTCCATCACACTAGGTGGACTCAAACTCGCTTCGGCATCAGCACGGCTACCATCAAGGCTGTAGATAGCGTATTGACCTGCAGCGCTATTTGCGTAGTGCCAGCGTGCGAGTACACCACTAGTGCTACCGAATAAAGCTTCAGGCGTTACGGAACTGTCAAGCTTGTATGGGATAGATATCAGGTGCCAGCCGCGACTAAGGTATTGAGGACTTACTACAAACGCGGCAGTGTCCTCGTCACTAAGAGGAACAGGCGGCGGAGTCTCGAAAGAAAGGTTGGAGTTTGCCCTGGCGAGAATGGTATGCTTTCCAGGTGTCAGGTCTGCGTCAAACTCCACATATGCCTTTCCGCTCTCACTATCAAGGATGAAGTAATGGTCGCTAAAATTCTCGTCTGTACCCTTAATGGTTGGCAGGCTGTCTGGCTCACCATCACCATTCAGGTCAATCGGATCTATCCATATTGCTATCGACTCGGGCTTCGCCTGCCGAAAGTCAACTCGAATCTTGGGGCGTTTTGTTGGAACAGAACTTCCGTTTGACGGCGATTGTACCTTCACTTCAATGCACGCCGTTTTCACGGCCTCGTAGACATTTAGCAAACCATAGCCATATGTTTCATTCGGTCTACCGACTCCGACGGGTGTCGCGGTCTGCTGAAGGATTGTCTCCACATCAGATGCAGGCACCTTGAGCGAGCGCAAGAGTGCAGCAGCGGCTGCGACCATTGGGCTAGACATTGACGTACCGCTAGAGGAGGCATAACCATTACCCCACGAATCGAATGGTTCGTTTGGCCGTCCTCCCGGGGCAGGTGGCGGTAAGGGCTTGGTTGGGTCACAGATCACCTTGCCCTCGTTATAAGCGTTGATACCATCGTCATTGACAGCGTTTCTGTACCATACAGTGCTTAGGATATCGTAACCCGGTGCTACAATGTCCACGGCCCGCCCTTGCTGAGAAAAGCCTGTGATTAGATCGTCATACCCAGTCGCACCAACCGCGATCACACCGTCGTACGCGGCCGGGTAGCTCGGCGGATAGGGTCCGGAATCCCATTTATTTCCTGCAGACGCCACCACAACAATGCCAGAACGAACAGCGTTTGCCACAGCACGGCGCTCAATGCTGGAGGGGTACTGACCGCCAAAGCTCATATTAACGACGTCTACATGCAACGTTATGGTCATACCGTCTCTATTCGTATACGTGTTCTTGTATGCGACACAGTATTGGAGGGCGTCACAGACGGCCAAGGTATCAATCCAGTATTCCTTGTCCTTCATGACCTTGAGAGGCAACACCCATATTCCGCGCCAGCCGAGGGCAGCTACTCCATGAGCATTATTGGTTTTCGCTGCGATGATACCGGTGACATGCGTACCATGCCAAGACACTCCTGGAATTGGAACAGTTGTCTCATCTGACGGGCCTTCATCATAATCCTGATCAGCGAAATCCAAACCCGGTAGCAGTCTGCCAGGATATTCTGATGGTTCATCTGTCTGATCGTCATATGTATATATATCGTATGTGACCTCACCATCGGTGGTAACACAGGGGTCTCTACGGTAGGAGCCTAAGTCTGGGTGAGGTCTACGGATCACCTTATTATCGGCAATGCGTGATGATGTAAAGACTCCTGAGTCTAGAACAGCGACGACTACGCCGCGACTGCCTTTTGCAAGATCCCATGCCTCTGGAGCATAGATATGATTCTTCTTCAAAACAGGGTCTGGCTGCAAAGCCCATTGGCCGTCCAGGTACGTGGAGTAGATCGACCGATACAGAGGATACAACGGATCGTTTGGCACTGCACTTATGTAGCGTTTATAGTTACGCTCTGCGGCTAGTACCATTTTCTGAGACTGCAGTTTTCGAATATACTGATCGGTTGTGGTACCGGCCGGCACCTTTAGTCTGTATAGGCCGGGCACGAACCTGGCCTTTTGAAGTATAGTAACATCACTACCCAACGAACGAAGGTCTGCTTCAGTCGCTGATGGTGAAGTCAAGACTAGCACCTCTCCCTCGACCCATGGTAAATCGTCTTTGGGAGGAAGTGATGGTCTTCCTCGATCGGCAATTTGCTGTGCAAGCGCCGTGCCTATCAGAAGCAGACTCAGCATTAAGATGAGTAGAGTGCTAAATATAGCCCGCCAACGATCCGCCGCATTATTCATCATGCCAATTCAACTCCTTTGGTAACTACCAAACCTGCTATTGACTCCTTTTCAGCCAACCTGTAATCTCGCGCTACAGTCCAGGCGGCTCAGGCACACCGCCCAGCACTTGGAAGCTCAGCAACTCGTTCGGGTCGCTGTATATGTAGCGTGTATTCTTTTCACCACTCACCTGCGGGCTTGGTCCAGCTGGATATGGTCCAGGTTTGTCATAACTACTTCTGGCACCGATGCGCCAATACAATCTTTGACCTGGCAGAGCATTTCTAAGCTCTGACGAGTTGGACAGGATATCGCGGAATGTACGACTGATTGTGACCCCATCCTGACTAGTGGGCTGCTTTATCACACCTACCCATGTCTGGTCACGAGCAAATGCAGGAGTTGTCGAGACTTCGATAACGTATTGGTCTGCGCCACGGCAACCTTCCCACTCAAACGTGATATCAGACAAGTCCACGTACTCTGTGCCCTCAGTATCTCCAGGGCTGACGGTTCTAGGACGTTGCTGGAAACTTGTCGCGCATCCCATGTATTTCGGAGTGGTCTCCCAATAGGTGGCATCACCATCCGCGCTAGTTGGTTGTCTTCTGTACACGCACGAAATGTAGTAATGATGCAACTTACCAGGAGTTATACCCGTTATTTGGCAGCTGCCGCTCTCAAGACTGGTATGATCGTTACTAGGAAACCTGTAATCAAATGACCGGCTTACTATGTCATCCACGGTGAAATGGTCATAACTTCCTAGCGCGCATGAAATCGGTGGGGCGGATATCTGGTCAGGATTCAGCACTGGACCGACATTAGTACTTGTGTTACCAGAGCCAAGCCGCCCGCTGTCATCTCGCCAAATATGGTATTCAATTATATCGGCAAACCGAACATCTCTGGGGTTATTCCAAAGTAACAGGATACCCGCGTCGCTCCACCTACTTCCGAATTCTGCAGGCAAAGCAAACGAAGCCACTTGTCCTCCGGGAACCTCTTCAGGAGTGTCTTTGCCTGGCTTGAGCAAAGTGAACAAACCAGCAATTGCCAAGGCTGTCCAAAGTAGTTTGGTTCCCTTTGCAATTCTCTGTTTGCTGTCCGTTCGTGGCGCCTGCACACCGCCGTCCTCTGTAACCTTGGGCAATTCGTAGACTGCGCGTACACGGTCTTCGGGCTTCACACCACGGACGGAATGTACAACGAACGCTTCGGCGTCCGTACCAGTGACTTTTGATACTCTTATCCTACCGACTACTTCGTCTGTTCCAGCGTCGCCCCGGCGAAAGACGATCATTTCCATGCCTGGGACTATGCCATCTTGCGACCCCTTGTTCAGTAAGACTCTATTGTTCGGGTAGGTCCCGATGATCGCTGCTTCGGGAATGATGTACTGGACCATGGTTTCAACAGCAGACCGGGCAGCGTTGTTGATCGCTTCTATGATCCAGTCTGTCTCGCTATCGCCTGTATAACCCACTCGCGGGTTGCTGGTCCCTGTCGCTGCAGCACCGTTCACCCACTCACCAGAAGCTACGTCCAGCATCCGAACCGCCAAACGCACGTCTGCTCTTTTCTTGCCACTATCTACTTTGATTGAAACTATCTCGCCGCTAACCACGGACGCAACACCGAGTTCCGACCCTAAGCGCTGCATCATGGCTGGAGTCAGAATAGTTTTCGCTCCTTTTTTCTTGTAGCCTAATCCCTCCAAGGTGGAATCGATGTCATCGGCTTTTGTGGATGTGAACTTCCCGGATCTAAGGAGCTCCACAACAACCGCATCTCGGGCCATGGTGGAAAACATTTCGTTGGGCACTTTGCTGTTATTTAGGAAGTCTACCACAGCAACTTCAATAGTGCCTGACTGAGCGGCGGCAGGAAGAGGGGCTAGAACACTTACGAATGTTTGTGTGACTAACAGGAACGTGCAAAGCAGACCCAGCCACGAACGAGTCGTAGATCTTCTGAACAGTCTCACTGGAACATTTCCTCCTAGGACATTTTCACGCGGTTTGCAAACCGACAAACAAGAGCTTATGGATACTGAGATCCTTGGCACAAGGGGCACAGACAACAAAACCAAGTTCTGGAATCGGAGCATTTCTCAGCAGGACATACGAGGAATGATTAAACGCTATTATTGCTCATTGTCCTTCTTGTCCGGCACCGGCAGGCCTATTCAGACCAACACCAGTGACCATAAGCTGGTTTGTATATCTGCCCCGTGCAGCAAGGATAAACTCGTATCTAACAAGTGTTACTGGTTTGCCAGCCTATCGCCCCGACCAAGCGGTGGCGAAGTCAGCGCAATTATAGCACGCCTATTTTTGATTCGCAAGGGATTTTTGGATAATATCCCATACTCTACTAACTTGCGACTCTGTATCTTCGAGCGTACCTTCCGTACTTATCACCCAATCGGCATATTTGATCTTCTCCGATGTAGGCAACTGCGATTCGATTCGAAGGATGGCTTCCTCACGAGTTATACCGTATCGTTTTTCTAGACGTTCAATCTGCGTAGGTTGTTCCGCTGTCACCACCAGAACTTTATCGACAACCTTGACGAAGGACGTTTCAATCAGCAATGGGATCTCAAGCACCAGCACACCTTGGCATGATTGTCGAAATCTTTCAGCTTCTTCTGATAACCGCCTAAGCACGCGGGGATGCACTATGGATTCCAAGAGAGTTCGCTTTGCTGGATCCCTGAAGACTATACTAGCCAATTTCTCTCGATTTATTTCGCCCTTTTCGGTCAACACTGTCTGTCCAAATTCGCGCACCACTGCCTTGTAGACGTCCGTTCCAGGCTTCAGAAGCTGGTGCACGATATCATCGGCGCTTATCACAGTGGCGCCGCGTGCCTTCAACATATTTGCCACTGTTGTTTTCCCGGAGGCTATGCCCCCTGTCAATCCTATGACAAGCGCTTTTCGGCCATAAAGAGAGCCAGTCCGCTCTGTTGTGCGCTCGCGAACTGGCCCATTTTCGCTTTTCGATCCATTAACCATGGATAGTTCTACCTAGTGGCGAGCCGAGTCGGTGTCACTGGTAGACTTCCACAGCTAGTGGAGAATTCCTTCGCTAATTCTCCTCCGAAGCACTGTCAGATGTTTCCATCTAGGTCTCAGGGGCCGGCTCTGACTCACTTAACTGCTCGGAGGAAGAAGCGGCAGTATCGTCAACCTGCGATGGTTCGGTATCGGTACTACTTGCGGCCGCAATGTCCGACGTATCTTTGCCCGCTTTGTCCTCTGCTGGTGAAGTCTCTTCTTTGCCAAGCTCTGAGACAAATGCCTGCAGCTTATCTCCAACGAGATCTCCGAGAGTCATTCCGCCCGAAGGTGTATTCGTTTGGTAGGACTCATACTCCTTCTTATCGGCCTCTTCCTGAGTTTGTCGGATGCTCAAAGTGATTCGGCGCTCTTCGGGCCTTATATCCATCACCTTGGCCTCAACTTGCTGACCTACAGAGACTACTTCATCGGGCTTCTTGACCCGTTTCGAACTGAGCTCTGTATTAGGAATGATTCCCTCAATGCCCCCATCCAACACTATGAACGCACCGAATGGTACAAGTCTGGATATTGTTCCTTTAACAACGTCTCCAACATTGTACCGCTCTGCTACCTCAGCCCATGGATCGGGTAGTATTTGCCTGAGGCCTAATGAAATCCGGCCGGCGTTAAGATCCATTTTCAGGATCATGACCTTGATCTTTTGACCTTGTCTTACAACATCCGACGGATGATTAATGCGTGTCCAAGACATTTCACTTACATGCAGAAGCCCATCAATGCCGCCAAGGTCCACAAACGCTCCGTAGTCAGTAATTCTCCTGACGATACCTTCTCTGATTTGGCCTTCTTCGAGGGATTCCAGCGTCTCATCCCTTTGCTTCTTACGGTCTTCTTCTATGGCCAGCCGGTGGGATAAGACAACCTTACGGCGGTCTCTGTCTATCTCAATGACCTTAAAGGGAAGGGATTGCCCGACGTACCGATCAAGATTCTTGACATTTCCAGTACCCACGTGGGAACCGGGCACGAAACCTCGTATGCCTAAGTCAACTACCAGGCCGCCCTTCACCCGGTCGGTTACCATAGCGTTCAGCGTCTTTCCTTCCTCATATGCTTGCTGGACTCTGTCCCAGGTTATTTCGAAGTCCGCGCGTTTCTTGGAAAGAACGGGATTTCCATCTTCGTTCTCGGGTTTCAGGACATACACGTCAATCCTGTCACCCACGTTCAGAACTTCCTCTGCGGTCTGCCCCGGTATCGCAGACACTTCGTTGGGTTTGATTATTCCTTCTGATTTGGTGCCGACATCCACTAGGACGCCTTCCTCGTCGATGTGGACGACTATACCATCCACAACGTCACCCTGGGACAGCTCTCTGAACGTCCGTGAATAGTCCACTGGAGACCCAGCGCCTTCCGTCTCGACTTTGGAAGAAGCACCTGCATACTGTTCTACTGTAGTGCTCTGCTCTGACTTTGTATCAACATCAGAGCTTCCATTCGTCGACAATGCGACATCCGGCGACTTGGATGCATCGGCCGTCGGTTCTGGAATTCCGGCACTCTCGGCCGTGCTTTCGAGGTTCGACCCCTGTTCGGACGGGACCGAACCAGTTTCGTTAGTCAGTGTAGGCTCTCGATCGATGTTCTCTTCTGTCACGCTAAACACTCCTCTCTGTACCGAGTGATCACATAGTGGACACTCGGTTCGGACACTAATTAGTGTCCCTCAGACTCATGGAACGCAGATTCGCCGTGTGCGTTCCGAAAACACTGATAAGCAAGAGCTCCTTCCTTGCACGGCCCAATATCGGAGCTCCGGGCAACATAGCTTATAGGCACACTGCCCGTCGCAGGCGTTCAAGTGCGCAATATGCCTCGCATCGCATATTTGCTCTATCTACTGGTAAGCACCGCGTGCGTCTATTATAACATAGAGACGCAACAATGTCATTCCACAGTCTCGTGTGTCAATTTTACACAGAACAATTGGGTTGACTCGATTTGACTGCGTGTCTGCCACGGGTACCCGCTAAGGTTCTGCTTCCAAAATGCCATGTGCGCTTGCGATCTAGTGATTCTCCACTGATACTGGTTCTGCGGTGCACCAATCTTTGCCAACCTTAATATCTACTTTCAGTGGCACGTCAAGCGCGTAGGCATTCTCCATCTCTTGACGAATCATGGGCACCAGCTGGGCTACTTCTTCTTCAGGCACATCGAACACCAATTCATCATGCACCTGCATAATCAGTCGGCCACGGAAACCATGCTGTTTCAGACGGTGATGTACACGGATCATGGCTAGTTTTACGATATCGGCGGCTGTGCCCTGAATAGGCATGTTTACGGCAGCACGTTCTGCAAACTCACGGTATTGGCGATTTGGGCTGTTAAGCTCTGGGATATACCGCCTTCTGCCTAACAGACTTTCGACATAACCTTTTGCCCGTGCTTGAACAAGAGTTTCGGATGCGTAGCTTCGCACTCCTGGATACTCTCGGAAATAGCTTTCTATGTACTGCTTGGCTAGTGAAGACGGAATGCCTAGCTCTCTAGACAGCCCGTAGTCACTCATTCCGTAGATAACTGCAAAATTCACAGTCTTAGCTTGCCTACGCATCTCCGGAGTCACTTCATCTGGAGGCACGCCAAAGATCTGGGTTGCTGTTTTCGTATGAATGTCTACCTCTTCTTGGAATGCTCTCAGCAACTGCGGGTCCCGGCTAACATGGGCCAATATTCGCAGTTCGATTTGAGAATAGTCTGCTGCTATGAGCAGATTACCGGGTGCTGCTATGAAAGCTTTCCGAATCTGTCGACCTATCTCTGTCTTTATGGGGATGTTTTGAAGGTTCGGTTCACTACTTGACAACCTGCCCGTAGCCGTTACAGCTTGATTCAGAGATGTATGAACTCGTCCCGTACCGGGATTGATCAACTTCGGAAGAGCATCAACATATGTTGACTTTAGTTTGGTAAGCTCCCGATACTCGAGTATCTTGCCAACAATCTCATGCGCCGGTGCCAATGCGGCAAGCGTGTCGGCGTCTGTCGAGTATCCAGTTTTTGTCTTCTTCGTAGCGACCAAACCCAACTTGTCGAACAGGATAACTTGAAGCTGCTTGGGAGAACCTATATTAAACTCAGTACCAGCGAGGCGGTAAACCTCTATCTCTGCTGCCTTGATACGCTCCTCAAGAAGATCTGATAGATGCGACAGCCAATCGGTATCGATTGCTACTCCAGTGAGTTCCATCTCCGCAAGAATTGGAACCAAGGGCATCTCGATCTCAGCCATTAGGTATCCGAGGTTATCCTCGGCCAGCTTGGCGCCCAGTATAGGCACAAGTCTTTTAACAGTGCATACCTGAGAAACCAGAAATTCCTCAAGAGCCTTTTCTACGTCATGATTCTCGTCGGATTTACCATTGCGCGCTTGGGGTTCGATCCCGGCATAGTCGAACGCTATATCCGCCAGTTCATGATTGCCTCTCGTGGGGTTGAGTAGATACGCTGCGAGGAGCACATCAAAAGTAGGTCCATTGAGTGCGATACCTGCTTTCATGGCTAGCTCGTAGTCATACTTCAGGTTATAGCCATACTTTGGGATGGCATCAGATTCCAGAACAATGCGCAAGTCATCCAGTGTTATGCTACTAGATTCATCAAGAGGTATGTAGTAACCCTTTTCCTGCACGGTGGATAAAGCTATCCCCACTGGTTCTGCTTCAATTCCGCGTGGTTCACTTCCGTGAATACGGATGACTATCCCCTTGTTCTGGTATATTTCGTCCACAAGCGACTTCAGTTCCGCTTTGTTTCTCAGCACCCTACATGTCACTGTCGGCTCTTCACTTTCACTATCCTGGTCATCAAACAATCCCTTCTGGATGCTGTCATCTGGAAGCCTTTTCAGAAGCGAGCGAAACTCCAACTGTTTGAACAGCTCGCGCAGGCGTTTGTAATCAGGTCTGCGATACTTACACTTCTCTAGTTCGATATCCACGGGCACATCGGTAACGATGGTAGCCAAACGCTTTGACAGCTTGGCCTGCTCTGCAAATTCAAGCAAGTTATTCCGTAGTTTCGCAGGTTCGATCTCACCAACATGACTCAGTATGTTTTCCAGGCTGCCATATTCCTTGACCAACTTTGAAGCCGTCTTGTCGCCGATACCAGGCACTCCAGGTATGTTGTCTGATGGATCGCCCTTCAGTGCTTTGTAGTCTGGTAGTTGCCACGGCTTTAGACCATAGCGGTCCTCTACTGCATCCTCATCATACACAATGGTCTCTGTAACTCCTTTGACGTTGACCATAACACGGACTTTCTGATCCACTAACTGAAGGGCGTCTAGATCTCCTGTAACGATCAGCACGTCGTAGTCTTCAGACTCAGCTTTGCGGGCCAACGTTCCTACAACGTCGTCTGCTTCCACGCCGGGTACTTCAAGTACGGGAATGCTCAATGCATCTATGACTTCACGAGCGATCGGTATTTGTGCTGCCAACTCATTAGGTGTAGGCTTACGATGAGCTTTGTATTCCGTAAATTCCTCATGCCGGAAGGTCTTCTCGCGAGAGTCAAACGCGACAAGGATGATATCAGGCTTCTCCTCTTCCAGCAGTCGTAGAAGCATCATTGTGAGGCCGTATACTGCGTTAGTCGGTTGATTTTCAAGTGTGGAAAAGTGTGGAAGCGCAAAAAACGCCCGATACAACAGGCTATTGCCATCTATCAGAATTACTTTGCCTTTGCTGTACATATGGATACCCAAACGTTATTAAACGAACTTCCTGGCAGTGTGCCCCCAACTCTCGAGCAACATGGTTCCTAAAGACCAACATATTCATCTGCTTATTACCGAACATTCACGTTCTGTTCGGCTTGAAGAAATCTTTCGGCAAGCTTACCAAGAGCTTCTGCTGGTTCTGATGACTGAAGTAGGTTCGTATCTAGGCCGCCGAATAACAGATCAAGGATCCCACGCGGCTTCCGATACTGAATGACTGAAAACTCGCCCTTAATACCTGCGTCGGCGGCTGCAGCCTTGAGTGCGTCTTGGAGGCCACCAAGGCGATCCACAAGCTTCAAATTGGCAGCCTGTTTACCAGTGTAGATTCTGCCGTCTGCAAGTTTGAGAACATAGGACTTGGGCAGATTTCTTCCAGCACTGACATCTGACACGAACTGATTGAAAACGTCCTTAATCACGCCTTCAAGAATGGTTCTCTCTTCTGCGGTCATTGGCCTGGAAAACGAACCTATATCCTTATGTTGACCGCTCTTTATGGTTGTGAAATTCACACCGTATTTGTCGAGCAACTCATGGACATCCACTGCCTGCATAATAACGCCAATGCTTCCCGTTAGAGTAGCGGGATCGGCAATTATCCTGTCCGCTGCAGAAGCAATATAGTAACCACCGGACGCAGCCACGTCTCCCATGGAGACCGTTACCTTCTTGCCTTCCCTTCGAACGCGCATAATCTCTGAATAGATTTCCTGTGAACCAGCAGCACTGCCCCCCGGGCTGTTCACACGTAGAACCAGTGATCGGACAGACTTGTCTTTCCTGAACTCTTCCAACTGCTCAACAATGGACTCTGCCCCTGCTCCGCCCTGTGCCAGAAAACCAGATGAACTCCGGCCGGAAGTGATGACACCTTCGATGTGGATGAGTCCTACTTTGTCGCGGGACGAGAACGCATAACCTCTTGCAAACATGACAAGGCTGACTACGGTTGTACCGACTACGATTACCGTTGCCACCAGGATTATAAGTACAATTGTTGCCTTGCGACTCATATATTGGGTATCCCTCCTAGGTTGACAACTGCCTCGATCTGTCTTATAATCTTGTTGCGTGCCGAAGTGGCGGAACTGGTAGACGCGCCGGTCTCAAAAACCGGTGGGGGCGACCCCGTGTCGGTTCGATTCCGACCTTCGGCACCATATTTACTTCCTCCGCTACTCACGACTGCAAAGCATCTAACATTGCCCAATCGCGACATTCTAGCACCCAAGATGTCCCCTGTCAAACTGTGTAAGGTTTCACAGTCTATGCAGACTTCTCTACATGGGTCGTCTAGAAACCGTTTTAATTACTTACTAAGTTGGGATACGGCAACCGGGACCGCATAGCGAAGAGTGGTATACCGCTTTATGAAGCCAGGGGGATCCCGCATCTCAGGGATGAGAATGTGTGAGTAATGCCCATCATGTGTTGCCAAGTCTCTAACGGTAGCACCAAGCAATGGAATTCGTTTCACCAGCAAGACGAGACCTGGTGAATGAATCCGTGCCGGTTTACTCTTCTAGAAGGGCAGACTCTGCACAAACTTGTTGTCGTCATCGACAAGGATCAGTTTTGGGGTGATTTCTTCGTCCGTCAGAACAAACGCTACAATGATAACTTTGTCACCAGTATTGCATAGATGCGCAGCTGCCCCATTTATGCGAATTACACCTGATCCTTTTGGCGCAGGGATAGCGTAGGTTTCGAACCGTGCACCATTGTTCACGTTCCAGACATGAACTAGCTCGCCTTTCTTTATCCCGGCACGATCCATCAAGTCCTGATCGATTGTGATACTCCCGATATAATCGACATTGGTCTCTGTCACTGTCGCTCTGTGTATTTTGCTTTTACAAATATTAAGAAGCTGCATATCGGCCGCCTGTATTGCTTTCAAATTCTATGCTCATAAACTGCGAAAATAAATGTGCCTAGGTATTATAACATATCCCGACCCAGAGAGGTATACCGCGAAATGTAATTATGTGTTCGGAATTCCTGTATCATCTGTTCATCCAATGGATATGTTCCGAACTCACGTGCAGCTTCAACCATAGTTAGGTAACGGTCAGGGCTTATCCCAGGGTGGATGCTGTTGCTTGATGACAAGATATGGCCGCCGCCGATGGAAGCTTTCGCAATGGTCTCCTTAACGGCCTCTACAATTTCCTCTTTAGTGCCTCGCGTGAGGACTTCAGTACAATCTACGTTACCAACAACCGCGATTCTATCGCCATACTTGACTTTGACATCACCGATGTCCATGCCAGCGACAGGCTCCAGGGGATTTATCGCATCTATGCCAGCGTCTACCAACATGTCGAGAATCGGCGAAATATATCCATCAGTATGTTTTATAAAGGGCACGCCTTTGCTGTGCGCAGCCTCCACCAATTCCGTAATGTAGGGCAGGCTGTACTGAGCAAAATGTGCAGGCGACATCAGTGGTTGTGTGCGATATGCGTAGTCGTCTCCTGAGAGGATGACATCTGCACCCTCGGCCACAGCTAGGTCCAATACTGTTTTCTTATAGTCAACCACAATCCGAGACAAACGGTGAACAAACTCTGGATCCTCTATATAGGCGGTCAGTAGTCTATCCATCCCGCACAAGTAATGTGAAAATTCGAATGCCTCATGGATACAAATTACTATCGCCTTGTCGCCCTTCACATGACGAACTGCGTCCTTGAGGGAATCTAAGCGATGGTCTGCAAAAGGATCTGGTGCCCTATATGAGTCAAGATCAGCCTTTGTCTTAATTGGGCCGTCTACTGGGTAACGAAGCCCACAAGGTTCGGTCTGCCACAGAATGCCCCATTCGTCGCGTACCAATCCGTTACCCAGATCTTCCAAACGCTGGGTATCAAAGACTGTAATCGCATCTAGGCCAATTTTCTCGGCGAAGGCATAGTACCCAACGTCACCATATATTCCCGTGATTGTTGGGGCATTGATGATAAGCTCCCATATAGGAACCCGGTCAGGCTGTTCTCTTCTCAAAGCAAGAAGAAATCTCTCACGACCTGTCATAGCGTGGTACTCCTTGGTAAGAGAGTTTACAGTTTGATGATGTAAGTATAAGAAGCTCTGCAGGTGAATGGCAACTTGTAAGGCCTGCGGCGTCCAGTTGTCGTAAGTTCTCATGACCATCAAGATGGTCGATGGTAAATATACACTGGCACACCGCGAGTTGCACTGAACGTCTTTGCTGCGCTCCCACCAGTGATTGCTATCTCTAGAAACCCAGAACTGCCAAACACAGCAACTGCATGACCGGCTTGAGCATCGCCATATGTTGAAGAGATTCCTTGAATCTCAACGGCCCCGAGATTGATCACTACATTGGAGTCTCGATGCGTTGCCAACCAGTCATCGAACACTGATCTTTCGATATTGGTGACCAAGTTGCCAAATCTGTCCACGTAGACAACCTCACCTCGAATGGATTGCAGATCAACAGCCACTTGAGGTAGTGGAAAAGTTGTCAGAGCACTTACAGATGGTCCGAATTCGGAAAGCTGGGCTCCCTTCGAAAGATAGGCAGCCACGGGTGCAAATATATCACGGGCATGGAACGTCGTGCTCACCGGTTTGAGAAAGAACCTATCGTTGGTTAGATTCACTATGGAAGACGGAGAATATCTCGATACTATCCAGCTCAGAAGACCATTATCAGGTCCTACGAAAATCCTACCTCCCAGTTCTACCGCGACACCCATGCGACCAGTGCCCACTCCCGGGTCGACTACTGCCACGAGAATCGCATCTTCTGGAAGGTAGGGGAAAGCCATGTGTAGCGCAAAAGCGGCAGACTGTATATCACCGGGGTATATCTCATGGCAGAGATCGAGAATGGGAACCTGAGGGGCGATGGTGAGGATGACAGATTTCACTATGCCTACAAAAGGGTCTTTGCCACCGAAGTCGGTCATCAGTGCAATAGGCCTCAACGGCATCAATACTCGATCCCCTTCCGAGCTGACGTACCATGTTCCGACGGATGCTTGATACTGATCATCTCTGTCACCAAGTCAGCAACATCCAACAACCAATCTGGTGCATACCTTCCGGTACAAATTACTTCTATCTTATCCCTAGCTAAGTCCAGCAACTCCAACATCTCAGTACGGCTTACAAAGTCGTAGTGCAAAACCATATTTATTTCGTCGAGAACCAACATATCCCAGTTGGCTGTTAGCACGAGCGATCTCGCCAAGTCAAAATTGGACCTAGAATCAGCTTTCAGCTCTGCAGAGTTCCGCTGGTCTATGTTCGGATTGTACGGCCTCGTCTCGCCAAAGGCAGACAACTCAGGATATAATCGAGCCGCTGCAAGCCGCTCGCCTGACGTCGGAGGTTTAAGAAACTGGACGACTGCGACTTTCAGCCCCTGGCCTACCGCCCGTAGAGCCAGCCCCCAGGCTGCAGTAGTCTTTCCTTTTCCGTTACCGGTATAAACTTGGATCAAGTCTCACATCTCCTAACGCACCGGAATGCACGAAGTTCTGCATATGGTTCGTAGTTCCTGTATTAGCAGGAAGGTTTCCAAATGAATATAACACGGTCACAAATACCGTTGGAGGCCGGCTTCTTTTATCTTGTCCACTATTTTCTTCACCTCTTGGGCACGATCTCTTGGGCAGACCAACACAGCATCCTCAGTATCTATGACGACCATATCCTCGATACCTACTGTTGCTACCAACCTATTTTCTGAACTCAATATCAGGCAATTCCTGGTATCTATACCAATGTGAAGACCCGCCACAGCGTTGCCGTTGGCGTCTTTAGGCGAAATATCAAAAACAGTACTCCAACAACCGATATCGCTCCACTCAAAATCTCCTGGGATAACCAATATGTCTCTAAGCTTCTCCATTATTCCAAAGTCTACAGAAATTGGCTCGATACTCTTGTATTCGCGGTCAACGATTTCCGCTTCGTCGGCAGTCCCCAACGCATCTCGAATGCGCATCAGGCTTGCATATGTGGCAGGAAGATGTTTCTCGAAGAGGCTTAGAATTGTAGGTATACTCCAAGCAAACATGCCACTGTTCCAATAGAAGTTGCCCGCAGCCAAGTATCTTTTCGCAGTCTCAACATCTGGCTTCTCAACAAACCGATGTACTCTGTACACGTCATATCCGTTAATGGTGGCGAACAAATCCCCGGATTCTATATAGCCGTATCCCGTCTCAGGAGCAGTAGGTTTTATTCCGATTGTAACGACGTGACCTTTCTCAGCCAACTCAGTGGCAATCTTGACTACAGCAGCGAATTTCTCTTCGGAACCTATGAAATGATCAGCTGGACTGACCATCATAACAGCATTCGGATCCAATCTACTCAAGTATACAGCCGCCAGACCAATGCACGGTGCGGTATCTCGCCTGTATGGGTCTACAAAGATACGACTTGACATGAAGGGCATTCGTTTTTTGATCATCTCGGCGTGGTCTGGACCGGTAATAACAAAAACCTGATCTTTGCCTACTATCTTTTCCATGCGCTCAGTCATTGCCTGTACTAGAGGCTTCTCACCGACCAAAGCATGTAGCTGTTTGGGATTTGTTTCTCTTGACTTAGGCCACAGGCGAGTGCCTCCTCCACCGGCCATTATTACTGCAAACATTCGTCGAAACCTCCTGTCTATAAATTCTTATTAACTCAGCATTCGCCTGCTTGCACTAAACACAAGATATTGTATAAAAGACAGCGCAGAAATTTACCGAAAGCGAAGGCAGAATAACGAAGTGGCCGACGCGAGCACATTTTATCACAAGAAGTGTACCAGAACAATCAGAACAAATAAGAACTGCGACAAATGTGTCGCATTAGCCGTGGTTGAATCCCAAGATTCGTCATTGGCCCAATTCCAGACACTGATGGTCTTAACCGACGTTTCCTATCATGATCTCAAAGTCCGTGGGGCTTACCAAGACGGTCATTGGTCCGCGTCTCGTTTGATCGAATACCCGGTCGCGAGTCGGAAGCTTTCCCGACCATCGAGAAGAAGTTTATAAGACCTGTGAGCTCCAAAACCCTATGGATACGAGGATTACAGCATGAGACAGACATGTGCACACCGTTCTCTCGAGCAACCACTGCCATTCCTACCAAGGCGGACAGGCCGGAGCTGTCGATATATTCTAAGCCATCCAAACTCACAATAATCTCTTTTGCCTCTGGGATCCAGGTTTTCGATAGAGTTGTAAGGCGATTGCTAGTATATGCATCCAATTCACCTTTGAGGCTAAGTACTCTAACTCCTCCGACCTCACTTAGTCCTATGTGTAACACGTCCATACTCATATGCACACCTTGTTTCCATGTCTTGAAGGCAGTGATTCACCTTATGACATAAGTCACAGTAGCTGATGCGTTTACAGTTATCTCTCCAGGCATAATCGGCGTTGCTGCTTCTGCGGCTAATGCACGATAGGAACCCGCTGGGGAAACGACACCAAAAGCACCCTGTTGCACCGCATGTATCATTACCAGGCGCAGACCGAGCGTCTTGGCCATGGCCTGCGCATTGGATCGAGCTTCGGCAACTGCTTCCTGAAGTGCTCTTTCTCGTATGTACCTGTCATCTTGCAGCATGAACTGCACTCCGTCCACGGTATTTGCACCTGCTCTTATAGAATTGTCTATAATTCTACCGATCAGCTGAAAGTTATTGGTCCGAACGCTAACAACGTTCCGTACTCTATAACCGACTATAGGTGGCAGACCTGCGGTTGGCGGCTGCTGTCCTGGAGGGAAACGCCTGACGGGTTCAATTTGGTATATCGACGTTTGAATCTGCCGTTCGGGGATGCCAAGAGCCTTAATAGCTCCGATGACTTTGTTGATACGACTCGCGTTTTCTTCGCGAGCCTGATCTGCAGTGGAAGCTTCGGTTTCAACACCGACGCGCAGTTCCACAAGGTCAGGCTGTACTCTCAACTCACTTTGGCCAAACGCTGTAAGCAAACGCTCTTTGTACGCCGTACTATCCCACGTAGTCGACTGGCCATAGGCTGAGCTCGCCAAGAATATGCATTCAAGAAGAATACCAATCAACATCGTCCGTACGCATTGATTGAGGGGTCGCATAGCACTCATCTCCGGAAGTAGTTTTGCTATTGAACACTTCTACAGAGAACATATGATACAACTCAACCCTGCGGGTATCGCGGGAATATCACTGAAAAGAAAACGAGGTCCGGAGCAGCTTACATACTGCCCCGGACCTCGCGACCCATGGCCACCGCTTGGTCAGCGGCGCCACAGATCTGACAATTGTCATTGGGATCACACGAAGCTTTCCAATCCTTCGAAGGTCAATCGTTAGCGATTGGAAAGCACTATTCATCATTGATGGTTAGCTGGGCGTCATTCAGCTGCACAACTTAGATACCCACGAATACGCAAATATAAACCTCCATCATTCATCTTCCGGCTCGACGTGAGTAAGTACGAAAACGTTATCGAACTCAGCTCGGATTTTATCCTCGATCTCCTCTGCCAAATTGTGGGCTTCTGTTAAACTCATACATTTTGGAACAACCAGATGCACATCAACGTGACGTTGATGACCGGATTTCCGGGTTCGCAGTTTGTGAAAACCCACAACATTCGGTTGAGAGTCTATGATGGTTGCAATGCGCTCGACTTCAGCGGCAGGCAACTGCAGATCCAGCAACGGCCCAACTGCTTTTCGAGACAATTGTATCCCTATCCATGCTATCCACAACGCAACTACCAAACCAAGAAGACGGTCTATAATTACAGCCCCGGTGAGATATACGAATAGCAGACCTAGAAATACCCCTAAAGAAGTATATACATCGAGTCGTAGGTGCTGGGCATCGGCTTCCAAGGCAATTGAATCTACTTTTTCGGCCACGCGGAATAAGAGTTCGGAGACTAAGAAGTTTACAATGCATGAGAGAACCATTATACCCATGCCCACACCTAGTTGCTCCACTGCTGTTTTATTCACAATTCTCGAGACTGCTTCATAGCCGATATATAACGCTGCCACGATAATAAGGAACGCTTCCACAGCACCCGAGATGTTTTCGTACTTTCCATGGCCGTAGGTGTGGGCTTCATCAGGAGGCTGGTCCGCCACTCGCACTGCTAAGTAAGCAATAACTGCCGCAACCAGGTCTACAGCCGAGTGTATACATTCTGCCAGAATGCTGATAGAACCCGTAAGCAGTCCAACGAAACCTTTTATGAGCACGAGCATTGTGTTCGAGACGACAGATATCTTAGCTGCTCTACTCTTGATTCTCTTGTCTCCTCTCATAATCTTGCTATGCCCCTTTTCGCACCAGCTTCACTCTGCTAGATTTGCATCTTGTTGGTCAGTCTGCTCAAGACCTTCACTGTTTACGGGATATTGTCAGTCACACAAATAAAAAAAACCCGCGGAGCAACTTCGTGTTAGTCCCGCAGGTTTTCCTGCTGCTTATACCAAGCCCGGCTCTATTGCACTGTGCCGAAGTGCAATTGCCTGATCTAAGTATCGATATTTATAAGTGCAAAAGTAGAATATCCTTCTCGTATTTACTGTCATTTACTCTAGCATGACATAGACATACTGTCAAGCTCTCATATCATGCTGCCTGGGTAAATAACTCGCTTACTGATCTATCGCCGTGTATTCGAGCGATCGCATCCGCCAGGAGACCACCCACGGACAGGATTTCCATCTTTGGAAGGCGTTTTTCTGGCGGAATTGGGATAGTATTGGTTAGCATTACCCTTGTGATTGCTGGGTTGGAAAGATACTCCAAAGCATGATGTACAAGAACACCGTGAGTTACGACCACCTGGATATCCGGCTGGGCTTCATTCTGCAGGAGAGCTTCAATACTTCTGGCCACGGTGCCGCCCGTAGTGATCATGTCGTCTATAATTATAGGCCGCTTGCCCGTCACTTCTCCAACTATGTGAGTGGCGATAGTCTGTTCGGCACCGATACGGCGCTTATGAACAACCACCACAGGAAGGTTGAGCAGGCTCGCATACTCATATGCCATACCTACCCGTCCAGCGTCTGGTGCCACGATAACCGCATTGTCCATATTTTGTGTCCTGAGACACGAAGCTAACAATCGCACAGCAGTCAGATGATCTACAGGAATATCGAAGAAACCTTGAATCTGAGCAGAGTGAAGGTCCACTGCAAGTACTCTATCGGCGCCAGCAGCTGACAGCATATCTGCAATCATTCGCGCTGTAATTGCTTCACGTCCTGTTGTCTTCTTATCCTGCCGCGCGTATCCATAGTATGGGATCACTGCCGTAATCCGGCCTGCAGAGGCGCGATACATTGCATCCAAAATAATGAGAAGTTCCGTCAAATTCTCATTTACTGGGGGGCAAGTAGGCTGTACTATGTATACATCCTTACCGCGTACACTTGTGTCTACCCTGACGTACACTTCAGTATCTGGGAAGCGAAAAACCCTCAATGGGTCAACATCAACTCCAAGCCACTTCGCGATCTCGCGGGCCAATTCCGGATGCGCTGTGCCTGAGAATATGGCTAGGTCTCCGCGCTGGGTGGAAGCGAGGCTCATCCACAGATCTCCAGTTCATTGCGAACACTTGTCACGCCAAGCACATTGCGGGCCGCCTGGATAGCTTCTTCTACGGCCATCTGGTCCTTCACGCACCCACGAAGCGTAACGTTTCCATCTTGAACTTCAACCTGCACGTCCTTGGGGTAGATTGCATTATTAGCCTGAATCAATTCAACTATATCTTTCTTAATCTGATCAGCAGACCTAAAGAGAGAAGCCTCAGCAGGTCCAATCATACTGCTATCAATCTTCTCCTTCATAAAGCGCTACCTCCTCGACAGGAACTAACGCATCCCAGACACTTGCCATGCTGTAGTACTTACCTTCCTTTGGTTCGGGCATTTCCTGAAGAGCCTCCATTACATCGGAGGGGGCATTTCGGTCTTCAGCATAATCGAGAATCTCTCTCTTTGTTGCTGGAAAATCAAGCCCTTCCAGATACTCAGCAATCAAGGATACCGAGACCATATTTCCCACACCTCCGTCCCTCCACTCTTCAGAATTCCCGTGGACGCTCTCATTTAAACGAGGCATCATTTAGCGAAGAATTTCAGGAAAACACGGGTCAGTATTGAGAGAAGCGATGACTTCGGGGGTGCCGACATCCGTCCAAAATCTCTCTATGGGCATCCACTGAACGTCAGCTCCAGAGGCAATAAGGTTTTGCACTGCGGATGTAAATTCAATCTCGCCGCGCGGGGACAGACCACATTCTCTTACTGCTGTTATAACAACTTGGGTGCATACAAAAAGTCCGCCCTGATTCCAGTGGCTACCAGCCAGACCAGTGGGAGGTTTCTCCCGTATGGCAACGATGCGATTTCTCTCTACAAAAACAGCTGCTCCGGAACTGGGATCCTCCAGCCAATTCAGACCGCTCAAGAGATCGCACGGAGTCTGCTCAAACTGTTGCAGAATCCGAGTGTAGTTGAGGGGATCCATTATTACATCACCCCACAGCAGCATGAATGGATCCTTGCCAAGAATAGATGCCGCAGCGAGAAGAGCACTTCCGGTCCCATCCGGTCCGTCTTGCCACGCATATTCAATTTTCACCCCTAAATTCAAGCCGTCATGGTAATAGGCCATTATTTTCTCACCAAGGTAGCGAACGACGATTATTATCTCATTGATGCCGGCATGTTTGAGACCATGCAACAAGTAATCCAAGATCGGGCGGCCTCGCACTTGCAACAACGGCTTAGGACAATTCGAAGTAAGAGGCATTAGACGTTTTCCACGTCCTGCGGCAACGATAACTGCTTTCATTGGGCTGATTCCTCCACCCTTGCCCCTTGATCTATGGCTATCATATATGCCTGACCCCCGGCTCTTTCAATGGCTTCAGCAACAACTTCTTGGTTGCCAGGAGCATAGGCGAACATACAACCTCCGCCACCCGAGCCATTCATTTTCGCACCTAGCGCCCCCGAGCTCAGAGCCTCCTCGACCAACCTGTCCAGTTTTGTTGTCGACACGCCTATACCGTCTCTCAGCTGTTCGTGATGCAATGTCAACAACTCGCCTAAGCGTTTGGAGTTCGGTGCTTCAGCTTTGAGAATTTGTAACGCCTCCCGGGTTATATCTCTATTGATAAAATTCGCGCGTATCCTCTTAGCTATCGGTTTGGGTAGTTGCTGGACGAAAGGCTCGATCTCAACAAGTGGCGTCGAGTGCAAATCAAAGCCTGGGTAACGCTCAGAGATCAGTTGTAGCCCTTCCAGAACACTTTGCTTCGAATCAGCTATGATTCCCAGTGTCTCTTTCTTTTCAAGCGAATCACCCAATACAAACCCCTCCAACCTAGCAGAGAGACGGCTAACCTGGAATGGTGAACGGCAATCAATGTAGACGAGACCACCAATTGCCGACGCAAAGTGATCCATCATCCCCCCAGGCTCACCAAATTCTACAACCTCCGCCTGATGAGCTAACCTTGCAAGATCTTCCGATGAATACCGTACGCCATCCCCTGACGCTTCCAGCAAGAATCGCAACCACGCAACGATCATTGCAGAAGAACTTGAGACACCGGCATTGATTGGAATCTGACTCGACAGTGTACAGTTCCAGCCGGATTTGATAGACCAGCCGGTTCGTCGAAGAACATTTATGGACGCACGCAAATAATCTCGTCGTTTGCGGTATTGAATCTCGCCTGAGAGATCAATCACATCAAACTTCCTAATATCGGGCATTCGGAGGTGTAGAATACGGTCGTCGCGTTCAGTGCCTCGAATAAAGAATCTCAGATTGATAGCACCTGCAATAACGGGGAGGCCTAGAAAGTCTTGGTGCTCTCCGAACAAACATATTCGTCCTGGGGCAGAAGTTGCAAGGCTCCGCAAGGTGAAAACTCCTTTCACATGTTGGCCAAATATTTGAGTCTTCTTACATAGGGTCGCGTTGTACCGACCGTTGAAATTGGACAAATCCAAAGCGAGCAGGCGTGTGATAAGAGCCATAAGTTGGTGACCAGCAGAAATGTTGAACTTCCGAAGTTGGAAAGTCAAGCACTCGATTTCGGCAAAGGTTTACTCGCCATCGCGATGTGTGAGTATTCTCCTCTCCCACGCCTAACGACGAAAGTGGAACCATCAGCTCTGCCGTCCACCGATCTTCGCCTATGTTTGTGGCCGCCACCCACTGTAAGTTCTCCTTTGCTGATTTACCAAGTGCATCGTACTTGACACCCAATGCATTCAGTGCAAGGTGATAATAGCTCTTGGCGTCTGCTGTCGGACTCAGGAATAGTTCGACAGAATCGTCGAGAAACACCGGACCGTCATTCTGTTTGATTTGGGACTTTAGAGACTTGATCGCAGGCTCTTCGCAAATATAGGCAAGATACAATCGTTCTTTGTCGGACAGAATGTATACGGTAGTCTTCCGCCAGGCTTCTCCTCCGTCCTTTGTGTAATCCAATGCAATCGTCGATGCCTTCTGCCACGACGGTTCGTCCAGTCGCCCATCGATATTAAGGGCAACGTTGTCTACGAATGGCACAATAAGTTCCGGCAAGGGTATGATGTGCTCGGGAATCGTGATAGGTGGCTTGGAGGGTGGCACAAATTCGGCAGGCTGCATGCGACTGCTTTGGTATGCCAGCAAACGGCGTGCTGCCTCAAGGTCACTCGAAATCACTGCCAGTTCATCTGCTGAGTGATCCTTTTTCAAGGCATCGTGTGCCGACTTGACAAGCTTTCTTGCTCCAGCGGTTGGTGAACCGAGGGGAACACTCGCCTTCGTATTAAACACTGTTCTACGAAGTTCTTTGAGACTTGCCTCGTCGATATGAGAGGTGGAGAAGAGACTTATCCCCAGGGTTGGTTGCTCACGCGCTATCTGGACCTGTGATAAGACCGTCCCTATAGTTTGCGGCGGCATTATGCTGATACCAGGGACAAGCAGTGCTCGGTCTGCGATGGCCGCGTCTGCCTGGATAACAAGACTGCGAAAGTAATCATTGTCCGCCGTGTAGTTCATAGGCTCGACGTAATCCAACCATTGGTTAGCTACCCAGTTCTCCCAATTCTGTAGATACTCCAGTCGCGCTTGATTAGGTGAAGGTGCCACGGCAGCCGAGAGTTTGGCTTCCGGACGCACCTGCCGCAGCAGTTCGGACACGTTTTTCACAAAGCTATTGATCTGCTGTTCCCGCCACAGGTGCCAATCTATGGCAGGCTTAGTAAAGGGTTGGATGTCCAAGGGATCCAGGCCATACCCGGCCTTGAATTTAGCGCGGCAGGTCTGACAATAGCAAAACTCTTGGCTGTCATAGCGAATATAATCGAGATGCAAGCCGTCTATTTCGTATTTCGTTGCGATCTCTTCTACGAGTCGAAGTAGGAGTTTTCTTACCGGCTCACGAGATGGACACAGCCACAAGCCACCACCTTGAGATAGCTCTTGCCCTTGCCGATCCACGGCCACCCAGTTTGGATGCGCTTTCAGAATTCCCCCTCTGTCTCCTGTATGCCCAACTCGAAATACGCGCATCCACGGATGTACTTCTGCACCTAACTTATGTCCCTCTGAGATTACAATACCCAGCACATCTAGTCCACCCCACCGGGCATCTTGCGAGAGATAGCGGCTTGGATAGGATGAGTACCCGTTGTAGATTGCCTCAGGATGAAGAACGTTGAACCCCGCTGATACCAGTGATCTGACGAGCGACCGTATCTCAGCTTCGGTGGAGGGAATACCTCGGTAATCCATCCAAACAGCGCGTATTTCGACATTACGAGACCAGACTCGCGGTTCGGTTAAAGATGCAACCGTTTCCGGGTTGCCATAGGCCGAATTACCATCGTTAATAAACGCGCGAGGTATCAAAGATGGCAGTAACAGCAGGACAAGAATTGAAAGAAAAGAACATATTCTCATCATATGCCAAGATGTCGCAGGGTTGAGCCGTTTCATTGTTGGAAGGAATTTACCACTATTCACGCACGATGGTCAAACCAGATGGACACGGACGAATCAGAGCAACGGAATACGAATGTCTGTAAGCTGAGTGGTCTTCAAGAACCGTCCATCCGAGAGTAGATTGGTCGAACACTGGAATGGCCGACATGCCGTTTTGTTTTGTTTGGATAAGTGTTTTGGTGAGTAGATACAATCGATGGGTTTTGTCTACGTGCTCCGAGATTCGAGGGCACAGAGGAACCGGCTTACGTTGCCAAACAGATACTCATAAGCGGCGTCCATTTTGTCTTCGATACTCGACAAGTCGGCAAAAGGCTCTGGGTGCTGGACGTCTAGTTCAATATAGAGTTGGGAGGGATCACCAAAAAACGGTTCAATCTTCAGTTCGTGTATTCCCTGCTGGTGAAGAACAATGCGCAGACCTGTACCTTTGCGCCCTGGTCCGAGTACCTCCCATTGATTCGGCATGATGGCGAGGGCGTTCTCCTCTATGAATCTGACGGCGTCACCAGATTGCTGTAGAGGAAGGAAAGCTGTAAGTTTGATACCAAAAGTCAGGAACTGCTGAATACAAAGGCGCTCTCTGACCATTCTAAATATATCTAGCGCCTTCTCTTTGGTTGCTTGGAAATACATAACCTCTTCATTTACCTGAACGCGCGTATTCTGGACGAAGCAATCGTTATTTTGGTTGGCCATTCTGACGCCGTCAGGCAAGTGTTGGAGAGATTGGTATGGGTACTGTTCGGTTATCTCAGCGTACAACCGATTCAAGTCTGCAGGTTGCAAGGGGATGGGTGGGTATATGATGCCTGCTGTAAACCGCCGGCAAGTAAGTAATTCGGGGTTCATAAACCGTCTCCCAAGACACGCTCCTCGGTGATTATCCGCACTACAGCATTCCTTCTCGTACGATGGTATTCTAACACCTCGGCACACAAGGGTCAAGGAGCGGATTGCAGGACTGGGGAGACTCTGTTTATGCAACTTCAGGCAACTCGGCTTTTTCTTCTTCCTCCTCGGCCTCGATTGGTAGACCAAACTCCCTCATTATGTCGGCAAATTGTTGTAATTTGGCATTCGCTCGGCCGTGCACTGTGTCGGAAGGAAACTGACCGTCTTCTCTTCGAGCACCAGCAGGTACACCGGTAAGAATTTCTATGCCTTCATCTATAGTTCTTACTGCCCAGATATGAAATTTGCCTTCTTTGACGGCATCGACTACCTCGTCCTTAAGCATGAGGTGCCGCACGTTGCTCTGTGGAATCATCACACCTTGTCGCCCTGTCAAGCCCTTTGCCTTACAGACTTCGAAGAATCCCTCAATCTTCTCGTTAGCACCACCAATCGGCTGAATCTCTCCTCGCTGGTTCACGGATCCTGTGACTGCGATGTCTTGCCTGACCGGTAGATCTGCTAAACTTGATAGTAAGGCATAGAGCTCGGCGCTTGACGCGCTATCGCCATCTACTTCTTCATAAAGTTGTTCAAAAGTGAGACTGGCTCCCAATGGCAGAGGCTTGTCTGTGGCGTACATACCGGCCAGATACCCCGCAAGGATGAGCACCCCTTTATCATGTATGCGACCACTAAGTTTTGTTTCTCTTTCGATGTGTGTGACTCCCTGGCGGCCTATGTAAGTACGGCACGTGATACGCGACGGACGACCAAAAGTATAGTTGCCGATCTGATAGACAGACAGTCCGTTCACCTGTCCCGTGATGGCACCGTCAATGTCTATCATGATGACGCCTTCGTCAATTAACTCCTGAATTTTCTCCTCGATGAGATTTGATCTATATATCTTCTCGTCAATGGCCTTCTGGACATCCTCAGCCGTAACATACTGATTCCCGTTCCATGAAGCCCAAAAACTAGATTCGGCAACAATGTCAGCGATTTCGATGAAACGTGTTGACAGCTTCTGTTTGTCCTGAATGATGCGACTTCCGTACTCGACAACCTTCGCGACACCTGTCTTGTGAAAAGGTTTCAGACCGGCTTCGTTGATACGGGCCTTAATGAATTGTGCATATTTCTCAACATGATCTGTTGACCGGCTCATCTCGATATCGAAGTCAGCCTTTACCTTGAACAGCTTTCTGAAGTCTTCGTCAAAAGCATACAGCAAATGATAGATGAAAGTATTTCCGATGAGTACAACCTTGACATTTACCGGTACTGGCTCTGGTTTGAGCGTGGAGGTGGGAATTAGGCCATATTGTTCGGCGATGTTTTCTATTTGAACAGTACCGCTACGGAGAGTTCGTTTGAGAGCTTCCCAGGACATAGGATTAGTTAGAACATCCATCGCCTGAAGGATTAGATAGCCTCCGTTAGCTTTATGGAGTGCTCCGGCCTTGATTTGAGTAAAGTCAGTAACTAACGCGCCAAGCCTTGCCTTGAAATCCACACGACCGACGAGATTGTAATATGTGGGGTTATTCTCCCATACAACAGGTGCGCCTTTTTGGTCGATGTTGTTTACTATCAGATTGACCTTGTACCTATCAAACGATGGCTCAGGGATGAGTGCTTCCAAACCAGGAATAGCAGATTTCGGTTTCTCACCAGCCTTGAAGTCATCAAGGCTTTCCATCATGTCTTGTTGGACTTCCTTGAGGTAGTCAACGACCTCTGAAAACTGCTGATATTTCTCACGCAGTTCGTCAAGAAGATGACCCACTGCAAACAGAGCGACCTCTTTGTCCAGTTGCTCCAGTTTCTCGTTGGCTTCTTTCTCCAACTTTCGGGCACGTAGCAGTGCCTGCTGTAAGTCAGCTTGGAGTCGCTCACCTCGAGCCTCTATGTCTCGTTTGATCTCATCCGGTAGCCTTTCGAATTCCTCCCTCGACAGCGGTTTGCCATGAATCAACGGCACTGTGGCAATACCGACAGGCGTTATTTCTATTGCAAAACCCAAAGCTTCTGCTTCTTTCTGTACATCGGCCAACATACGTGATTTTTCCTGTTGCAGCTGGCTAGATATTTCGTTGCGACGCTTTTCATAATCTTCGCTTTCGAATGCCCGGGGGATCTCGTTTCGTGCGCTTTCCACCAGGCGCTCCATGTCTTTTACCAGACTGATCCCCATGCCTGCTGGAAGCATTATAGCGTTGGGTTGGTCTGGATTCTTGAAGTTGTGCACGTAGCACAGGTCGCCAGGTACAGGTTCCTTCTTTGCCTGCTCTGTAACAAAAGCGTGAATTGTTGAGTTTCTGCCCGTACCTGTGGGTCCGGCCACATAGATGTTGAATCCATGCGTTTTGATATTGAATCCGAACTGGATTGCACTGACACCTCGATCCTGTCCAATCGTTCCCTTCAACGGCTCAATTTCATCGGTAGTCTCAAAGGCAAACTGATTGGGGTCACAGATCTCTCTGAGTTGCTCCGCCGGTAATTCAAGACGTTCAATTTCAGTCATTGCAGTCCCTCCTATGGGCACTATGCATCCAGTTCGATTAGTTGACCTCACGATGAGCATACCCGACGGATCTTTCAAGTAAAACTGTTATTTGTGCACACTTTAGCACTGCCTAACTGGCAGGCAACGTCCATAGAGAAATTGGCCTTGTGCACTCCGAAGTAAAAGGTTCTGTCCATGACTCTACCCTGCCAGTCTAGACAGCTGGAGGACGTCGGTGAAGGTCTGGGACGAGGATGAACGATGTGACAATTGGTATTCGCAGACGGTCATGGAGGGTTCAACGTTCGTTTCGAGTGGATTGGGAAAAGGGTAATCAAGCAAAGAACTCACCTGCCCTTTTCTTCGCCAAACTGGAGTCTCAGTATGCGTTCCAAAATACCATTGTTGATCATCATAATAGCTCTGCTAATGATGGGGTTATTTCTCTCTTTTGGAATCCTACGGAGCACCCGGCAACTTGCCAAACAGTTACCAAGGGTAGTTGAAACAGAGCTTGAGCGTAGCCTAGGTCGACAAGTAACCGTCAAAGATTTTCAAGTACACATCACGGGCAGGGCCACAATCACGGATCTACAGATCGCTGATGGCAGGACTTTTCAAGAAGGAATGCTGCTCACAGCCGAGCGAGTAGTGCTACGATTCAGCCCTCTCGCTTTGCTATTAGGGCAATCCAGCTTGGCTGCCAGCATCTCTGAGATTAGGTTGGTAAGGCCGCACGTTCGCTTATCGCGGAACCCACAAGGGATCTGGAATATCGAAGATCTACTTAGACGCCCTCCTCCACCTGTAGCTGAAAGATTTCGGGGAAAAGTGCGGATTATTCGCGGGCAAGTTACGGTCACAGACTATGCCTCACATCTTTCCACGCTACCGGCGGTAAATAGTGTTCGCATGTTGTCCGGTGATGTAGATTTTGGACCGGGGGACAGAGCAATAATGAACGTCACGGGCAAGGGAGAACCGAAGCGTCTTGGGCGTGTGCGTGTTGTGGGCCCTTGGGGAATTGGCGTTCCGGTGACCAATTTGAAACTCCAGGTGCTTCAGGGGAATGCAGAGTATTGGTCTAGGTATTTTATAACCACTCGATCCTGGCATGTCTCCAAGGGAGTATTTGATCTCAATGCAGTATTGACACAGCCGCATAAGGAGGGCGTGGTTGCCGAGGGGAATGCGAGGCTCCGAGAGGCCGGAATAGTAAGCCCTCACCTTACAGTGCCAATTGAGCGAGTTACCGCCAACGTTAATTTCGTGGGCACAGAAAGCATCGACATTGATGCTGAAGGGTATTTGAGAAATTCGCTCGTCCAGTTGCAGGGAAAAATCTCGGAAGTGAATCCTAGTCAACTGGATCTGATGATCTCGTCAGAACGCATGGACATGAACACGCTAGTGGCTGCTATCAAGCCGCTTCCGCGCATCGACGGCGTGCGGTGGGGTTCGCTTGCACGAATCGAATCTCGAATCACTGGCACATCCATAAGACCCAAAGTACACGCTTCCGTCAGCGTGGCACGCGTTATCGTATATGGGACACCTGTCACGGCATTAAAGGCACAGGGAGTGTATGAAGAAGGACTTACAACTGTGACAAGAGCCAGTGCCATTCTTGCAAAGGGGTTAGTTACCGCATCTGGGTCGATTGGAACAGCGCCTTTCCGAATTTCCGTCAAAGGAACCGGCAAGGAAATCAGACTTGCGCTTCTTCCCACATCCGCAAACCTTCGTGCTGACGGTATAGCAGACACATCATTCAGCATAGAGTACTTTGGAGGTGTGCGAAGTGCTAGTCTTCACGCCAAAGTGCGCCGTGGGCGAATTTCTGAGCTTAGTTTCGCAGACGCAAACATTGATGTCTCAGTCTCCCCATCACAAACCGGTCAAGCCCGAGTCTCACTAAGGCAAGGCAGATATGCAGGAATTGCCATTCGTGTCGCCACAGCTGACCTGTCTTTTCGCACGAGCACTGTTACGATTCGACGTATGGCGATAAATGTACTAGGAGGGCTCATAGAGGGATACGGGACAATCCGAAAAGACGGAGCACTGAACGTAAGTCTAGCAGGAACTAGGATAGACCTTTCAGAGTTGTCCAAACGTCTAGGCTATGAACAGGTTACAGGACAGGGCAACTTCCACGGCTCACTAACTAGGCAAATTAAAGACCCAAATCTCGCTGTCACATTTGCCGTGAGGAGTGGCAGGGTTCGCAGCATCGGTTACAATGTTATTACTGGACGATTGGAGGCGGCACGTGGTCAACTTGTCTTCCAGGATCTCGCAATGCATCTCCCTAGGGGCAAGATAGCAACTGCAGGCAGAATTGTGATTAGGCCAGGCGCTCCTGCATCTTTACTACTTAACCTTTCAGCCAGGAACATAGACCTACGAGAAGCCCTGTCTGTGCTTGGGCTGGAAATCAATGCCAGTGGATTGACGACAATCGATATGGATATCAGTGGGAGTTTGCCTAACGTCCAAGCCGCTGGAACAATCGTGGTGAGAGACGCGATGCTGCAAGGGGTAAGCATGGACACTGTGCATGCGGTTCTCAGCTATCAAGGTGAACGTATTCTGATTACTGCTATGTCCGCCTCTCGCGGACAGATGACTGTCACTGGGCAAGGCACCGTCATGCGTAGTGGGCTGATGGAAATGAGTATTGCGGGGAACAACCTGCAGCTCGGTATCTTCAATCAAGTGCTAAGTCCTTATGTGCATCTAGAAGGACCTTTTGATTTCTCTGGTCAAATCCGGGGTGACTATCGAAGGCCGACGGTGAAAGGGAGAATTAGTTCTTCTACGCTGCGCGTCAATCAACAAGCTTTCGGCAATTTCGTGGCGGACGTAGCGTGGAACGGCAGGACAATTACACTGTCGAACGTCAGATTGGAGCAAGACAATGCTGACTATCGGGTGACTTCAGTTACGTATACACCGAGCACTTCCTATTTGAGTTTGACTGGCGAAGCCTCGTCCGTTGGTATCGCGAATGTGTTGGCAGCAGCTACCAACAGTCCCATCATGAACCTTCCTGAAGGTGAAAAGCTGCGCCAATTTCTAGCAACCATACCAACGCCATTCACTGGTACGGTAGACGTCTCGTTGAGTCTTCGTGGTCCTATTAGTGGGCTAAGTGGCACCATTTTCGTAACGGCAAGGGATGTACACTCAGGCACCAGTAGGTTTGACACTGCTGGAATCGAGCTTGGTGTGGTAGCATCGAAATTTGCCGCCGTAGACACTGCACTGGAGGGCCCCGAAATACGACTTAGAGGCAATGTCTTACTTTCAGAGGAACGCCCTGTCGCAGTTTACTTGAATGTCTTGGATACGAAAATACCATCTCTGATTGCTCTAATCGAGAATCTCCCCGCTATTTCAGCATATGAGGCTGGGAGGGACGTCACTAGGTTTGTAAAGGGTATCGAAAATACAAACGGGTTGCTCAATGCGTCCATTGACTTATCTAACCTTGAGGAAAGTCCCACTGGCACAATCTCCGTCAGCGCAACCAGTGTTTCCTTTCGTGAACGTCAGGTTGGCGATGTTAACGCCAATGCACATTTGCGGAATGGAGACGTTGTCCTGGATGAAATCAGCATTCAACCCACGCAAGGTCAAATGACTTTACGAGGTAGGATAGACCGAAAAGGCCAGATGGCTGTGGACGGTGAAGTTGATTCAGTTCAACTCTCATCGCTCGCTCCATGGCTTATTGGCAGGGACATTTCGGGTCTGGTAAACGCTTCTTTTGCCATAAGTGGAACTTTTGCTAACCCAACAGTCACAGGTTCAATCCGCGGAACTGACGTGAGAACGGACGGTACTCTGGTTGACAGCATATCTGCCGAACGAATAGTAATTTCCAATGGTACGCTCTCGTTCGACCGGGCATCGGTAGTCGCCGAAAGTGCACAGTTTCTCATTTCTGGCTCACTTCCATTCATGTGGACTGCGCCGTTTGTGCCGCGAGACAAACCTCTTCACCTGCATGCCGAGGCATTAGAAGCGGATCTTTCTGTACTGGAGAGTCTGAGTCAGGTCGTTGAGTCTGCCTCAGGGCCGCTGGTCGCCAGCGTGGACATACGGGGATCACTCGACAGTCCAATACTGGATGGGAAAGTAACAGTAAGAAACGGAAGGCTGAAGCTGTACAACTTCGACAACGAGATAGAAGACATAAGTATGAATGCCAAGTTTGCTGATTCGACAATGACAATCGAGAGCTTCGATGGTACATCTTCCCTAGGCGGGTCGCTCGCGGGTACCGGTGAAATTAGTTTTGGAGAGCCGGGAGGGGCTGGGGTCTCTCTATTTCTCATGATCGACAATATGCGGATTCGCATGTCCGAGACCCCCATGGTGGAGAATTTCGAGTTGACAGTTGGTGGGCCATTGACTGTAACTGGCAAACTGGATTCTTTAGCAATCCGCGGACAGCTCGTCGTCAGTGATGCGGATGTCAGGGTTCCCGCTGAGCCAGTAGAAGTAGCTACTCTTGCTCCGAGTCTACCGATGGGCCCTCAATTGGATGTGACTCTTAACATCGCGCATAATGTCCGAATAGAACGAGGAACACTCAATGCTGAAGTCGTTGGTCCTGTTACGGTGACTGGCACAGTAGATCGACCCATAATCGCTGGTACAGTCCAAATAGTGCGAGGCGAAATCAGCTACATAGGAAGAACACTGGAACTGGTACCTGGTGGAGCGGCATCGTTCTTATTCAGCGGGACCACACCTCCTATTGTGATCCTGGAGATTTCGGCGCGAACCCAGGCTTTTGGAATATCGCCACTTACTGGAGGGATTACTCGATACACGATAACACTGGATATATCCGGACCTGTTGGAGAACTAGCCATGCGCGTACGCACTAGTCCACCAGGACTATCCGACATTGAGGCTTTGAGCTTGTTGTTCTCAGGTACTGCGCTCGACGCACTACTTCAGGGAGAACCGTTCCAGGAGGTATTTCAACAACAGTTGGGTCAAGTATTGCTGGGCTTGGCAGTGCCTGGACTGTTTCAGCCGTTCACTGTCGGCGAACTTACCTTTGTGTTAGTTCCAAATTTTGATACGCCAGTTCAGCTATCAGGCAGCGTTAACCTCACGAGCAGGCTGGTCTTGTCCCATAGTCGGGCAGTGACCGGCATAGTCCGTTCCGAATTGTCCTCGCTTAGTTATGTCTTCAGCCCCCGATTTGCGGCAACAATACAGTTCGAGAACGTCCGAGGGGCACGACAGAAAACTACCTATTTGATCGAATACTATACTCGGTTCTAATCACTTTTCACTAGGCCGGACCAATAAGACTGTGCAGCCAGCACTGTGCAGGATTCCTTCTGCTACACTACCTATAAGAATTTGGCTGATGGGCCCGCTTCCCGCTCCTCTGCTTCCAATTACGATGAGGTCGTAATCGCCATCTCCCGCATGCCGAAGAATATCGGGTACCGCAGAACCGAACACCAGCTCCTCATGCGCTTCTACGTTGGCACTCTCGAAAATGTCTTTTGTCTTGCGCAGTGCTTCCCGGCCGCTAGTTGTCAATTCTGCCCGTAGCTCCTTCAGGCGGTCGTCACTCGGTGGGATGCCGACAACGGGCGGCATCTCAGCTACATACAGGATGGTAACATAAGAAGAATAGCGCCGTGCTATATCTGCGGCGTATTCAGCGGCTCTCAGCGCGTGCGGTGAGCCGTCGGTCGGCTGTAGTATTCGGTTAAACACGTTCACACCTCCACCTTTGGTTTTGGTAAATGTACCCGTTTTACGTCTGGGGCAGTGATTTGAACCGAGTGTAGTTGGAAATGGAGAAGCATGGCGAATTAGGTTTGCAAGAAAGCCGATAAGGAAGGAATAATCTAATTTGTTATCGAAGAGATAGACAGACCTAGGAAGAGTGCATCTGTTTAAGGGGTTTCTTAAGAGGGTCTACACTAAACGGTTAGGAGGTCATAAGCTATGGCAAGTGGTGCATCAGCCCGGGATGTAGGCATACGTCTTGCAAAAGAAGGCTCTGTGGCCGAGAGTATAGACTTTTTGCTCCAAGCCATTGCAGAGGATCCCTCGGATCTTGAGGCGCACCTCTACCTGGGATGGGCATACGCCCGTCTTGAACAGTATGACAAGGCAGTGGAAATTTTGGAGCAAGCACTTGACCTTGCTCCAACTAACCCGAAGGTACATTACAATCTGGGTGTCGCGTACCATAGATCTCACAACATAACTGAGGCGAAGAACGAGTATTTAAAGGCATTGAGTCTTGATCCAATGTACTCGGCTGCGAAGCAAGCTTTGGATGCACTATCAAAAATGGGAACAACAGATACCACCCAAAATGCTTAACAGCATCTACTGTGCAAGCTCAGCATATTTCAGTGAAAGTTTGGGATAATTAGGAGGGGTGTCGGCATTGTAGCGCATGTCGGCGGCTCAATGTTATATCACCCCCGAGGCAAACTCAGGTCTGCGCACCTTATGCTCTTTTCCTATAAACAACGAATGTGATTACCTGTCCTGGGCAAGAGGAAAGTTAGGTAGACGAAGTCAGCTGACAAACCTAGCTGAAGTACGCGTGCGTGAACCGGGAACTCAAAGGACTCTGGCATAATTGCATGAGCGCTCGCCTCGGACTGTTCGCCAGCACTTCCACAAAATCAGGTATCCCCTTCCTTCCACATAACAAGAATCAGACACCAAAGGTCCTCCACACTGCGGGCATTTCTCAAAATCGTGAGTGATAGCTAGACGATCATTTGTTCGATTAATCAAGGGCAAATACTTAGAGTTGGACCTACTTTGCATTAGAGACTACTCAATTTATAGCGGACTGCACTTAATACTTTACAATGCTTTTGCAATAGTGTCAACACTGGGGCGAGCTGTCATCAGTTAGGTTGCAAGAAATTGTAAAGAGCAGTGTTCCAAGAGGACAAACGCGCCGACTGCTATTACCTGTCGGCGCGCGTAAGATGCCTATTCTGATGTGGCGAGTTCTTATAAAGCTTTAGTTATTAGGATGTAGACTAGAGCGCTTGTAGCCATGAACGCAATGGCGGTCCACTTTGTAAGATCCGCCAGCTTTTCGTCAATACCAGGCTTCCCTCGGAATGAAGAGCTCATTTTCCCGCCTATCGTACCGGTCAACCCTTCACTCTTCGTGGTCTGGGACATAACCAGACCGATCAGGAGCAAGGCGCTTATAACCTGAATAATGGTCACTATTGTCGTTAATACACCCAATGGTATTCACCTCGTGATGAATGATCCGGACTGTTACTAAATCCGGGTGCAACATTCGCAATATACCATGATAACCTAATGATTGTCAAGATTAGTCAGTCTTTGCAGACTCCGTCTCAGAAGGCTGTGTCTTTTCTTCGTCTTCGAGAATGCCTTTCGAAGACTTCTTGAACTCTTTAATCCCCTGACCGAGGGACCTACCTAGTTCGGGCAACTTCTTCGTACCAAACAAGAGTACAATGACTCCCAAGATTATCCAAAGCTCTGGACCGTGCGGCATCTGACTTTCACTCCTTTTCTGTATCGTCTGTTGTTAGATCAATGTCCTTGTCAAGTTGTTCCACTGATGCGGAGAATTCTTGGGCGGCTTTGCGCAATTCACGCATTGCGCTTCCCAGAGTGCGACCTATCTCAGGCAATTTCTTCGGACCAAACAACAGCAGGGCCAACAGCAGAATTATAACAATCTCTGGAAACTGAATTGAACCCATTATAATTCACCTCCGAACATCTGCAGTTCGGCTAGCTCCACACCTTCTGCCAAATTCATAATGTCTTCGCGCTTACAGAATCCAGCGCCGAAAGTCATGGCGTTTGCTGCTCCTGCGGCTACGCCCCAGCGTAATGCATCTGAAGTGGTACCGTTGGAGGCTAGTATGTATAGAAAGGCAGCCGCAAATGCATCACCGGAACCCACGGCACTTACAAATGGAATCTCAGGGGGCTTGGCGTGCCAAATACCGCTCGCATCAGCTGCGACTGCTCCATTTCGCCCGAGAGTCACTATTACTATACGTATACCCTGTTCTCTCAGTTCGCAAGCCGCTGAAACGACCTCTTCGATGGTCTCCAACTGGCGACCGACTACTGCGCTAAGCTCGTGGACATTAGGTTTCACGATGAAGGGCTTAGCTTCCAATCCACGGATGAGATATTCCCCACTGCTATCGAGTACGCAAGGCACATCATAGTGCGCCGCGAGTCGGATCAAATCGTAGTAGATAGTTGCAGGAACACTAGGTGGCGCACTACCTGAGAGAACCGCGAACTGCATACCAGGCACTAAGCTCTCGAATTTCAGCATCAGCCGATCGATCTCGTCTTGCGTTATGTCTGGGCCAACCTCGTTAAGCTCTGTCTGCGTTTTATGTATGGGATCTAGGATTGCTATGCAAACCCGAGACTCACCAGCCGATCTCACAAAATCAGATTTGAGACGTTCGGCTCGCAGACCTTCTTGGATAATCTCTCCGTTATGGCCACCTAGAAAACCTGTAGCGATTACGTCCCCGCCCAACTCTTGGTAGACGCGTGCGACGTTGATACCCTTGCCGCCCGCCACGATGCGCCAGGACGATGGGCGATGTACGCGATCGATAGTAAAGTTCTCGACTGTATATGTCTTGTCAACTGCGGCATTTAAAGTAACTGTAAGTATCACTGAAACAACTTCTCCGATAGCTACTAGACAAAACGAAATATTGACACAACTGACTCAGCTTGCTATAATACAGTCGTTACGCCGAAGTGGCGGAATGGCAGACGCGCATGGTTCAGGACCATGTACCCGCAAGGGTGTGCGAGTTCAACTCTCGCCTTCGGCACCATTAGGGCGCGGCAGAAGTGCTTGCGCCCTTTCTATTTATGCCTCATTGTATCCTCATTACCCGGCAAAGTCAAGGAAAGTTGCCGCCCCGTTTCCTCCAAGACCCTCAGTTTGGCTTCCAGGTTTTGTCGTCGAACGGGAATGAGGTCTACCACATCAAAGCCGGTGGTTTGAAGGACCCACTCCATATTGCGGCAACACTGTGGAGCGCCGCCTCCTCCGCCACCGGCAACGCAAACACCCACGGCCGGTTTCCCCTTGATTCCAGCTCTACCCTGTTCATGCATACAAGTCCGGCGCAGGCGGTCAAGAAATGCTCTCAAGCTCTCACTCAAGTCTGACCAGTAGACCGGCGTAGCCAAGACAATTATGTCTGCGACCCGAAGTTTATCGACTATCATCGAAAAATCGTCCTGGATGACACACCTTCCCTCTTCAACGCACTTGCCCCAGCCATCGTCGCGGCACTGCCGACACCTTTCGATATGCATGCTGGGAAGGAATAGGACGTCATTAGACGCTTTGCTGTTCGTTAACCCTTGCAGCAATGCCCTAGCCGCTCTTGCAGTTTGGCCATTAGGGTTTCTGCTTCCCGACAAGACAAGTACTTTCATCGAGTCATCATTCCTCCGTTCAAGTCTCTGCGATATTAAGATTCTTTATGGAGAGACCTTTTCAAATCGATAAGTTCTACGGCCAGACAAATCGAACACGCCGCTGACGACATCATGGCCAGAGAGTCGCCATTTACCGTCAAAGCGAATTCTGACAGGGTTGACAGGAACATCTTTAAAATCGACTACGACTTTATCTTTACTGACAATTATGTCTAGTCTAGCGCCGTGGTAGAAAACGTTACTCACTCCAATCTCGGGGCATTGGCTAGGTAGCCTCGGCGAGATACGCAGGTCAGTCGGTGTTGGCTCAAGCCCAATGAATCCATAGGTAACAATGGAAGGCACGAGAATACTCTCGTGGAACTCACAGTCAATTCCTATGCCACCAGGCGTCCCACATCCTTGCAAGGTGGTACCTTGTTTTCCATCCTTGTAATAATCTCTGTAACCACCAGAATCATGGACTTCCTTATCCCAATGCAGGATTTCCAGCAAACGGTCCCAAGCATCGTCTGGGCCATATACTTTGAGTCTTGCCCAAAGGTCATAGAAAGCAAATCCCAGAACTGCGCCGCCGTCTTGCACCTGACCACCCCAAGGTATGCTTTCAGGTGCACTCCAGCCTTGGCCGTACCATTCCACGTTCCGCTTAGTAGTAGCCCTTGGGCCGAAGCGCCATCGATAGATATCCGACCCTGTCGAGGTATCACCGGTGATGACACGTTTACCTGAAATCCAGTCCATGATTTTCTTCTCGTGCTCAGGTGAGGCAATACCATACCAGATCGCATCAAGGTTTAGAAAAGTGAAACCGTAGTCATGACTCACACCATTCTTGTCTATGCAGCCAACGAAGCGGCCTTTCTTGGAGTCCCAAAACTTACGATTTGCAGTTGTTTTCACTTCGGCAGCATGCTTTCTAAGATCGGTTGGGTCAAGGGCGAGCGCACCAACGGGCACATTCCATTCCGGATGCTGCTGAATCGCCTCCTCGATATCCGCCATAGCGAGCGTCGACGCATAATACTGGGCGGTGGCATACATGTCATCCCACCCAAAGGGAAGCAGGTCCCAATAGTTGGATCCGATTCCATGGCCGGGGTGGATAGTCTTCGATCCATCAGCGTTAATTACAAATCCAGGCAATCCGTCGTGGCCAGGCCATTCGTTACGTATGTGACGGTACTTCAGCCCACCCATCACAGTCTGCTGATACCTGAGAGCCATTCTCATACGATTTATATTCGCTTTGAGAAACTCTGTGTCTCCTGTCCAGCGAAAGTACTGCCAGCTAGCCAAGATAAAAATGGGATTGTTGATAGTATGTCTAGTATCATAGCAGGTGAAAAACGAGTCTATAGAGAACTTAACGTCCGATTCGCATGGTGCTAACGAGATACGTATACGCTTAATCTTGCCGGTCCATTTTGGATGGCGATACATTTCGATTATCGAATGCCTGACACCATCAATATGTTTCCATTCATCACTACCCAGCGTAAAGTAGACTCGACGATCTGGGCCAAAGGTTGAATCATTCTCGCAAAGCCATTCGACGTAAGGTCGTGCATGAGCGGGAGGTTCCCCTGTTCTCAACCATCTGAGCTGGAGAAACGGCGACTGAAACGCTTCAATCTCCATACCCTCGGGAGTGACGATGGACGGGGAGACTCCCGTGGCCTCCAACTGCCACTTGTTATCAACAATGCCTAGTGATCTTACATTCTCTAGCGTCCAGCCTTTAGTAGCGGTCTCACCGTAGTATTGGGGTAGTCTCCACCTTTTGAGATAACCCCAAACCCACATCCAGTCTGGGCCTGACTCCTGGAAATGCCATCCTGCAGTACGTCCAGCAACACCATCTGGGCTGTTCCATGCTTGAGTCCAGAGGGGAAAAGGCCAACCATTGTCGTAGGCGTGGGAAAAATGCTGGTGTGTATGGACATAGCCTTCGTCGTCTATCGTCATACCCAATAGGTCTTGACGATGAACTTCCTGGATCGAGGCATGCCGTAATTTGTCAACCGCACCACTCAACCACATATCGGTAGTAGTAAGGTACTCTTTGTTGAAAACCGTCTTGCCATTGCCAGGACGTGTAGAAAAGTGATACCACAGATAGCGATTCAAAAGCTGAGCTTCTTGATCGTGTGAACTGAAATAAAATCGAGGGAAGTCCGCAGGCACTCCATTCATCAAATCTTTGGTTTCTGGAAACAGGGCTGCATTCACCGCTTTGCTTTGAAGACCCATGGCTATTCCTCCAGCGATCAATAATAGGAAATACAAGCGTCGGACAACCATCTCCGTACCCCCACCATCGTTATTTCAAGGTTAATCTCGGATGAACTCGCGAAACTTGCCCACTACGTCACGAGAAATATCTGCCAACACCAAGATACCATTTGGCGTATATTCAGCTTTCAGCACTTTGCCACTATCGTAACAAAGCGATACAAGATCACTGCGATCGTATGGTATCTCAAGTGATAAGCGAACCAACATGGTTTGAAGCAACTTCGTCAGCGCGTCCATGAAATGCGATATTCCCTGACGCTTCAGTGCAGATATGTACACGCTGTTCGGTGTTTCTGCAACTAACTTTCGCAGAATGTATTGGTCAGATATCAAATCGCTCTTGTTGTATACAGTGAGCGTAGGCTTGTCAACCGCTCCGAGTTCTCCCAAGACTTGTCGGACGGCGTTCATCTGCTCTAGCATCTGGGGGTGACTAGCATCTACCACATGAATGAGCAGATCAGCTTCTGTGACCTCCTCCAGGGTAGCTCTGAACGCAGCAATGAGGTCATGAGGAAGATTGCGAATAAAACCAACTGTGTCGGTGACGAGAACAGCCCATCCATCTGGAAGAACGACCCTTCGGGTGGTAGGGTCGAGTGTAGCAAACAACTTACGATCTACAAGAACGTGCGAGCCGGACAGGGTATTCAGTAGGGTGGACTTCCCTGCACTCGTATAGCCCACCAACGCCGCGGTCGGAAACGGCAATTCGCGTCGCGCCTTTTTCTGCACCCGCCGATGTCTTCGAACTTCCTCCAATTCCCTCGTCAAGTCGGTGATGCGGTTTCTTATGCGTCGGCGGTCGGATTCTAGTTTCGTTTCCCCAGGACCTCGCGTACCAATACCACCTCCGAGACGGCTAAGCTCTGTGCCTGACCCCGCCAGTCGTGGTAGCAAGTACTTAAGCTGGGCTAATTCAACCTGCAGTTTGCCTTCGTGAGAATGTGCTCGTTGCGCAAAGATGTCAAGTATAAGCTGAGTGCGGTCAACCACTCGGACACCGACCCCATCCTCGAGGTTGCGTTGTTGAATCGGTGATAAATCTGCGTCCACAATTATCAAATCAGCATCAATTTCCTGTGCAAACGCGTAGAGTTCCTCTACTTTACCCTGCCCCAGGAAGTAAGTGGGGTCGGGGCGAGGTCGTCTCTGCGCGAAAGTACCAACGACCTCTGCCCCTGCGGTAGAAACCAACTCGCGAAGTTCCTGAATCGAGTAAAGATCGGTAGCCTCATCACCTGATTCAAGGCTTACAAGCACAGCCCGCTCGGTTATTCGCAGTACGTGCATGGACTGCTGTTCACGTGAGTAATGTCGGTCTGGCGTCGTGACATCACCACCTGATTGCAAGATTCTCTTTTATTCGCCTGACACCTTCAGCGATTCGTTCACCATGCATATCTCCGGCAACGGTCAACGAGAATCGGACATAGCCTTCGCCATGCTCACCATAGGCTAGTCCTGGCACAACCAAGACTCCAGCTTTTTCCAGCAATGCCTTTGCAAAATCGGTAGAAGTGTATCCAGGTGGGACAGGCACCCAGGCATAAAGAGTAGCCTTTGGTTTTGGCAATCTCCATCCTAGTTCGTTCAAGCCTTCGATCAGGATGTTTCTTCTCTTCTCATACAGAGAAAAGGTGTCTCGATTGTACTCGGGATGTTGGAGTGCCCAAACGCCTGCTAACATTACTGCCGGGAATTGTTTTGAGTCGATGTTGGATTTTATCTTGACAAGGCCGCGAAGGATATCGGCGTTTCCGACAGCGAAGCCGACTCGCCACCCGGTCATATTGCATGTTTTCGAGCAGGAATGCATTTCTATTCCGACATCCATGGCGCCCGGAACCTTGAGAAAGCTAGGTGAGCTATGGCCATCGAAGGTTACCTCGGAATACGCAGCGTCTTGGCAAACAATAATATCGTAGTTCTTGGCAAATGCGACAACATCTGCAAAGAACTCTTCGGTTGCAACGGCGGCTGTCGGATTGTTGGGGTAGTTGATATACATCAACTTTGCACTCTTCGCAACATCCGAGGGGATGGCAGTCAGGTCCGGCAGAAAGTCGTTCTCTGCTAACAACGGCATGGCTACGGGTGTGCCTCCAGCCATTGCCGTATTCACTTTGTAGACAGTATAGCCCGGGTCCGGAACGAGGCTGACATCGCCCTCGTCTATGTATGCCCAAGCCAGATGAGCCAGGCCTTCCTTGGAGCCTATAAGTCCTAGTACCTCGCCTTTAGTATGATCCAGCTTGACTCCAAACCTTTGTTCATACCAGCTAGCAAACGCTCCAGTTACCTCCGGCCATGTGTAGTCGGTCTCGTCATAGCGGTGAGTAGCGGGATCATTTGCTGCTGCTGTCAATTTGTCTATGACAGGTTGTGGGGTGGGTTGGTCTGGGTCACCAATACCAAAATCTATTAAGTCCCTGCCTTCCGCAATTGCCTGCGCTTTCAGTCGGGATATCTCTCCAAAAAGGTAGGGTGGTATTTTCTCGAGCCTTTTAGCATACTGAATCAAGCCCTAATTACCTCCTTGATAAACTCATGATGAATTCGATATCGACTTCTCAGGTGATTTTCGTCAGTTGTCAAAAAGCGGAGGTATCCCCCCGCCACTTACACTTCGAGTTGCTGTCTCAAATGACGAACTCGCCAACTTTCACCAGCGTGATGGTCTCAGAATAATGCTCATTCCCAGTCCAAAGGGCACATGCGATAAGTTCTGTTAGCCGTCTAGATAGTGATCTTGCCCACAAAAACCTCTTTAGCTGGTCCTGTCATGTAGACATTACCATCGCCGTGCCAGTCTATGTATAGGTCTCCGCCTGGAAGGTGCACCTCTGCTTGATTCTCAACAAGACCGTTTAGTACCCCCGCCACTACGGACGCACAAGCTCCGGTTCCACAAGCCAGGGTTATTCCAGCGCCTCTCTCCCAAACGCGAACCTTTATTTCGTTTCTATTAAGTATCTCCGCGAATTCCACGTTAGTCTTCCTGGGAAAGGCTGAGTGCATTTCTATCTTGGGTCCTATCTCTGACAATGCGATATCATCAACCGACTTGTCCTCGACAAATATCACACAGTGAGGATTTCCCATGGACACACATGTGATATCATATGCAGTGCCATGAACGTCCAGGGATTGAGATATGACTTTTCCGACGTAACCAGATACTGGAATCTCGGCCGCTTCTAGCGCAGGCTTACCCATGTTTACTGTGAAAAGCAGGTCATCTTTACCTTGAGAGATTTCCACGGTTTTGATTCCGGCCAGAGTTTCTATCGAGACCATGTCGTCCGCTAGCCCACGACTGACGAGATATCTGGCAAAGCACCGAATTCCATTTCCGCACATCTCGGCCTCACTGCCATCGGAGTTGATGATCCTCATCCGGTAGTCTGCCTGACTGGACGGTAGAACCAAAACAATCCCGTCCGCGCCAATTCCGAAATGACGCTCGCAGAGACGGACAGCAAGGCCAGACAGGTTCATGTCCTCCAGCGGTTCTCTTAGTCCGTCTAGGATGATGAAGTCATTTCCGATACCGTGCGATTTGACAAACTCTAGATTCTTACTCATTCTGCCGACGTCTCTGTAGGAGTCTGGTTCTCGAGTTCCTGTTGAAGAGGAATGTTCACATCTTTACTCGGAACTACTGAAGCAATGGCATGCTTATAGACCATTTGTACAGGCTTTCCAGGGCTGTCTAGGAGTATCGTAAATGGATCGAAACCCTTGATTAGTCCCTTCAGTTGCACTCCGCCGATCAAGTAGATTGTGACTGCAGTGCGATCCTTCCGAATTTGATTCAGAAATAAGTCCTGAAGATTGCTTTGCCCTTTGTTCATACCGCAACTCCTCCGCAGGTTTGGCCGATCATTACCCGCCAATCATTTGATTTCATATTACCTCTTGGCTTCTAGCATATTTAGAATAACAGATGCCGCTTCTTTTGCGGAACGTTCTGTTACGTCGATCCAATGAATACCCGGCATTGCGCGAAACCACGTGAACTGCCGCTTCGCAAAGCGACGCGTATCGCGTTTCAATATTTCTATGGCTGTCTGAAGATCGCACTGACTCATTAAGTATGGTACAATCTGCTTATAACCTAGCCCTTTCATAGATGGTAGTTCAGGAGAATAGCCTTGGTCAAGCAATCGGCGTACTTCCTGAATAAGGCCGGCCTCTACTTGGCGGTCAACCCTGTCCTCTATTCTCCTATATAATTCAGAGCGGCTCATCGTGAGCCCGAACAGTGTTACGTGGTATGCAACCTCAGACTTACCTGCCGTTACGTGATGGTGTGAGATTGGTATACCGGTAAGCGCATAGACTTCGAGTGCCCGGATGATTCTTTTTACATCTCTCGGATGTAGACGTTCAGCAGTAATGGGATCCACAGCCCTAAGACGATCCAGCAGGCATTCTCCACCATACCTGAGAGCTTCTGCCCTTAAGCGCTCACGAAGCTCGTAATCGGGAGCTACTGGAGGTATATTGAGACCGCCGACCAAAGCTTTGACATACAGCCCTGTACCACCTACTAGAAGTGGTATTTTACCACGGCTAACGATGTCAGCTATTGCACGTTCTGCCAACCTTTTGAACTCAGCAACACTAAACTCCTCGTTCGGATAGACAACATCGATGAGATGAAATCTTACCTGTGCCTGTTCTTCGGGAGAGGGCTTCGCTGTGCCGATATCCATGCCTTTGTAGACAGCCATGGAGTCAGCAGAAATGATCTCACCATCCAGCTGCTTTGCAAGTTTGATACCTACTTCGGTTTTACCGGTCGCCGTCGGGCCAACGATTCCAACCAGTGTCCCGTGCATCACCATATACTCTCTGCCAGCCATTAGGAGGCCAGATACGGCAAAGGTGATAGAGTATAGCACATTGCTCATACTGCTGCAACTAACAGCTTGTAGACCCTTCTATACACAAGTGTTTAAGTTGCCCCAGCTGAAAGCAACTAGAGCAATTTACGGGGTGCTACTGCGTAATGACTCGTTGCTGTTACTCAGTTTACCCAAGCCCAGTGCCGGGTAATCTAAGACCGACAAGTCACGATAACCGATTCTAGACGAGGAGTTGGGGCAATGTGAATGAGTACTTAGAGGAAAAAGAAAGGCGTTACGTAGTTGGTAAGCGTGCCGGGTATACGGTGCGTGACGAAGAAAACAATGTGATAGTCGAGGCGGGCCAAGAGATCACGGAGGAAACAGCCAACAAAGCCCGCGACGCTGGTCTATTGCATCAGCTTATGCTGTCCGCCGTGGCGTCTATAGTGGAAGCGGGAGGCGAAGAGGCTCGACGGCGGTTAGCTGAGTTCAGAGAAATCACAGAGGGTCATGAGGTGGAGTTTGTGCGCGGGGAAATAGCAGCCAGAGACGTAGTTGATTTCCAGGGCAACATTCTTGTACGTAGGGGCGAGAAGATTACGGACGAAGCTATAGAGAAAGTGGGGCGTGTGGGACTTCTCCAAGAGCTGGTCCTTGCGGTAGGCGCTCCTGGTATTCACGCATATCAAAGAAGGACCAGGGAGTCTCAAGAGCCAGAAACGGGCTATACACGTTACCCGCACTAATTGATACCAGTGGGAGGTGAACAATGGACGAGTTTGCACCACTCATCGGCACACCATCCAAACTGACAATCTACGATCAAGAAGGTCGAATGATAGTCAAGGAAGGTGAAATAATTACTCCTGCGGTAATCTCTGCAGCTAGAGACTCAGGACGGCTGGATGAATTGAGGATGGCTGCAGCCATGGCGAGTGAAGAACCAGGACGAATTATTGAGGCGACGGAATTCGAGGAGATTGGCATCGAAGAACCGAGAGGCATCCATCCGGAATAGACACTGGTAGACCCGGAATAAACGATCATGTATAATTGTCGAGGCAGACTTTGACTCAGAGCGCTGCCTCGACTACGTTTACACCGCCTGGAGGTTCGACTTGAAGAAGCTCATCCTGGCAATCCTGGTTGTTATGTCACTTGCAGGGTGCTCAAGGGATTTCATACGTTCCAAAGTTGAGGAAGGTATCGCCAAGGCCCTTCCCAGCTACATTGGTCCCGCGGAGAAATACACTGTCCGTGCGGATGGTTCGACCAGAGCAATGATGAATGGATTGATCGAGCGTTTGCACATTGAAGGAGAGGGTGTGGAGGTTCAGCCGGGGCTTGTAGTGTCACACATGACGGTTGATATGGACCAAGTGCGATATGAGCCTAGCACTCGGCAGCTCACCTCTGTTAAGAACACCGTGTTCGAGGCACGTATATCGGAGGCAGTAGCAAACAAGTTAATAGAAAGCAGACAGGCTACGAATTCAGAGTTGAAGGTAGAGTTTCAAAATAGCAAAGTAATCGTCAAGCTTGCGCCTAGTCTTTTCGGCATCGATGTGCCTGTTCAAATAGCTGGTCAGCTGGAAATCACGGATCACAGCAAGTTAAGATTTGTAGCTGATAAGGCTAGCGTCGCCCGCCTACCCGTTCCTGCTTTTGCTGTTAACAAAGTGCTAGAAAAGAAGAACCCTATTCTGGATCTAACCGACCTGAGGTTTCCTGTGAGGTTGAATGGGGTGAGGGTAAGTGAAAAATCAATATATTTGAAGGGATCTGCCGCGATAAAACCTGGTTAGACCCAACCTTCTTGCTGGGATAGAGCATGCTAGTTAACAGAATACCACAGCTCATCTATTCTGCAATATTCGTCTGTTGTTCACCCTCGTCTGTTTCGATCTCCTCTAGAACCTGATCAAAGTCCTCTCCCAGGTCCTCACCCATTTCCTTGCCCATTCGCTTCATCCAGCTGTGCAGTTGCTTCGGATCCTCGAAATCCCCTATCGTGCTTGGGTCTGCAAGACTGTCCAATAATTCGTCTTCGGATCGTAGGCGAGCAAATCGCGAGATCAACCGGCTGATATTTGTACCGCCACAGGCTGGACATCTTTGCTCAGGCGATTTGGCTACCACCCCTACTAGCAATGAAAACCGCTCATAACAATCTCGGCATTTATAGTCAAAAATTGGCATAAGCAACACCTTCACACATAACGCACTTATAGCATAAGCTGGATTTTACATTTGAATATCGTGTATCGCGAATCTATGCCTACTCCAATCCCTTTGGTATCCACCCCTTGCCCTGCATACCAATTACCGCCTTTAAGACTCGGTCTTCGCTTGTAACGGGCTGTGTAAGCTTGAAGATGCGCCACCGCTCGGTCAACTCCGTAGACTCGCCAGGGGATAGGTTGACCATCGGACCGAGAATCTCCATTTCTACATACCCCAGTTTAGCCTCACTGGTAAACACCTCAGCAGAGCATCCACCATCTGGATAGGTTGCTTCCGCATCCATTGGCTCGAATAGCTTGACGTAGGCGATGTCTTCGTCAAACCAAATCATCCAGGGACCGTCGGAGTCAGCACCGATCTTACCGAGCTCACCGCCATAGCGAACGATACAAAGGCCATCTTTGACTGTAAATTGCCGGCTGTTCCTCGATTCGGCCATTATGTAGCTGATTCCGTCGGGGAATCTACTATCCTTTTTCACTGGGAAGGCTACAAAGCACGGAGTCTTCACCTGTGTGACCCCCCAGACGCTGTATGTGACAGGCTTGCCACTGATATTATACATTAGCTGTTTAAGAGTCACCTCACCAGACGAAGACATACTGATCTCTTTAGCAAACAGTACGCCTGTCTTCAGACTCGGGCAGCCTGTCAATCTTAAGATAGGTATGCCCTTGGGACTCTGAAGCACCTCAACGTTGGCCTTTCCGAAATCCAGGAACGGGTCAGGCGGCCATCCCCAAAGCTCCTGAGGAGCGACCCAAGCTTTGTAACCACCATAGTTGTGCCAGTCCATTGTGATTGGGTAGGTCTGGCCATTTTCCGCAGGATTCTCCCATATAACATTTCTACCGTTGATTGAGTATTCCATTATTCGCCCACCGATCTCGGGAACGACAGTAAGTCTATAGGGTCCGGCTTCGAACCTATAGGAGTCTATCCAGCCATGGTAGGTTATGCGCTCCACAGTCACCCTAGCAGTTTGGCAGTTGGCTGATTCAACAACCACACCAGCGATGAGGGTAACAATAATCATCGGCAAGAAACGACGCACGGTATGCACCTCCAACTAGCTTAATAAGCTTCTCTTGTATGGAACAGCGATTGTCTCCTGATATTAGGCTGTGCGCATGCACTTCAGCTGGTTTGAGTCAAATAACCATGGATGAATCCACAGTGGCTGTTCCGTATGAATGTTCGCTCTTAGCTCACCTTCAACCTGCAGGAAGACAAATGAAAACCCAAGGGGTATTCATCAGTCGGGACAATATTAATACAAACTCGTGACTCCCGGACAGGTTAAGTCGCTTTTCAATTTCCACAGGACTGTAGGCCACGCCTCTTTTCTTGATCACCACCCGGCCGGCATCCAATCCACGCAGGCGTTTCTTGAGTTCCTTGAGATTGAATGGTAGGGATTCAATAATCTCATATGGTGAAGCAAACGGAGTATGGACAAGCATGGTCGAACTGAGGAAAGCAATTTGCTCATCGATTTTCCAAGCACCGATCTCCCAAGCTAGCTTTTCAACGAGATGAGCGCGTACGACGCACGGATCTGGCTCATATAGATACTTGCCTGGAGGACGTGCGCTGACGGTCCCGTGTCCATCGCTCACTAGGGATGCTTTCTCCGGCAATACGGTTGCTCTGATGTGAGTAGTTTTGAAATTTCCCAGCCATACCAATGCTTCTTTACACACGCGGTGCTCTGATATGAATTCGATTTCGCCTTCTAGGGACTCCAATTCGCTGTACTCCATGGCGGGTGAAAGCTTAATACCACAATCAGGAATCTCAGATATCAGGTGGTGTATAAACTCGCGAGAAGGGCTTATTTCGTCCAAGTGGACTACTCGCTTACCATTCGCCCGCCTGGAGGGATCCAGAAAAGCCGCTTCCGCATCAAGAGGTATGCTAGTGACATCAGCACATATGAATTTGACGCGACTTGACAGGCCGTAAACCTCGAGATTGCGCTCAGCCATGAGAATACGCACTGGATCTTTGTCTACAGCTGTCACCAGGCACCGCTCTGCAAGGCCGATAGTATCGCCTCCGATCCCACAGGCCAAATCTAGCACTTTAGCATCTGACTTATATCGCTCAGCTCGGTATCGAGAGATGGTTTCGCTTGATGCTTGCTCCAATGCTTCTCGTGTAAAAAACATCTCGTGGGCAAGGCTAAACTTCGACTCTGCCCGTTTCCGAAGTTCTAGCAATTCAATGGCAGCATTGGCAATTGGGGGTGGATATTTTCTTCGTAGGATGGTTATCTTACTGAGAAAGCTTCCCTGGAGGGTGGCTGCTTCGCGGAGCAACTCTGATCCTTGGGGACTAAGAAGAAACTTGGCAGTCTCTAGGTCCATGCGTCCCTCTAGGCAATCTGACCAAAGAAAGTTATTCCAAAAGACATTAGCATTCGGCTCAAGCGATACAGTGGCAACCCAACCACATTGAAATAGTCGCCTACCACGCTTTCTACGAGGATGCTTCCGCGCTCCTGGATGCCGTATGCCCCAGCTTTGTCCAACGGTTCCCCGGTTGATACGTATAAGTCAATAAGCTCATCGGTCAGCGGTCCAAATCGCACCTCTGTTCGAACATAGTCTCGGTCAGTACGCACGGTGTTGCCGCCTGATCTTTGCAGCACGCATATGCCAGTATAAACGTAGTGTGACCGTCCAGACAGGAGTCTAAGCATACTGCGAGCGTCTTCCGCGCTCTTCGGTTTACCCAGTATCTTGTCATCGACCACGACAACGGTGTCAGCGCCAATCACAAGAGCGTCGTCAATTCTTGTGGCGACCCAAACTGCTTTACCAGTTGCCGATTCCAAGACATGTTGCTCTGGGGGCCAGGTCACAACCACCGACTCGTCAAACTCACTGGGGATAACGCGAAAATCGACACCTAACAAACAGAGGAGTTCTTCTCGCCTGGGCGAGGCTGATGCAAGTATCACTTCAGCCGCCATGCCGAGTCACCTGAAAACGATACAGCGCTATAGGCTCTCCGCCGTGAATACCAGCTTTGCGCATGGCAATTCCTACTTGATCCTCGACAGTGTCGACACCCTCTAGATCCGGTAGAAGTAAGCCACGTCTGAAACCGCTTTCGACGATAACACCATACAGTTTGGGGTCAAGTTCATCCATGCTGTCGACACGTTGGGGTGCGCTGAGAACGTCCACCGTATAGTGCAGATACGGAAGCTCATCTACCGTCACCGGGTCAAATCTGGGATCGGACACTGCTGCGCTAATGGCATTGTTTATAATCTCAGCAGCAAGGTTAGGCTGGGTGGGCTCGATAGTACCGATACAGCCTCGCAATTGACCAAACTTCTTGAGACAGACGAATACACCTGCTGGTACTACAAATTCCGGAGGCAACGGAGAAGGAACGGGTGTTACTCGGTGAAAGCGTACATACTCTTCCACGGCATCCTGTGCTAATGCAACAAATATGTCCCTATCAGCGCCCTTTATCATTCCTGTCCTCCAATATCCTAACCTTGTCTCCCCACTTTGGCTCTTTGCCCTGCGTCAAGCGCTTGATATTGGAATGATGTCTTACAATCACGAATGAAGCTGCTAGGAGGGCGAAGAGCTTGTAACTTATATGCTGCTGAAACACGAACATAAACACAGGAACGCTCGCTGACGCGAGGATAGATGCAACGGACACATAACGAGTGGCGACCACTGTGACAACCCAGAGACCGAAGCCTATAGCCGCCACGCGCCAGTCCAAGCCTATAACGACGCCCAGGCTGGTCGCGACACCCTTGCCACCACTGAATCTTAGAAATACCGATGCGCTATGGCCGACTATTGCAAGCATGCCGGCAATAACTGGTAACCAGTCTAATATAGGAACAAAGTGCTTAGCTGCTAATACAACAACCAAACCTTTTAATACGTCGGCTAGAAAGACTACAATAGCTGGCCCTTTGCCGGCCGAGCGCATGACGTTCGTCGCACCAATGTTACCACTTCCACAGGTGCGAATATCTATACCTTTCCACAACTTGCAGATGATCAAGCCAAATGGCACACTCCCCAAGATATAACTAGCAACCAGTATCACTAAAGCTTTCATCGTCTAGATACTCAACTACAGTCCGATTCTACGACGGTCCTTGGACTCTGCTTTCTTAGCATAGATACGTATAGGCGTACCTTCGTATGGGTAATATTTTCTGACCTGATTCTCCAGGTAGCGCTGATATGAAAAATGGAGTAGCGCCGGGTCGTTTACAAATAAGACCACTGTCGGTGGCTTTACTGTTGGCATGGTTGCATAGTAAACCTTGAACTGCTTTCCCTTTTGCGAAAGTGGATGTGCATCTACAGCGTCCTGGATTAAACGGTTTATCTCGCCAGTTGGGAGCCGATGGGAATGATTCTGAGCTGCCAAGATCGCGGATTCCACACACTCCCGAATTCCTGCGCCTTTCAACGCTGACGTGAATGCAATCGGCGCATAGCTTATAAAGGATGTTTCATCTCTTATTTTTCGAGCCATTTCACGCATTGAAGTGCCTGCTTGAGCAGCCAGGTCCCACTTGTTAACAACTATGACAAGGGCTCTACCTGCGTCGTGCGAATAACCGCCGACGCGCTTATCGCCATCCGTAATGCCGTCCGAACCGTCTATGACAAGCAGTACAACGTCGGCTCTTTCGATCGCACGAACGGCTCGTAAGACTGAGTAGTATTCAACAGAGTGCTGAACTTTTCCTGCTCTACGTATGCCCGCCGTGTCTACGAGCACTATGCTCTGGCCGTCATATACAAAATAGGTGTCTATCGCATCGCGAGTTGTACCGGGAATGTTGCTTACTATTGACCGTTCTTCTTTTACAATAGCATTGAGCATCGAAGACTTACCGACGTTAGGACGACCAACAATGGCTATTCGAATAGCGTCCTCGGGATACGCTTCCCTGTCACTGGGCTCGGGGAAGTTCTCCACTATCTTATCAAGAAGCTCTGCTACTCCATGTCCCTGAAGTGACGAAATAGGAATAATCTCGCCAAGTCCTAGTGAATAGAACTCTACCGCGTCTCGTTCTAACTTTGCATTGTCAACCTTGTTGACCGCTACAAGAACAGGTTTTCTAGTGCGGCGAAGAAGATCCGCCACTTCAACGTCGGCGGGTGTCAAACCGTCCTTTGCGTCGACTAGCAGGACTATGACATCTGCTTCTTCCATTGCGATCTCAGATTGCAGACGAACCTGGGCTGTAATGCTATCCTTGCTGTCGAGAACGAGACCACCGGTATCGATTAGAAGAAACTCCCTGCCAATCCACTCAGCATTAGCATATAGTCGGTCACGTGTGATACCGGGTGTATCCTCTACGATAGCTATTCGCTTTCCAACCAATCGATTGAAAAGAGTGGATTTGCCCACGTTTGGCCGCCCTACGATTGCGACTACTGGGTTTGCCAACTGCACACCTCCCGCGCTTATGTTCCCACTGGAGTAGATGCAAAAACTGCGTGAGTCTTGCGGCTATGCTCAGACAACGTCTTTACGAGTCCCCTAGGAGAAGCGGGAACAACAGTCACCATGGTACCGATTCTTGCCTGCAAATCCCCGACCGTCATGTCGTCGATTAATCGTGAATCATTGACTGCTACATCTGGAAGCAGCACGTTCACTGCTGAGCCTATTCCAGCAAGAGCACGCACTATGTCTTCTCCAGCAAGCAAGCCTGATACAGTGACCGAACTGCCAAGAAAAGTGTTCTCTACTGCGCACACACTGGCACTTACACCTGGAATATTCGAAAGGTAATCAGCTAACCCGGATACGAGGTTCTCTGCAGACTTTCCAGTGACCAAGACATAATGCCCGGAAGCAATAGGTGGTATAACTCGACGTAGACTCTTGAGCTCGTCTAGAAATACACGGCATATACCAATGCCATTTTCAAACTGAGGATAGCCTTCGTAGGCGCGTGCATATGGAAAAGCAACACCTGCCAGCAAGTAGAACTCGTCAGCCGCATAGACAAGACGCGTACCGAGGCTGTTCTTGAACTCACGCTGCCACTGAGAACACGACCGCAATACTTCCATAGCTTTTTGGCTATCAACCGGTTTGAGCTGCGGCAGTTTGGTGCGATGTTGCGTAAGCCCCACTGGTACGATTCCGATCGAATTCACGGAGGGGTACAGAGCTGCAAGATCGCAGACTGTACGCTCAAGATGTTCTCCATCGTTTACGCCGGGACATAATACTACCTGGGTATGAAGCGTAATGCGAGCGCCCGCAAGTCTCCTAAGTTGATCCATGATGAGGCGGGCTCTTGGGTTTCCCATCATATAAGCACGTAGGTCGGGCTCTGTGGCGTGCACTGAAACATAAAGAGGACTCATCCTCTGCGAGCATATCCTATCCATATCTGTATCACTCAAGTTAGTGAGCGTGATATAATTCCCATGAGCAAAGGACAGGCGGAAATCGTCATCGCGCACGTATAATGATTTTCTGAGGCCAGGCGGCATTTGTCTAAGAAAACAAAATATACAGTTGTTCGAGCACGTCCGCAAGCCGTCGAACAGCTCTTCCTCGAACTCCAAGCCAAGGTCTTCTTCCGGGTCTTTGAACACATAGCCTACGTATTTCTTGCCTTGACGACGAACAACCACCGCAACAACATTCTCGGCTGACTTGAACTGAAGGTCGAGAATATCATGAACAGGCTGTGAGTTCACGGCCAAGAGCTCATCTCCTGGCAGTAGTCCCAGGCTGGCTGCCGGGCTGTTTTCTGCTACTCTGCAAATTATCCCGTACCTGATATTACCCATTGCTATCTTGTTATACTAAGCGGGGCTAATGGTTAGAAGTCTCTCAACAACCGAACTTATGATCCAGTCAGGTGTTGAAGCACCCGCAGTAACTCCAACTATTCTCGCATTCGTAAGCCAAGCGGGATCAATTTCTTCTTTTACTTCCACTTGATAAGTGGGAACGTTTGTCCTCTCACATATTTCTGCAAGTCTACGTGTATTCGCGCTATTTCGTCCACCTACCACAACCACCACATCGGCATGCTCGGTTAGTGCAAGAGCATCACGTTGACGCTCCAAGGTAGCACTGCATATAGTGTTAGAAGCCCGTACGTCCTTGATTTTCTCGGACACAGCTGCGACTACTTGTTTATACCGCTCGACCGACTGTGTTGTTTGTGCCAAAATACCCACGTGCTCACCTAACTCTATATCGCGCAGCTCCTCAGTACCACTAATCGCTATTGCATTGTCGCCTGCTCGACTTAGAATGCCACGCACCTCCGAGTGGTGTCTGTCACCAAGGACAATTATCTGATAACCGTCCCTCACTAGGTCCTCCGCTAAGCGGTGTACCTTTCGCACGTAAGGGCAAGTTGCGTCTACCACTATCAGGCCAAGCTTCTTCGCATGTGTGACGACGTCCCGGGGGACACCATGAGTGGGCATCACTATGACAGATTTTGCCGGCACATCATCTAGATTGCTTACGCTTCGCACACCTGCTTCCTCAAGCCTTGCTATTGCTTGCGGATTGTGGATGAGCGGTCCGAGCGTAAAGACCGCATTACGGTGAGACGCGACCGTCTTTTCCACCAATTCCAGAGCTCTCCTTACGCCATAACAAAATCCGGCTGATTTTGCGACAATTACCTTCATGACGCACCTAACCAAGTGATAAGGACAAAATGCCAGCCCGGCTCATAGCACTTATAGGCTGGCATTTCCCAGGATAAGCTATTGATAGGCAGTGATCAAGTCTCCTTCTTCATCAGTCTAAGCAGACCATACTCAACACTATCAACGAGAGCATGCCAGCTCGCTTCTATTATGTTTTCAGACACACCTACCGTGCTCCAAGATGAAGTGCCATCAGTTGATTCAACGATGGCGCGAACTCCTGCTGCAGTTCCATCACTGGCGTTAAGTACTCGAACCTTGAAATCTGTGAGCTTTATATGCTTGAGCTCCTCTGGATAGAACTTCTCAAGAGCTTTCCGAAGAGCGTTGTCGAGGGCATGGACGGGACCGTCACCTTCTGCGACGGTGAGCATTTCCTCCCCATTTGCAACAACTCTGAGAGTGGCTTCAGTGATTGGTTCGGGATCGGTTCCTCTCTGTTCCACGATAACTCGAAAGCTCTTCAAGTCAAACAGCTTTTTGTATGAACCGACAGATTTTCGCAAGAGCAATTCGAATGATGCCTCGGCACCTTCAAATGAAAAGCCTTCTTTTTCAAGCTTGGTTATATGATCGAGAACGGCACGGGTTTCTGGCGATTGCTTTGTGAGATCAACTCCATACCTTTGGGCTTTGTGAACAATGCTACTGGTACCGGCTAGTTCAGAAACCAACACTCTTCGAGTATTCCCTACGGCTTCGGGCTCGATATGTTCGTAGGTCTTGGGCTGTTTCATCATAGCATCTACATGAATGCCAGCCTTATGTGCAAACGCGCTGCGGCCAACAAACGGCTGCCGGTCGTACGGAACCACGTTAGCTATTTCATCCACGTAATTTGATAGACTTGTTAGTTCCTTAAGAGACGCTTCCGGAATACAAGACCTTCCTAGCTTTAGTTGCAAGATAGGGATAATCGAGCATAGGTTCGCATTACCACATCGCTCGCCATAACCATTAATGGTTCCTTGGACATGGATGCAACCTTTTTCAATGGCAACAATTGAGTTTGCTACGGCGGTTTCAGAGTCATTATGCGCATGTATGCCAAGAGGTGTGTTGATTTCCGCATTTACCGCCTCAACTATTGTTCCTATCTCAGTAGGCAGACAGCCGCCATTCGTATCACAAAGAACGATGCAGTCAGCCCCAGCGTCCGCTGCAGCCTTGAGGGTTTTCATCGCATAGTCAGGATTATTCTTGTAACCATCAAAGAAATGCTCGGCGTCGAAAATCACTTCTTTATCGTGCTTCTTCAAAAAGGACACCGAATCGTAAATCATTTCAAGGTTCTGATCCAGTGGGAGGCGCAAGGCATCGGTAACATGGAGGTCCCACGACTTGCCGAATATAGTTGTTACTGGTGTGTCGCTTTCGATAAGAGAACGAAGGTTTGTGTCTTCTTCAGCCTTAGTATTGCCTCGCCGAGTCATACCGAAAGCGGCCAATTTCGCATGCGATAGCTTTATAGGCTTCATTCTCTGGAAGAATTCGCCGTGCTTTGGATTGGACGAAGGCCATCCACCCTCGATATAGTCGAAGCCAGCCTCATCCAACCTGAGAGCGATCTTGATCATGTCTTCTACTGAGAACGATATCCCCTCACCTTGCGAACCATCGCGTAGAGTTGTATCGTATATCCAGATTTTCGACATAGGCCTCCCTCTTCTTATACCATCACAGAACAATGTACTTACCTGCAATCTCCCGCCTTTCCGGACTTGATTCTCTGCTGAACGTAAGGTATCAGTCCGCCGGCTGAAATCAGATTCTGCATAAACTCAGGGAATGGCATCGCCTTGAAAGTCTCGCCAGTAGTAAGGTTCAAAATAGTCCCGGAAGCAGTGTCTATTTCCAGCTCATGGCCGTCTGCCGTAGCATCTACGGCTTCTGGGCACTGAAGTATTGGAAGTCCGATATTAATAGCATTTCGATAGAATATTCGTGCAAATGTTTTAGCTACAACGCAAGACACTCCTGAGGCCTTGATTGATATTGGAGCGTGTTCTCTTGATGAACCGCAGCCGAAGTTTTCTTCTGCAATTATCACATCCCCGGGACGAACCTTCTTTACGAAATCAGGATCCAGATCTTCCATGCAATGTTCGGCAAGCTCTTTGGGATCGGATGTGTTGAGATAGCGCGCAGGGATAATGACATCTGTATCCACATTGCTTCCATATTTATGGACTTTGCCTCTCATCTTCATTGCTTTGTTAACTCCTATCACCATCAAGCTCATCAGGCCCGCCGATATGACCTAGAACAGCAGACGCAGCTGCTATTGCGGGACTAGCCAGATAGACCTCTGACTTTGGATGCCCCATTCTACCTACAAAGTTGCGGTTCGTGGTTGCAATAGCGCGCTCACCTTCGGCGAGACAACCCATATGCCCGCCCAGACACGGACCGCAAGTCGGTGTGCTCACTGCCGCACCAGCCTCGATGAACACATCGAACAATCCCTCATGCATTGCTTGCATCCAGATTTCTTGAGTAGCAGGTAAGACGATCAATCGAACGTTGGGATGCACCTTCCGACCTTGGAGAATGCGTGCGGCTATCCGCAAATCTTCGATTCTCCCGTTCGTACATGAGCCAATAACTGCCTGGTCGATAGGAACATTTCCAACGGCACTGAGCGGCTTGGTATTCTCCGGTAGGTGTGGAAACGCGACCTGGGGTTCTACCTCCGAGCAGTTGATTTCTATAACATCTTTGTACTTCGCATCAGGATCACTGGCGTAAACCTGGAAATCTCTTTTAGCGCGAGTACGCACATAGTCTAGCGTTATTTCATCCGGGGCTATTATTCCGTTCTTACCGCCAGCTTCGATTGCCATATTGCACATCGTGAAACGATCAGCCATAGGAAGAGCGTCGATCACTTCGCCGGTAAACTCCATCGCGGAGTACAGCGCTCCATCTACCCCGATCTTGCCAATTGTATACAAGATAAGGTCCTTGCCGCTCACCCATTTATTAAGCTTACCGTAGTACACGAATTTGATCGTCTCAGGAACCCGGAACCAACATTCTCCCAAAGCCATGGCAGCCGCTAGGTCTGAACTCCCTACACCTGTTGAGAACGCACCGATAGCGCCATAAGTGCAGGTATGTGAGTCTGCTCCGATTACAGCATCGCCCGGAAGTACGAGACCTTGGTCGGGCAGCAAGGTATGCTCGATGCCGACCCGACCGATCTCAAAGAAGTTAGTAATGCCGTGCTTTCGGGAGAAATCGCGCATCACCTTCACTTGCTGAGCAGACTTAATATCCTTTGCAGGAGTCGAGTGATCTGGCACTAAAGCTATTCTTTCCCGGTCGAACACGCACTCTGCACCGGTTTTTTCGAACTCTTGGATAGCTATGGGAGCAGTAATATCGTTAGCAAGTACAAGATCCAGCTTTGCGATAATTAGTTCTCCGGGCTCAACGGCCTTTTTCCCACAGTGTGCCGCTAGTATCTTCTCAGTTATTGTCTGACCCATTGTTGGACTGCTTCCTTTTTGAATGGTAGTATACAAGTTTGTTAATGGCTTGGATGTATGCTTTGGCACTAGCCTCCACGATATCTAGGCTAGCACCTCGGCCGGTATAGACATTCCGATCGTCTCCAATTTTCACGGTCACTTCACCAAGGGCATCCGTACCGCCAGTTACTGATTTGACAATATAATCAATGAGCCGATGTGGGACGTCCACTAGCTTGTCTATAGTCTTGTAAACCGCATCTACCGAACCAACGCCCATTCCACATTCCACCAGTTCGCCATTTGCGGTTGTAATCTTGACGGTAGCTGTAGGGATACCTTCAAGACTAGTCATGACCGTCATGTACTGAAGCTGATAGGTTTCGGGAATCATGTGCACCTCATCAGCTATGATTGCCTCCAAGTCCTCATCAAAGATTTCCTTTTTCTTGTCGGCTACTTCCTTGAAGCGAGCGAAAGCTTTTTCGAGTTCTTCACGAGTCAGTTCGTAACCTAGTTCGCTGAGCCGCTTTTCGAAGGCATGGCGACCTGAGTGTTTACCCAGCACTAGTTTGCTTTCGGAAAGGCCTATTGACTGAGCGTCCATGATTTCGTAAGTCGAACGCTCCTGGAGCACGCCATGCTGGTGAATACCTGCTTCGTGTGCAAAGGCATTGCTTCCGACTATGGCTTTGTTTGCTTGAACACCAAGGCCGGTGACATCGCTCACAAGCCGACTAGTACGGTAAATCTCTTTGGCATTCACGTCTGTATAGACATCGCCGAACACATCCTTTCGGGTGTTCAGAGCCATTACAATCTCTTCCAAGGCGGCGTTCCCGGCACGCTCACCTATACCATTGATAGTGCACTCGACCTGTGAAGCACCTGCCGCAATCGCTGCTAGAGAGTTAGCTGAAGCCAGTCCCAAATCGTTATGACAATGGACGCTCAACACGGCTTTATTAACGTTCGGAACGCGGTTTACCAGGGTCCTGATAATCTCACCAAACTCCTGGGGTATTGCGTAACCGACGGTATCTGGTAGGTTGACGGTTGTTGCGCCAGCCTCTATCACGGCTTCGACAACCTGGCATAGATAGTCGATGTCCGTGCGGGAAGCATCTTCCGCAGAAAATTCAACATCATCACAATAGGATTTCGCCCGTTTCACCGCAGCTACAGCAAGATCCAGGACTTCCTCACGGGACTTTTTCAGTTTGTACTTTAGATGAATGTCCGATGTTGCGATGAAAGTATGTATACGCGGTTTCTCTGCATATTGAAGCGCCTCCCATGCACGGTCGATATCTAGGTTTGTTGCGCGGCACAGGCCAGCAATAGTCGGCCCTTTGACCGTCTGAGCAATGAGCTTCACTGCCTCAAAGTCACCGGGAGATGACACTGGAAATCCGGCTTCGATGACGTCTACCTTGAGCCGTGCCAACTGCTTTGCGACTTCCAGCTTTTCCTCGATGTTCATACTTGCTCCGGGCGATTGTTCGCCGTCCCGGAGTGTTGTGTCGAATATTGTGATGCGTCTTGCCATACCCTATGTGCCCCCTTCCGGGCAATATGTTCAAGTAGTTATATCAACCCTGCACAGGTCGTGCTAAGGTACAAGAATGCGTTCCAAATTGTTATTTCTTTTTAAGATAACTCATCATCTCGCGGAGCCGTGCGCCCACTTCCTCTATGGGATGCTCAGCTGCCATCTTGCGATAGGCGTTGAATGTCGGGCGATTAGCCATATTCTCGAGTATCCATTCCTTGGCAAACTCGCCCTTCTGAATCTCGTCGAGGATACACCACATTTCCTCTATGGTATCATCGTTAATGATGCGTGGACCACGTGTGTAATCGCCATACTCTGCGGTATTACTGATTGAGTACCTCATCCAGCTAATGCCGCCTTCGTACATCAGGTCTACGATGAGCTTCAATTCGTGCAAGCATTCGAAGTACGCTATCTCTGGCTGATATCCTGCTTCCACTAATGTTTCAAAGCCGGCTAGTACAAGCGACGTAACACCGCCGCAAAGGACCACTTGCTCACCGAACAGATCTGTCTCAGTCTCTTCCTTGAAAGTTGTCTCCAAGACACCGGCACGAGTCGCTCCAATGCCCTTCGCATATGCGAGAGCTGTGTCCTTTGCCTTGCCGGAAGCATCCTGCTGAACAGCTATAAGCGCAGGCACACCTCCGCCTTCCGTATAGACTCTGCGAACAAGATGACCAGGTCCCTTTGGCGCAACCATTATGACGTCGACATCGGATGGCGGAACAATCTGCCCAAAGTGGATATTAAAGCCATGGGAGAACAGAAGTGTCTTGCCGGCGGTTAGGAACTTCTCAACCTCGTTCTTATAAACCTTTGGCTGCACTTCATCCTCCGTAAGTATCTGGATGACGCTTGCTTGTTCAGAAGCTTCTGATGCAGACACAGGCTGAAACCCATCTTGCACCGCCTTTTCCCAGTTCGCAGTACCGGGTAGATCGCTTACTATAACCTCGACTCCGCTATCGCGAAGGTTCTGAGCCTGAGCATGCCCCTGACTGCCATAGCCGATTATCGCAACCTTACGTCCTTTCAACACGTCCAAATTTGCGTCCTGATCGTAATAGACCTTTGCCATTTTGTCCTCCTGATTTCGTTTGCCTGTAGATTACCGAATGTCCAGACGGGTAAGACCCAATCTCGAAATATCAATTCCTATCTTCTATTGTCCACTGTTCGAGCGCCACGCATCATAGCAATACGGCCAGTACGAACCATCTCTCGAATTCCGTAAGTTTCGAGCAACTTCACCAAGGCATCTATCTTGTCTACGCTGCCTGTGACCTCGATGGTAAACGTCTTATCACTGATATCGATTATTTTGGCACGAAAGACGTCCGCAATCTGCATAATTTCTGCACGAATGGAGGGATCAGCGTTTACCTTGACCATCGCCAATTCGCGCTGGACGATAGGCATACCCTGGTAGTCTTCCACCTTTATTACATCGATCAGTTTGTTGAGTTGCTTGGTTATTTGTTCTAAAACGTTGTCATCGCCAGCGACTACTATAGTCATGCGAGACACACTGGGATCCTCAGTGATACTGACAGCCAGTGACTCTATATTGAAACCTCTTCGTGCGAACAGTCCGGACACACGAGCCAGAACACCCGGTCTGTTCTCTACCAAAGCTGTAATCGTGTGCTGCACGACCTATCCCTCCTGAATAGCCTACTTCTTTGGCCTCTTGACCATCATTTCCTCGATACTCTGCCCCGCGGGTATCATAGGAAAAACATTCTCTTCGCGTTCGATACGAAAGTCTATGAGTACGGGTCTGTCACGATACTCTAGGGACTGCCTCAGTACGTCCGCGACTTGTTCCTTTTTCTCCACACGGAGACCAACGGCACCGTAAGCCTCAGCGAGTTTGACGAAGTCCGGCTGGGCTTCGATGTCTACGCCACAGTAACGGCGGCTCCAGAACAACTCCTGCCACTGGCGCACCATGCCAAGATAACGGTTGTTCAGGATTGCGACCTTGACCGGAATCCTGTGTGCGACCGCTGTCATGACTTCCTGAACATTCATCTGGAAGCTACCGTCACCGTCAATGACAAACACTATCTGGTCAGGTCTACCTACCTGAGCTCCGATACCTGCCGGAAGCCCGTAGCCCATTGTACCAAGCCCTCCGGAGGTCAGGAATTGTCTAGGATACTTACACTTGTAAAACTGGGCTGCCCACATTTGATGCTGGCCAACACCTGTCGCAATTATCGCTTCACCATTAGTAACATCCCAGATTTGCTCAATTATGTACTGTGGCTGAAGGCCGTCCTCAGCATACTGAAGCGGATATTCGTTTTTCCACCGCATGATTTGCCTATTCCACTCGGTCTCCTCGCGAGGCTCAACATATTCAAGGAGCTTTTGGAGAACTGACTTGCAGTCACCCACGATTGGAATATCGACATGGACGGTTTTTCCAATCTCGGCTGGATCGACATCGATATGGATGACTTTGGCGTTTCTGGCAAATGCGTCCAACTTACCGGTTACGCGATCGTCAAACCTTGCGCCAATTGCTATCAACAGATCACAGTGAGCCACGGCATAGTTTGCGTAGGCTGTGCCATGCATGCCCAACATCCCCAAAGAGTGAGGATGCGTCTCTGGTATAGATCCTTTGCCCATAAGTGTCGTGGTGACCAGTATGTGCGTGCGTTCGGACAGCTCTAGCAACTCGGGAGACGCACCTGAGGAGATCACACCCCCGCCTACGTAGAAGATGGGTCTTTCTGCACCAGCAATTGCCTTAGCCGCTTTCTTGATCTGCAATGGATGGCCTGTTGTCGTGGGCCGATAGGATGGTATGTCTACTTCTTTCACCGGTTTGTATTCCATCTGACCCATAGAAACGTCCATGGGGATATCAATCAACACTGGCCCAGGTCTGCCACTTCTTGCAATGTAGAACGCCTCAGCAACCACTTCTGGCACATCCTTGACATTTTTCACAAGGAAATTGTGCTTAGTGATAGGCATGGTAATGCCTGTGATATCTGCCTCTTGGAACGAATCCTTACCTAATGCGGTTGTTCTCACTTGGCCAGTGATAGCCACCATCGGAATGGAATCCATATATGCGGTGGCGATACCTGTAACCAAGTTAGTCGCGCCTGGTCCCGATGTTGCTAGACACACTCCGACCTTACCGGTTGCACGGGCATAGCCATCTGCCGCGTGTGCTGCACCTTGCTCGTGCCGCACAAGGATGTGGCACAGCTGTTCACAGTCGTGCAGGCAATCGTAAATAGGTATTACTGCTCCTCCAGGAAACCCGAAGATGACCTCCACGCCTTCATGTTTTAGTGATTGGATTAGTGCCTGTGCCCCCGTAAGTTTCAAGACTACCTCCACCTCTACTTCACGACCGCGCCTGATCCGGCTGATGTAACGTATCTTGAATATCGCGCAAGGTATCCGCTCTTGATTTTTGGTTCTGGTGCCACCCAAGCCTTGCGTCTGGACGCCAGTTCCTCATCTGAGAGCCGAACGTTGATTTGCTTTGCAGGTATGTCGATGTCTATTATGTCGCCATCTCTAATCAGGGCGATATTTCCCCCTTCCGCAGCTTCAGGGGAAACATGTCCGATGGAACAACCTCGGGACGCGCCTGAGAACCGACCGTCAGTAATCAAGGCAACATCCTTGACCAAGCCCATTCCAGCGACACTCGCGGTCGGATACAACATTTCACGCATACCTGGCCCGCCCTTGGGTCCCTCGTAGCGAACCACGATGACAGAACCTTTCACGATTTTGCCACCAAGAATAGCAGCGGTTGCTGCGTCCTCGGAATCAAACACCTGTGCCGGGCCAGAGAATCTCAGCACTTCCGGCGCGACCGCAGACTGCTTAACAACTGCACCATCCTGCGCCAGGTTACCTCGAAGTATGGCCAGGCCACCCTCTGCATGATATGGATTCTCCACGGTTCTAATAACGTCGGGACGTTGGATCTCCTGACCAGATACATTCTCACGAACTGTTTTTCCAGTGACAGTGATAGCGTCCGGCGCCGCCAAAAGGTCGTGCTTCAGCAGTTCATTCATGACTGCCTGAATACCGCCAGCCTCATAAAGATCTTGTAGGTGATGACCGTTTTCGGCTGGTGCCAAATTACACAAATGAGGCGTACGTTCACTGATTTCGTTAAACTTATCAAGATCCAGCTTGACACCTGCCTCGTGAGCAATTGCTAGGACATGAAGTACCGTGTTTGTCGAGCAGCCTAGAGCCATATCGACTGCTAAAGCGTTTTCGAAGGCTTCGGGGGTCATTATGTCTCTTGGCTTGATGCCTTTCTCCAGCAAGTGCATTACTGCCATACCTGCATGTTTGGCCAAGCGAACACGGGCAGCCATAACTGCTGGAATTGTGCCGTTGCCTGGCAAACCCATGCCCAATGCCTCTGTCAGGCAGTTCATCGAATTAGCTGTGAACATCCCTGCACAGGAGCCACAACCGGGGCATGCTACTTCCTCAATTTCCGAGAGTTCCTGCTCGGTCATCTTTCCGCTTGCAACTGCGCCTACTCCTTCCATGACTTTAGTGAAGGAAATATCTTGGCCTTTGTATATGCCTGCGAGCATCGGTCCACCGCTGATGACAACCGAAGGTATGTTGAGGCGTGCAGCTACCATAAGCATGCCGGGGATTATCTTGTCGCAGTTTGTGACCATTACAAGGCCGTCGAACGCATGGGCAATTGTCATTGATTCGATGGAATCGGCAATGAGTTCGCGACTGGCAAGCGAGTATTTCATTCCGTCGTGTCCCATGGCAATGCCGTCGCAAATGCCGATGACCCCAAACTCGATCGGGGTACCACCAGCCATGCGAACGCCAGCTTTCACAGCGTCGGTAATCTTATCCAGGTGAACATGGCCTGGTACTATTTCGTTGAAAGCATTAACAACCCCAATGAATGGACGCTCCTGCTCCTCTTTGGTAAATCCGCAGGCATTGAGAAGCATTCTATGCGGCGCCCGCTCAAGCCCCTTTTTGATCACGTCACTTCGCATTGCTAACTCCTCATTGCAAAATAGCCCCTCATCCCTAAGGACGAGAGGCTGTGCTCACGTGGTACCACCTTACCTTTGACCAGTGACAATAGGTCTACTGGCCCACTCTTAGGCGGGATAACGGCCGCCAGACCGGGGAGGACTACGCAGAAATCAGTGAGCTAGCACCGAAAAAACATTTTCGGTGTGGTACTACGGACCACCGCTCGCTGACTCCTTCACCCTCCGGCTCCAAGGTGAGATTCAACGAAGGGCCGTGCTACTTCACACCAACCAGCAGCTCTCTGAGACGGCAGCATTTCGTCTACTAGCCTCTTCACAGCCTTTACAAAACAGGTTGTGCCTTATCATATCATAAGCCAAACAGCAGCGTCAAGCTTTTCTGAGTAATGTAGGGGATTTTGCTGTTAGGATGTTCGTTGCGTCGGCAGTGTTAATCGGACCATGAAGATCATGACAAACAGTATTGCTTGCGCCCAGTGTGTGTTCGGGACAAACTTGGCAATGTGACAGCGTAGACACAATGCGCCAAGGAGCACATTATGAGATGTACTCCTCCGATTTACCAGAGAGCGCTCTTTCTGCCCAGAATTTATTGGTGCGGTAGAGGCTTTCGAATGTCCCTGCATCACTCCAGAAGCCTTTTAACTCAACCCAATCCAGTTCGCCAGATTGTATGTATAGGTTGTTGACATCCGTGATTTCCAGTTCCCCGCGGTCCGAAGGTTTACACTGACGAATGAAGTCGAACACACGGTTGTCGTATATGTACAACCCGGTAACTGCATAATCCGACTTAGGCTGGCTTGGCTTCTCCTCTATTCGGGTGATTTTGCCAGTGGAATCGAACACGGGAACGCCAAATCGTTCTGGATCTGGTACTCGTTTCAGGAAGAGCCGGGCTCCTTTACTAAATGTCTTGACTGCTGTGCTGATATCTGCATCTGTAGTGTTATCACCCAAGATAACGGTAATGTCCTGACCATCTGCAAAATCTTCGCATAGTGCCAGAGCCTGAGCTATTCCGCCCTCTGACTCTTGGTAAGCGTACTCTAGATGTGTGAGACCTAGTTGGTGTCCATTTCTCAAGACCGCCAAGAAATGCCCAGCGTGCGGACCACCGGTAACAACAATGACCTCCCGAATACCCGCCTTGACCAAAGTCTGGATCGGATAATAGATCATTGGCCGATCAAACACTGGTAGCAGGTGCTTATTCGTCGCGTGGGTTAATGGATAGAGACGAGTACCAAGCCCACCTGCAAGAACTACGCCTTTCATCTCGTAGACCGCTCCTTAAACATTATATCGTGAGATTACTATATCAAAGGAGGCTAAACGACGTCAAAGCCTTCAGATCTAAGGATTGCAGACCTTGCACGGTGTATAGCCAGCTTTTAGGGCTTCATCCTTAGTCTTGAAATATATTCGGTTTTTGTCATCCGGCAAATGTCTACAGGTCGGCAGGTGAAACTTGTGACTGTTCTTGTTGCCTATGTATTGATTCGGTGTCGCACTAGGCTGAGTTGATAGTACAGTGTACCAGCAATCGACTACGCAGTTGACGGCTAGTGAAAAAACTGCGCAATCTATGACCGCTGGATCCTTGGTCTCGTCGTCTTTTGCCTGCAATTGTTGGAGCAGCTTGTTCGCCTCTTTAGCGGTCGCTAGGACAAATGATTTGGGATCATTTACTTTGTCGAACTTATCGAACTTTGCTTTCAGAGACGCTGACGATGCATCCAGGCGCTTTTCGAATGCCACATGTGATGGGCTTCTGTAGGCAGTCTCATCCGAATGGTAAGGTTGGCATACAGAAATGACGTATGCTGCAAGTCGGCCTATACTAGGGGCAATTTTGGCATAGTCAGAGTTCTTCGTCAACGCTTCGCGAGTGAGTCTAAACTGCTCTGCAAGATCTGCTGGAGCGGTGCCTTTGCTTTTTTCCACGAAATAGTATGGCTCGGCAGCAGGCTTACCAGAAGCCGAGACAAACGTAGCGCCAGACATGATCTCTTTTCGAACACTAGTCAGTTTGGCCTTCTGCTCTGCGGGCATGAGCTCTATTGCCTTTTCAATCACAACACTTACAAAAGCCGACTGACCCCTGGCCTCTTCCTCAAGTACAGTTGATTGCAGTGAGACAGTGAGTAGCAACAGAACGAGAACGATTACTTGATTCTTAGTCAACAGCCGACTCTCCTTTCATCTGAACCATGTGTTTGTAAATCTCTTTCTTTGGTACCGGGTACACAGCAGCCACTGCTCGAACAGCATCACGTTCCGATAGGCCCTTTTCCAAGCACTCACGCAATGCGGTATCGATTTGGCTGACGGAGACATCCGCACCGGAATCGGTCGAACCAGCAAGAACGATTGTTACCTCGCCCTTAGGCTTTACCGCTGTGAAACGCTCGATAGCACTGCTGACATTACCTCTAAAAACCTCCTCGAATACCTTAGTTGCCTCACGAATAATAGCAATGGGTCTGTCGCCAAGGACTGCCAGCATATCTCGGAGTGTACTTACCAATCTATTCGGTGACTCGTAGAAAACCATTGTACGAGTTTCTGCTTTTAGCGTGGAGAAGAAAGTTCGACGCTCGCTTAGGCGCCGAGGGGGAAAACCGTCGAACGTGAACCGCCTTGTAGATAACCCAGACACAACTAGAGCTGTTATGATGGCATTTGGTCCAGGGATAGGAACTACAGCAATACCGTTCGAAATGGCGAGTTTTATCAGTTCATGACCTGGATCGGAAATCCCGGGGGTTCCTGCATCCGAGACCAGGGCAATGCTCTTCCCGGACTTCAGCATATCAAGCAGTTGCTCTGCTTTTCCGCCTAGACTATGTTGGTGGTAGGGAGTTGTAGGCGTGTCAATTCCGTAGTGCTCAAGTAAATTGTGTGTGACCCTGGTATCTTCGGCAGCGATTAAATCAACCTCGCGGAGCACGCTGAGCGCTCGCAGGGTGATATCTGCCAGGTTTCCAATTGGCGTTGCCACCACGTATAAAGTACCAGGCATAGGACTCTCGCTTTTAAGAGCCGGCGTGAACTATTCCAGCTCCAGCATTGTTATACTGTAGTTAGGAGCCTCTTTCGTTATTGCCACGTCATGCGGATGACTTTCACGGAGGCTCGAACTTGATATGACGATGAACTTCGACTTGCTTTGCAGCTCAGAGATCGTTCGCGCGCCACAATAACCCATTCCAGAGCGCAGACCGCCTACAAGTTGATGAACTGTGTCAGAAAGAGGACCCTTGTAAGGGACTCGCCCCTCTATGCCTTCGGGCACGAGTCGCTTTTCGTCTACCTGAGCATATCTGTCGCTGCTGCCCTGTTTCATTGCGCTGATTGATCCCATGCCGCGATAGACTTTGTAACTACGGTTCCGATATATTTCGATTTCGCCGGGCGATTCGTCAGTCCCAGCAAACAAATTACCCAGCATCACGCAGTCTGCACCAGCGGCAATCGCCTTGGTTATGTCACCGGATAGCTTTATACCTCCGTCCGCTATGACCGGGACCTTATATTTCTTAGCTTCTTCCGCGCACTCCATGACGGCGGTGACCTGGGGAACACCTACGCCGGCTACCACCCTTGTTGTGCAAATAGAACCGGGACCAAGACCCACTCTAACACCGTCCGCGCCAGCGTCTATGAGATCCTTGGTACCCTCTCGAGTGACCACGTTACCGCCTATGACTGGGACATCGGGAAACGCCTTTTTCAGTTCTTTTACGGCATTTAGGACGCCCGCTGAATGTCCGTGCGATGCATCCACGACTATAACGTCTGCACCTGCCTCTATCAATATTGATGCACGCCTGACGGGGTCACTCAGTGGACCAACCGCAGCCCCGACGCAAAGTCGACCGTTTGAATCTTTAGTTGCCAACGGGTACTGCCGAATTTTCTCTATATCTTTGATGGTGATCAAGCCCTTCAGCCTACCTGCTTCGTCCACGATGGGGAGCTTTTCGATCTTGTGTCTTTGCAGAATCTCCTTGGCTTGATCTAAAGTCGTCCCCTCAGGAGCAGTCACCAAGCCTTCCTTCGTCATGACTTCAGAAATCGGACGCTTTGGATCATCCTCGAATCTGATGTCTCTGTTTGTCAGAATACCTACCAGCTTTTCGCCCTCGGTTATTGGCACACCAGAGATGTGGTATCGCTCCATTATCTTGAGTGCGTCACCAATGGTATGGTTTGGCGAAAGATATACGGGGTTGAGGATAATGCCATGCTCGGTTCGCTTCACCTTGTCCACTTCGTTGGCCTGCTCCTCGGCTGACATGTTTCGGTGGATAATACCCAATCCCCCTTCGCGCGCTATTGCAATGGCCATGCGCGCCTCTGTGATGGTATCCATGGGGGAGCTAATGAGGGGTATATTCAATTTGATTCCACGTGCGGCATACGTCGAGGTATCAACTTCGTTGGGCATTACATCGCTCTTGTACGGGACTAACAAAACATCATCGAAGCTTAGACCTTTTGTAAACACAACGCGGTCGTCTAGTGACATCGGCAGTACCTCTTTCAGACCTTGTGACGCAGGGAAATCTCCTCCGGACGCAGATCTCGCTAGATGAATTGAGCTCAAAAGCAAGACCAGAGGATTATGAGCATTGTCGGGTATTATATTCCGCAAGACGCAGTCTGTCAAGAAAGTTGACACTTAGGATAACCGGGGCTTTCAGCAGGCTTACACTTGGCATGGCGTTGCCAATTACTTACCAGGCAGGATATCTGGCTAGGACCGAAGGCATGTTCATCGCAGTGTATTCAGTCAGAGAAACAGTGAAGTATTGATAGGTCCACGATGGACGTCCACGTTTTTGGATTCGGGCAAGCCTTATCGGTGGTTTGAAGGAAAACCGGTGTCAGAGCAGAAAATGTTTAGCATAGGCCACTGTTTGAAGTCTATCTTTCGTTGCTTTGTTCTCACATTGGCTCGACAGGCTGGTTTACAGTTCCCGTTGAGGAGGTAAACAATGATATATGCCATAGGCATGCTACCGATTTTGTCTATTTGCTTATTCCTCTCGCCTGCAGTAGCGGGGTCTATTCGAATCACGCCTCCGCCGAAAGAGCTGATATACCGAGGCGGAGTAATGCAAATCGCAGACCCAACGAAAGCAGTGATCGTCATCGGACAGTCAGCTAGTGAGCCCGAGATATACGCGGCAGAGCGCTTACAAACGCTCGTGCGGCGCCGATTCAATACGGAAATCCAGATCTCTCGAGCGAATGAAGTCCCCAAGGAGTCGCTTGTGAAGATCGTACTAGGTCTTGCACCGAACAACCACCTTCTTGCGGAGATATGCAAACGCCATGGGATAAGCATGCAGTCTGACAACGGACTGCCAAAGAACGATGAATACATGCTGGAAGTTCTTGACCGAGAAAGGTCCATAGTGATCTTGGGCAGTAATGAACGCAGTGTGATATTTGGGGCACAGACCTTGTTCAAACTACTCATGGCAGAGAATCGGGAACTGAAAGTACCTGTGGTTTCGATACGAGACTGGCCGAGTATCGCATGGCGCGGCGGACTTGGACTCAATTGGGCAACTCCGGACGATCTAGACGCTTGGTTATGGTGTGGTTTCAACTATCTGAGATGCTCTCCAGACAAGAACGGCGATTGGGAGACGATTAGAAAGGCTGTACTAGAGGCACACAAGCGAGGGTTCTTTGTATATGGATGCAGAAGCACAGCGGTTTCTCCGCCTGATTTCGACAAAGTCATAGACGACTATCGCAAGTTCATAGACTGCGGTGTAGATGGGCTATGGATCTCCTTTGACGACGCTGGGCCGGGAGTAAACACCTGGCCGTTGATGGAAAGGATCATTGCTTTGGGAAGAGAGAACGGGATAACTGGTCGTAAGATTGCCATCACACCTCCCGCTGGCGATTACAACGACATAGACACACCTTTCAATCGAGAGCGCGTCCGCATACCTGGGATGGAAGAAGCTACCTGGTTTTTCACCCGTGTACCCTGTCCGGGAGACATGCACACTGCCAGAAGCATCGGAATCAAGACGCTGCCAGCTTGGTGGCACAACTGGCCGCGTGTCGAAGGAGGTCTATCCAATCGTTGGTACGGAGTCGGAACTCTGCGTCCGGAAGGTAAGCTTCCATACATAGAAATCCCACCTCTCACTTGGGGATGGCATCATCCAAACTATGAGCAAATCAAGAGGTGTGCAGAGTATACGGACACCATTCTTCCGTGCACTCGTGGAAATGCTATGTACAGAGCGGCCCCGCTGGGGATTTACGCATGGGACCCACTTAGGCATGACTTTGTAGCCACCCGGGAAGCCATTTATGATGCCACCTTTGGCCCAGATTGTGTACCGTTGATGCTAAAGTATGATGACATTCACCACCTATTGAAGAGCTATTTCACCCATCCGACTGGTGGTCCGAGTGTTGCAGAACGGTTCCCTGCTAGGTTGAAAGAGACTGCTGAGCGCAAAGACGTTGAGCAACTAATATCAACACTCGAATCTCTGGCAGAGGAAATTTCGCGGCGTGCTCCTGCGGCCAGCATTCTCCCTGAAGCTGTTCTCGAGACAGCGTTTCTTGAACCGATGCGAGCAGAACCAAGAATAGCCCAGGCACTTTGTTCCCTAACATTTCCCGAAGACTGGTGGCCCGAGTATGAAGGTCGGCTGCTGGAACTCGTGGCACAAGGCAAATCTACGTCGGCAAAGAAACTGGCCGAAGACAAGGGTTCTCTGCTGGCTCGGCAACTGTCTGACATCGAAAAGCAATTGGGATCTCTTCTTGACCTATCGAAATACCTTGCATTTTGGCGTGAGAGAGCGAATGCACATTCTGCCGCAGATCTCGACAAAGCTGTTAGCCTGTTTCACGACCGCATGGGCGCAGTTGTTGGCATTGACGAAGTGGTTGAGAAGTGCAAGTCAAGCGAATGCCCAGGCAACTGGAACGTTGTCGATGAAGTGACACCGGAGCGCATGTTGCCCACAATCCAGCGAAAAAACAACTGGGCGGCGGCTCTATACAAGAAGGATGAATTCAGCGCAATTCATATGGGTTTCCCGGCACAGAAGGATTCCAATGGAGGCGATTACTGCCAAGTAAGCTTCCGAATGAGGGTTCCACAGGACGGCAAGAGGCACGTACTCGGCATTGTCCTGGCCGTTTCCAGCCCTGGGAGTCCCAACGCAGGATATGACCGAAAGTCAGGAATTCGCTCATTGCAGATACTGTGTGATGGGAAGGTGATTTGGGAAGAAGATGGGCTGATCGTCGGGCAGAGAGAAGAACCATGGAAACTGATAGATCTCTCGGAAATAAGTGGGGAACACGAGTTCAGCGTCCGCGTTATTGATCGTGTAGCTTTCAATGGCTATCCAATCGCAAACTGGGTTGGCGACTCCGGCGAAACCAAGGGGTGGACACCTATCGATGCCGATAGTTATCACATGTCTGTCATGGTCGGCCCTGCACAAGTTCTAAGTGCGAGCAATGATCAATCGCGCTGAGGATCACAGGCAGGGATATCGAAAGCGCAAGAGAGATAGTTGGTGTAGCTGAGTAATGCTATCGATAATCGTGGCGGAGAGGGTGGGATTCGAACCCACGGTGACGCAAGCGCCACAACGGTTTTCGAGACCGCCGCCTTAGACCACTCAGCCACCTCTCCGCGAATACTGGTGTCAATGGCCAACCGCACACACGCACGAAGGAAACAAAACCCCGGCGATATTCGGTTGGCCACTGACCATGATATTTGATATGGCGCCCTTGGAGAGAATCGAACTCCCGACGCCCTCCTTAGGACGGAGGCGCTCTATCCACTGAGCTACAAGGGCATTGTTGTCATCTAATGACACGCGTTTGCACTAGGCGTACAGCATACCAATCGAGGAAGTATTGGCGCGCTTGGAGGGATTCGAACCCCCGACCTAAAGGTCCGCAACCTTTCGCTCTATCCACTGAGCTACAAGCGCATTTTCGATACTCTACATCCGACCTACAGTATACCATTCCATAAACGGACTGTCAACACGAAACGATAGGGTTCATCAGTTGCACGGCCGGGAAAATCTGGACGTATATCATGATGTCGAGAACTTCATTATCTGGCTTGATGACAGAAAGTTCGGGTGTCGTAAGTGCTGCTTCGTTGGTGGATGTCTTATGCGCTTCACACGTTCTTGCCATAATTGTGTTCTAACGTAGACTGGGTCTTGTTAGGGATAAATTTCGAGGTTATAATACTCAAGAGATACTGCGCGGACCAGTAAAATAAACCCCATTGGGAGGTAGTCTGATATGATATCGCGACTTAGGCTCTTGGGAGCATTCGTTATTGCGATAGCGATGATATTTGCTGTTTTTCTAACTGCGTGTGCGACTAAAGCGAAAGGTGACAAAGCTCCGGATTTCAAGCTGGAAACGCTGGATGGCAAGACGATCAGTTTCGACGACATTCGAAAGGACCCCGAAAGGAAGGGTAAGACTCGTGTCCTGCTGCTTGATTTCTGGGCAACTTGGTGTCCGCCTTGTATGGAAGCAATACCTCACCTTCAGAAGCTCCAGGAGAAATATGAGAAGAAGGGCTTTACAGTAGTGGGTATTGCTGTTCAGAGCAAAGCCGACAAGATCAAGGACATCAAGAAAGATAAGAAGCTTACCTATCCATTGCTTGTAGACTCGAAAGGAACTTGCTCCCGAGAATACAAGGTACGTTATCTGCCAACTACGTATATAATTGACAAAGAAGGCAAAATCAGCGCTGTACACGAAGGGTACACAAAGGACTTGGAAAAGAAGCTGGATAACGAGATCGCTGCGCTGTTGAAGTAGAGAATAAACGGAGACCATCGATATGTCGGTAAGTTCCACTATCGGTATACCAACGGCCTTTATATTCGGTGTGGCGTCTTTTCTGTCCCCGTGCGTATTGCCGCTGGTTCCAGCCTATCTCTCGTACATGTCCGGGGCAACTATCGAGGAGCTGATGAACAGCGAACGTTCGGATGTAGTACGGCGAACTGGTCTGAAATCTCTGTTCTTCGTTCTGGGCTTCTCACTTGTATTTGTAGCGATGGGAGCTACTGCCACCTCAATAGGTAAGTTACTAAGCGACCATTTGCATACGTTGACGCGCATCGGGGGCGTGATCATCGTGGGATTTGGATTACAGATGCTCGGTATATTTAGGATAAGGGCACTGTACACGGAAAAACGTCTTCACGTGAAGTTCAAAAAGGCGGGATTGGTCGGGGCATTTCTGATCGGCGTGACCTTTGCTTTTGGTTGGACACCGTGTGTCGGCCCAGTACTTGCGGGCATATTGACTTTAGCAGCCGACAGTAAGACCGTGTGGCAAGGCATTCTACTACTCTCGACGTACTCCATAGGTCTCGGCATACCGTTTTTGATTACGGGGTTCGCAACTGGAGCAGCGCTTCGAGTACTCAGCGTTATGAAGACACACGTCCGACAGGTAGAAGTTGCCAGCGGACTATTGATGATCTTGGTCGGGGTATTGATATTCGCGGATAGGTTTCAAATGCTAAGCGCCTTTATTGGCAGATGGATTTCGCTTCCCGGCTGAAAGCAATACCGCCAGAGTCATATCCCACATCAACGCACGGTACGCGAGCACGAGTCACTGAATTCCAGATACTCGCGTAACAGATGGGCAGAATATTGGCTCAATAATTTGTAGGCCCTTTACAAGGGAAAATCTTATTTGCGAAGTCGAGCGTGTGCTTGGCATAAAAATAAGGGCAGGTATTTGTCACCTGCCCCATCGATGGAGAAGAGACATGAGTATGTCTTTCTTCTCGAAGCCAGTGCTTACTTAGTAATCGCCTCTGCTTCTTTGAGCAATTCTTTCAGCTTAGATTCTAGCTTCTCCGGCAAGTCGCCATTAGTTCCGCACATCGCTGGTATTGCCTCGTGCAGCGGCTTGCGCAGAACCTGCTGCGAAACGGCATTCATCAGGGCTATACCCATGTGTTGACGGCTGACAACTGGTGTATAGATGAAAGGATCTGTCTTCTTGTCGCCAGTTCTCTCCTGGCGGAGTATGCCTTTTCGTGCCAGCTTGGACATTGTGAGCATGATTGTAGAGTATGAAAGCTCTCTGCGCGGGTACATGATCTTAAAGACCTGGGTGGTGCTTACGGGCGGATCTAGATCCCATATGATGTCTAGTATCTGCGCCTCTAGCTCACCCAGCGACTGTCCTCCCAGTCCCTTACGAACACCTACGTAATCTCGGGCACCTTCCTTGGAATCCATGTTTATCCCTCCTTTCTAATACTCGAAACTATGATGACTACTCCATAGAGAGGAGCGAACAGTCATATATTACATCGACGCTCACTAAATTGTCAATATAGTTCGCCAGTTCGTCACAGTAAATTCACCAAGTTTTCATATGGTTCCATGTTAGTACAGATATTCTGAATAGGCGGCTATATAACTCTTATCTGTCTCCAGCTTTCACACCTGAGGCTACTATGGTGAGATATGATAATACGTGTAGCTTGGTGGTTGCATGTCCTATCGGATATCGTCCCATGTCTCAGCCTGAAGAACCATAGCACGCAAGGCATCGGCCGGTAGGAGATAAGGTTTTTCCAACAAACTGCAGAGGGCCGAGTGGTATGCGTCGACGGTACGGCTGTAATGAGCAGATTCATACTCTTCGGCCGGTTTGATCCGATAGGATTTCCATTCGATGATAGTCCTAAGTTTACGGAGGTCAACGGCCTGGGGAGGCGGAGAAATACCGTTAGCGTACAGGATATTGTCCCAGTGGTGAAGCTTCTTAATCCGATCGTACCATCCTTTTCGGGGAATGGGCCTTTTCATTCTCTCGAACTCAGTTTCAGATGGCATTACGGTAAACGAATATGGGGTTAGTAAGACACAGTAGCCACTGTCGAGTATTCTGCGCATTTCTGATAAGGAGAAGTCGGAGGTAAAGATCTTGTATTGCTGACAGTGCCAGGGTTTCTTGAGCAAGATATCCAAGGACTCGCATTGAGCTCCATCACAGACATCAAGTAATTCCGGGAACTCGTTTCCTTCCAACATCACTATACAATCTGGCTTCGCAGCACGCATTTTTCGACGGACTTCCCTGACAAGCTCGACGGCACCGCGGTTGAAACTCTCCGGATTTCTGCCTTCCGGATGAAGAGGATTGTAGTCCACCCAATTCCACTGGTAGCCGTATGAATCCAAGTGTATACCATCTATTTGGTACTTCTGAACGAGTTCCTTCGCCTTATCGGAAATATACCTGGTCCAGCCGGAGCCCTTACCGGGATACATTAGATAGAAACGCTCGCCGGTCAAGTAATATGGATAGTAGTTTCCGTCCTTGTCCATCATTGCCCATTCCCTGCCTTTTTCCTGAGCAATGGCAGATTTACGCGAGATGATGAAAGCTTCCAGGTAAAGAATGACACGTCCGCCCTTCTTGTGTATGCCTTGGATACCTTTACGAAAAGCTTCTGGCCCACCGAACTTGGCATATGGCTCATAGTTGCCCTTCATTTCGTAGCCACCTTCCCACCAGTCGACGAGATAGACTACGTTAGAGCCAAGCTTTCGCGCATCGTCGAGCAATTCGGGCAATTCTTCAAAGGATTTTATGCGTGAGTCAATGTCATCCGATGGAAACTTCAGAAGTGCAGAACCTGCCCCGGATGCCGCAAATGGGCAATAGATGGATCGTGTCTCCCTCCACCACTTGGGTGTATCAACTAGACAGAAACCAATTCGTGGGGTGGACAACATCAACATGACAATCAGCACTGTAAGACGATGCAAATTTCTGCTTAGCATGTCTATGCCCCAGATCTTGTCGTCCTAACATGCAACTTGCCGCCGTCTTCATAGATCATCGAACAATAGCACCAAATGCCTGATGAATTGCCTGCGAAACAAGTCTCATCGGTTCAATGATCGTCTACCCGAACCCACTGACCCGCAGCAATGGAGCGGAAGCTTGCATCGAGCACTTCGTGTACCCTCAAGCCATCCTCGATGCTGGGCTGCGACTGACGCTGGTTGACCACGTTGTTGACAAAATCGTAAATACTCGCGATGTGATATCGCATCCAGCCAATCGAAAACCGTGGACCGGGAAGAGCGGCTGGCTTAGGATAATGTTGAACACACTCAATACGCTTGAATCCACGGTCGCCACCATAGTCGCCACTGGGAAGTGTGGCGTCATAGACTTCCAACCAGTTTGGATCCATAGAGTTAAAGCGAATGGCGCCCTTGTCACCATGAGCTTCGAATCGGATTTCATCCATTGCGCCTGTGGACATTCGCGAGGCCTCGATTACACCAACTGCGCCTGATTTCAAACGCACTTGGGACCAGAAAACATCGTCCACTTCTACAGGTGCAAAATCTGCAGAACCGGGGGATACAGGGCGCTTCTTGACAAACGTCTCGGTTGTGCCAAGAACCTGCTCAAAGTCTCCGAGAAGGTATCTGGTGAGATCGATAATATGTGAGCCTAGATCATATGCTGCTCCTGCTCCACCTCTACTCTTGTCCAGCCGCCAGCTCATCGGACGGTTAGGGTCGATATAGCCTGAATGAAGGTAAAGCACGCGGAACTGATATACATGGCCCAAGAAGCCTGCATCGATTAGCATCTTAGCCTTCAGGATAGCGGGGATGAAGCGGTATTGAAAAGTCATTTGGTGTATGGTTTTTGATTTCTTGGCAACTTCCCATATCTGACTTGCTTCATCGAGGTCCATCGCCAAAGGCTTGTCACAATAGACATGTTTACCAGCCTCCAGTGCTGCGATAATTTGTTCCTTATGCAGGAAGTTGGGTGTGCAGACATTGATTACTTGTATGTCATCTCTCTCAATCAGGTCATGATAGTTTTGAGTGGCAAACTGATAGCCTGCCTGATCCATCGCCTTTTGTCCAGATTCCTCACTAGCCGTGCATATTCCAACAAGCCTGATCTTTGCAGGAGCAGGATCGTATAGCATGGGTAAGCTTAGGTACGAGTAAGTGTGCATCTTCCCCATGAAACCATAGCCAATCATACCTATACCAAGTGTTTGCATGGATACCCCCGACTATAGCAGATTGTTCGTTTGTATCTTAGTCTATCCGACCAGAGGATAATCGGTCAAATGATACTGTAATCCGTGTCGAGCTGTCTAACTCACCAGGGTTATGCTGAATAGTTATAGCAGTCATGGCGTAATTGGTGAGAGCACGCATGAATAGACAGACTGGTTAGCGGGACGCCCTGAACGAGAGTTGTGCGTAAGAGCGCGTCGGCATGATCTCGACTAGAGACGCAGCTAGCCGACCATACAAGGTCTGTGCAATGCAACCATAAAGTCTCTCAAGATGGACTATTCGCTTTGAGACTCACAGATCACTGGGCAGAGGCGGACCTACCCTCACTTCAGCAGTCGCACTTTTCGAGGGGTCAGCAACGCTTGTAGCTATCACGTGAAATCTATTCCAGACATCCGGCGCGGTGTAGACGGCTATCCGAGAATCTCCTGACTTGGGAACAATCGTTCCGCCTGCAGCGCCTTCTTGGATACTCCACAAAACCCTGGTGTCACTCGTTCCGGTCACTACCGCTGTGAACTCTTGGGTGGACCGTGTAGCTACATTCACGGCGGCAGGACTGATTGTGATTGTGATTCCACCAGAATCACTTCCGCCAGCCCCACTGCCGCCGCAACCTACTAGGGCAAACGTGAAGGATAAAAAAACGACAATTGCAGCGAGTTTGAAGTTCATCTTGTTTCTCTTGTGGACACAGTTATACGTTATTAACCAGGAGGGCCTGGAGGGCCAACCATTATTGTTACGCTATCTGACTTGCTGGGGTCAGCTTGACTGACTGCACGGATGGTGTAGCTTGTTCCCAACGCGGATGGCGCATAAAAAACGAAGGTATTGCCAGTTGCTGATTGCAGAACGTTATTCACGTACCAATATACTGCGGTATTTGTGGTGCCTGTTACTGTGGCTGTGAATAGCTTACTCTCACCGGGCAGCAGAAGCATATCGGGATCCTTCGGGCTAAGCACTATAGTGACCTCCCCGATGGTGCCGTCATTGCTTCCTCTGCTGGCACCACCGCCGCCACAACCTGCCAGAATTCCCGCAAGCATGATTGATAACAATAATAGCGGAATGCAGATAAACCGCATGACCAATTCTCCTAGTTGGTAGTGTATCTACGCCCTAGAGATTGATAGCGTCCGAAGGTACGAGTGAAACAATCATTCGGTTCACGCTGATTACCAACTCCAAAGCTTTGTCAACACCAGTATAGCCTATATTTGAGTTTCTCATCAATATAGGCATTCACTTTTCGGACGCCAATTAGAACGCATGAGTTCCGTCTTTGGATGCGCTGGTTTGAGTTTTTGTGAGGGGGACACATTTGAACGGAGGGTTTTCAGGGGATTAGCGCAACAAAACGGCTAGCGCAGATGGTGAGCACCGATCACGGTAGATGAGGTCTTAGGAGGAAGGAAATACGATCAGAATTCCGTCACGCCGGTGAATCGGAAGCCTCGCACCTTTATGGCAGGAACTACCGCTATACCCTCTCGTTTTGTTTCTTTCGAGATCATCACCGTGTTCGATAGACGCTCCAGTATATTGTCGGTAAATCGCAGATTGCGCACAGGCTTGGTGACCTTGCCGTTCTCGATCAGGAAGGTTCCGTCTCTGGTCATACCTGTAATGGTCGTCAGGATAGGATGAATCACATTAACATAATGAAATCGCGTGACAAGCAGTCCTGTCTTGGTAGTAGCGATCATCTCATCTACCGATGAATCACCTGGAGACATAAACATATTCGTGGGATAGGGGCCGAACGAGCCAGAGCCGCCGGTTGCGTGGCCGGTAGACTCTTTTTCTTCTCTGTGGGCCGTATAAGAATCATAGACTACTGCGTTTGCCTTACCGTTAACAATCAAGTCAACCCTTTGCTTAGGCACACCCTCAGGATCAAACGGCCGAGGTAGCCCACGAGGATCGAGACCATCATCCCAGATAGTGATGTTTTCGCCAGTTATCTGCTGACCAAACTTACCGCACATAAAGCTACGACCTTCTTGCACGGCTAATGCGCCAAATCCCATATAGGCAAGGAAATCAAGCATTTCTGCAACTGCATAGGGCAAGAGAACAACATCATATTCGCCGGCTTCGATGGGTTGTGGATTTCGTGCATCTACGCTCCGCTGAGCAGCTTCGATAGCGGTCTCCAGTGGATCAAAGTCCCCTACTCGTTCGGAGATCCTGTCTGCATAGCCGGAACCGCTGTCACAAGTCATCACAGTTGTCAGGGACGCTAATGAGATGGCTTCGTATGCACGAATGCCGAGTGAATTCATCACTGCAGACTCTTCGTAGCCCGTGGAGAAAGACCCCGCGCCGGATGCACCCAGTTTCGATGCCTCGGCCAGCATGTCTTGAACAGCTCTAGCTCGCTCTTCAGGCGAGTAGGTTGCGGTCTGTTCATCGAAGGCGGGAATTTCTTTGATGGGTTTCGGATGTGGAAGTGAAACAAAATCTGAATTCTCTTCGGAGTGCTTCGCAAAACTCACCGCCCGCTCGACTACGGACTTGACGGCATCATTTGTGACCTTGTTGGTTGTTGCATAGCCGATACGCTTGCCAACCACAGCCTTTACACCAAGCACCGCGTTAAATTCCGAGACATTCTGATGTATTTGTGAATTGGCAAAACGAGTTAGGCTCGATTCTCCGATCGTGAGAGTTACCATCGTCTGGTCTGCAGTCGAATGCTCCAATGCATTCCCCAGGATCTCGAGAGCCTTAACTCGTCCCAACATATACATCCTCCTCGCTACGCTGAGAACAACACCCAATCGGGATTTTGGGAATAGCAAAACGTGTGAAGGTCAATCCGTGTCTTGCGATTCAACAACACCAACACGCACATTTTGGAAACGTGCTGGAGCAACTCCATGTCCCACGTGAGCCGTCTGGACTGGTTCGCCTTTACCACAGTTCGGAACACCCCAAATGTGCCATTCTTCTTGGCTCGCGATTGCATCACAGCTGGCCCAAAACTCAGGAGTTATACCGGTGTATGTGGGATTCTTGAACATTTGTCCTAGTGAGCCATCTTTGATTTCCCATGCAACCTCGGTCGCAAACTCGAAGTTTAGGCGTTTGTCATCTATGCTCCATGATGCGACTGCTTCTGTATAGAGACCTTCCCGCGTGTCTTCAATCATCTCGTCCAGACTCCAATCGCCGGGTTCTAGGTTGATGTTTGTCATTCTGATGAGTGGAATTCGGTTCCATCCATCGGCGCGCATAGCTCCGTTACTGTAAGTATCGTCATCCAATTGAGCGGCGGTCTCACGAGAAGTCAGGTATCCAACGAAGAGACCTTCCCGCACAAGGTCCACTTTCTGAGCAGGAACTCCTTCATCATCGTAGAAGAAGCTACCGAGTCCGCCCAAGCATGTAGCATCTGCGGCGATGTTCACGATGTCCGATCCATACTTGAAGTTGCTCAACTTATCTGGTGTCAGGAAACTTGTACCGGCGTACGATGCCTCAGTGCCAAAGACTCGGTCAAGTTCGCTTGGATGACCGCACGACTCGTGTACTTGGAGAGCAAGCATAGACCCTTCCAGAATTAGAGTACGAGTATCGGAAGGGCACTGAGGTGCTACTAGAAGGTCTGCAGCTTCTCTTGCGATTCGTTCAGCATTGCCGACCAAATCCATAGACTCGACGAATTCGTAGCCTCGAGCCGCGAAGTCACCTCCGGCGGCAGGATAGGAGCGCTTCTGCACTTCGCCTTCACTTGCGGCCATAGCTTCGATGCCACCACCACTTTCTGTCTTTACTTGCCGTATATACGAGCCCTCTGTGCTGGCAAATATGCTCTCTGTATGCCAAAATTCCATAGTACCTTGTGATACTCTGACCTCAGGGATCTGCCGCATGATACTGTCGGCGTCCAGAAGAAGATCAATTTTGTCCTCTACAGGCACTTCAAAAGGATCCTTCAGGACCTCGAATTCAAACGACCCTTCTGCAGGCTCCACCGGGCTAAGTCTGACGGGACTCTGCTGAACGAGTGCGGAGGCTTTGGCGACTCGAATTGCCAGTTCAGCAACTCGATCGATCTCTTCCGGCTCAATCATCATACTACATGCAAACCCCCATGCTCCGTCCGCTATCACACGTATTCCGAAGCCCTCCTCTTCCTCGGAGGTGAGGGACTCTACCTTGCCATTCTTTACTTGCACCGACTCGCTCTTCCTTCTTACGATTCGAATGTCGCCATAGGTAGCACCAAGGTCGGTTATTTTGTCAAGCGCCCTTTCGGTAAGATCTCTCAACTCGTTTATACCTCCTGGGGTGTTTGTGGAACAGCAAGGTACGTAGTCAGCGGGATGCCATTGACCTTGTATCCATTCTCTACTTGCGTAAAACACAGATAATGTTATCTGCCTGTTGTTCGATTTCCTGCCGAGAGTTGGCTATCACGGTATGTGATAATACAAGCACTCACTTGATAAGGGAGCAACTATTGTCAGAAAGAGCCGAACCGGTTAGAATCAGATTCAGAGGTGATGCCAATGAGACTCTCATATTGGTTACTACTGGCAGTAGTCTGCATTATTGGTGGCTTTTGTGCATATCTCGTGACTGCAAACTCGGTGCAAGAATCAGACCAAGTGCAAATCCAGACACTGCTCACAGACGCCAAGGCTGCCATTGAACGAAAAAACATTCGGCGAGTGATGTCTTACGTTTCTCGGAATTATCATGACCACTATGGTCTGAACTACGATACTCTGAAGCTTCAAGTAGTTCAAGCGCTTAGAACCGAGGACAACTACCAAATCGTCCTGGAAAACACTTCCATTGAAACAACTAACGAAACAGCGACCGTACGAACAAGGGTGACAGTATTGCTCGGTTCGGAGACCAACGGTGGGCTGGAACCCGTCTTTAAGAAGGATGTGACCTTGCACCTGCAAAAGGAAAAAGCCAAACGCTTCCTTATATTGCCGAGCATGGCATGGAGGGTAACCAGTATCAGCGGGCTCCCGAATGAGTTCGTAGAGTGATAGTTTTCGACAATGTCTTGTCGGGAGCTTTTCTTTTGTGTCAGCCCGAATTACCGAGCTCAGCACTTGGTGAATACACGCGCAACTGCGCGGGCACAATCGGGAGAATGAACTAGCGGAGGAAATGGCATGAAAATTGGCGTTATTAGTGACACTCATGGGATTGTATCAGCTTGGAACAAAGCAATCGAGATATTCGGAGAGGCTGATCTCATTCTGCACGCTGGGGACGTGCTCTATCACCCGCCAAGAATACCACCTATTGACGGGTACGACATACCCGGGCTTGTGGAGCGGCTAAACAGCTGCCCTATGCCGCTAGTGATTGCCCGTGGAAACTGCGATCCCGAGGTCTACAGTGAATTACTGGAAATTCCTGCACTTTCACCGTATGCATTCCTGCAGTTCCAGAACTTGCGAATTCTGGTTCACCATGGCCATGCGATGAGTATTGATAGCCTCGCCAAGACAGCCGGCAAGTATGAAGCAAGCATCATCGTTACAGGCCACACGCATTTGCCGGCGATTGATAATGTGAACGGATTGATTCACATCAATCCAGGGAGTCCTGCTCATCCTAAGTTCGAGCTTGATGGAAGATTGGTTCCAACTGTTGGTCTAATCGAAGACGATCGGATTTCTATTGTCGAGCTTGAGACTGGACGCGAGGTAATTGCATACCCCATCCCTTCGACAGACTGAGAACTTACTATGTTTGCGGGCGCATCATTTGAAATTGTCTAGCCATGGGCGAAACGTGAGCAGTCTGGGATCGGGTATTCGCTCAATCATTCTTATCAGGGGTGAGGTCACCCCACGGTCTAGGGCAGGTATGTTTTACCAGAGTGACGGCTGGAGCGTGAGAGTCTGGACTAATACGAACTTCGTCCACTGAGCACGTCATTATTGACGAGGATATTTCGGACAAGTCAGGGACGCTGCTGAAACATCTGAATACGACAGAAAACCTGCCAGGTTTGGAGTCGAAGGTGACGTGTAGGCGAGAGGAATTGGTTTTATGTCGACAGCCTGCAAGTTCTCGGAAGACAACCGCAACAGACTCCTTTAGATCACGAATGTCATTAGTATTCAAAGGTGTCCGGACAGCAATATTCTCGAGGTCTTCTTGTATAACCGGCAATTGGCTGGATGTCCAAGAATAGACTCTGGGAACACACGAATACCGATAAAAACTCGCAAAGAATCGATCGCTAGGAATGTAATTATGATTCTTGCGCAAGCTTCGCGAATTTGCGATATATGGATGCAGTTTCTTTGCCGAAAGGAAGAGGCTTCGAGGAGTATTGTCTGTTTGGAAAGCGCACATTGCGATATTTGCTGAGAAATTGACGTTTAGAATCGCTTCATATTCTAGCAACTTGAGCCGTGCAGGCCGGTCAAGGTGAATAGCTCCAGCATCAACAAATGCACGAAGACCGTTCCACCGTTTCGAGGCAACATCGAGCATTTCGCGCCAAAAGTTCAATGCATGACGTGTATCGAACAGGCCGTTCGGCAAGTAAATATCGCTCATGCCCAAGATCACAAGTTGGCTAGACCAACCATGGGGATCCGAGTCGACGCCCAACTGCGTCATACGGTCGCGCACTCGCTCGCGAGTGGGACCGTCCAAGACGCAGACACAGAGTTCGCGCGCGTTGACACCTGCCGCGAGAAACTCAACTACACTCCGAACAAACGTATCATCCTTTCTCCCGTAGGTGAACATACAATGTGTCCGCAGTTCTACGTCCCCCGGGAGAAAACCTATGGGTGTGTATCGCGTATTCATTCCCGCGTCTCTTAATATTTGCTAAGAACTTTACCCCAGCGGAAGAAATTGTACTGGAGCCACCACCTCTATTAAGCATTGTAACACCGGCTACCCGTTCGAGCAAGCTTTGATATGATGATCAGGCTTGAAGACACAGCAATCGCACTTTGGAAGCAAGCCACCGCATTCTTATTTGCCGAAATGACTTAACTGAGTTTTCGAATAATCGCATCAGCCATCTCTGCAGTACCCACTGCGGTCGGGTCGTTGCGATCCGGTTTCATGTCGTACGTAACGTCTTTACCTTCAGCAATCACGGCGGCAACAGCTCTTTCTAGACGGTCGGCGGCGTCTTTCTCACCAATGTATCGAAGCATAAGCATTCCGGACAGAATCAGCGCAGTTGGATTCACCTTGTTTTGGCCCTTATACTTGGGTGCGCTTCCGTGAGTTGGTTCAAAAATGGCAACATCATCACCTATATTTGCTCCGGGTGCGACCCCCAGTCCACCTACCAAGCCAGCGCACAGATCCGATAAGATGTCACCATAGAGATTAGGCATCACAAGCACATCATACAGCTCGGGTTTTTGGACAAGTTGCATGCACATATTGTCCACGAGCCTCTCCTGATACAGGATGTTTGTCCCCTTGCCAGCAACTTGCGCCGCAATTACAGGATCGGGATCTACGCCGTCGGCCAGTTTTGGATCTTCGAATTGAGCACCATATGCTTTAGCGACCTGACGGGATACACGATAGAACAAGCCGTCTGTGAACTTCATGATGTTAGCCTTGCAGACAGAGGTAACGCTCTTCCGTCCGTTGGCAATAGCATAATCGAAGGCAAATTTCACTATGCGTCGAGTTCCAGTAACGGAAATAGGCTTTATTGAGATCGCTGAGTCATCTCTGATCTTGCCTTCGGCCATACGAATAATCTGCTTTGCCTCGTCCGTGTATAGGTCGTACTCAACGCCAGCATAAAGGTCCTCAGTGTTCTCGCGAACAATCACTAGGTCGACGTCTGTATACTTCGAACGAATACCGGGATAGTACTTACAGGGGCGGAGACACGCGTACAGACCTAGTTCCTTTCTAAGGGCGACATTGACAGATCTGAAACCGCCACCAATTGGAGTGGTAATAGGACCTTTGAGAGCCACTTTGTTGCGGCGAATGCTTTCAAGAACATGCTCTGGCAAGGGTGTACCGTACTTATCTATGACGTCTATTCCTGCATCATGGATTTCCCACTCTATATCTACGCCTGTTGCTTCGATGACTCGCTTGGCGGCGGCAGTCTGCTCCGGCCCTACCCCGTCACCTGGAATAAGTGTGATCCTGTGCGCCACTTTACATCTCCTTTCAAGTTGCTACTCTTGAGCAAGTGAACATAAGCTCCAAAATAAGTGTCTACCTTACCCGTGCGACTATCATCCACCTTCAGTCTGTCTCAAATGTCAAGACCAATCACATTCTTAGGTACTACCGGCTACCCCGCATAAGGTTCAACATCCCGCCTGCGAGAATAATGTCCAGCTGACGCTCAGACAGGTCATGTTTGACCTCAAACCAAGTAGACCTCGTTTTATTCTCCACTCGCAAGATAGGTTTATCCTTAAGCTGCCTTCGAATATCGGACATCTGGAGCTCGTCGTCGGGATGCAACTCGTCATAATCCTTTGGATTGACAAAGGTCAGTGGAAGTATGCCAAAGTTTATTAGATTAGCCTTGTGAATACGAGCGAATGATTTGGCTATAACGGCTCTAATGCCAAGATACATTGGAGCGAGTGCGGCATGCTCTCTACTAGAACCTTGCCCGTAGTTCTCGCCGGCAACGATGAACCCGCCACCAGACGCCTTTGCACGCGAAGCGAAACTTGGATCCACTGTCTGAAATACGTGCTCGGCGATCGCCGGGATATTCGATCGAAGGGGAAGAATTTTTGGTCCGGCTGGCATGATATGGTCTGTAGTTATGTTATCCTCCACCTTCAAGAGCACTTTACCGGTCATGATATCGGGAAGTGAGTCACGAACTGGTAGAGGTTTAATGTTGGGGCCGCGTATTATTTCGACCTCGTCAGGATTCTCTGGTGGAGGGATAATCATACTATCGTCTATCAGGAACTTCTCTGGCATTATTACTGAAATCGGTTCACCAAGGATACGAGGATCCACCAGTTTGCCAAATATCATTGCGGCGGCAGCCACTTCGGGACTCGCCAGGTAGACTCGAGCGCTGGGCGTACCACTTCTACCTTCAAAATTGCGATTAAATGTGCGGATGCTGACACCTTCTGTACACGGCGATTGTCCCATTCCAATGCATGGTCCGCACGTTGCCTCGAGTATTCGCACCCCAGCGGCGATTAGGTCAGCAAGTGCACCATTGTGGGCTATCATTTCAAGTACTTGTCTTGAGCCAGGAGAGACTGCTGCGCTCACGTAAGGATGCACTTTTCTGCCTTTTAGAATGCCTGCTACAGTCATCAAGTCGCGGTATGAAGAATTTGTACAACTACCGACAAGGACTTGATCAACTTTCAAGCCCTCTATATTCTTAACCTTTACCACTTGATCGGGCTGATGCGGCTGAGCAATCATAGGTTCGAGAGAAGACAAGTCTATCTCTACAGTTTCATCGTAGCTTGCATCGGGGTCTGCCTCTATTCTTCTCCACTCGTTATCCCGTCCCTGTGCTCGCATAAATTCGCGCGTAACGTCATCGCTGGGGAAAATAGAGGTTGTAGCGCCAAGTTCCGCACCCATGTTCGCTATGGTAGCTCGTTCGGGAACAGAGAGGGATTTGACACCATCACCTGTGTACTCCATGATTCTGCCCAAGCCTCCCTTTACACTGAGGCGGCGCAGAAGCTCGAGAATCACATCTTTAGCCGAGACCCAGGGAGGAAGCTTACCTGTGAGTTCCACGCGCACGATTCTTGGCATGCTCAAGTAGAAAGGTCCACCCGCCATGGCCACCGCTACGTCCAAGCCACCTGCGCCAATAGCAATCATGCCAATACCGCCACCTGTTGGGGTATGACTATCTGAACCCAGCAGTGTCAGGCCGGGTGCTCCGAACCTTTCTAAGTGCACTTGATGGCAAATGCCGTTGCCAGGGCGTGAGAAGTAAATTCCATACTTTGCAGCAACTGTTTGCAAGAAGCGGTGATCATCTGCGTTTTCGAAACCAGTTTGAAGCGTGTTGTGGTCAACGTAGCTTACAGACAGTTTAGTTCGCACTCTGGGAACACCCATCGCCTCGAACTGCAAGTATGCCATTGTGCCAGTGGCATCTTGGGTAAGTGTCTGGTCTATTCTAATCGCGATTTCGCTCCCAACGGTCAAATCACCGGAAATCAGATGCTCAGCTATTATTTTCTGTGTTACATTCATGCCCATTTCAAACTCCGGAAACGAATAGAGACCTCCAGACGGAGGTCTCATTTATAGCGTTTTGGTACCGCAAGTGATAAACCGCACTATCGCTAACTCAGTGTGTTACCTCCGGCCAGATACTGCCATACCATAGGCAATTATACAGACGAAGCCGGAGTTTGTAAAATCGGACAAACCTGCACCTAGACCCTAGGGCATTTCGAAACATCCGTCTATCGGCTCGTAGCTCGAGGCTTCTCGCGTATCCAAATGACAGATGCAAACTTACTGCCAAGGGGTAAGTGTCATTATCTTCGCTGACTCTTCGGGATAAGCTGCTATGAACCGAAGCTCCTCTTCGGTCAGAGGCTTCCCGGTATGGAGGTCGGCATATTGCACTAATTCCAAGATTCGTGCTGCTTGATCTTCACTTTCGAAGGTGATGCCGAGGTCACTGTACACTTTGAGGAAGCCCTTGATCCCGCCGTAAGCACCGGTAGTTATGATTCGACCTGTGGGAATGATTTCGGGTTCCCCACGGCCTAGGTCTTCATAATCATAGAGCTCATAATTCCGGCGATCTTTTAGTGCACCATCCGCATGAATACCTGACTCGTGTGCGAAGGCATTGGAACCAACACCTGGTTGGTTCATTGGTATTGGGACATCGAACACATGTGAAGCATACTTTGCGAGCTTCCAGGCTTTAGTTAGATCGACTCGTTCGTCCAATAGATTTCGCTCTCGGAAACCGCTGGAGTATTTAAGTGCCAGTATACAGGAAACAAGATCAGCGTTGCCTGCACGCTCACCCACACCGTTAATACAAGTGTTGATGTAGGCATCCACACCTGCATCTATAGCACCTCGAGCGCCCTCGACCGAATTGGCTACTGCCATACCTAGGTCGTTGTGACAATGGATTTCTATTGGGAGACCTACTTCCTTGGCCAAATGGTTTATGCGCTTATAGATAGTAACCGGGTCGTCGTAGCCCAGGGTATCGCAATATCGAATGCTGTGCGCGCCTGCTTCCTTAGCGGCGTTAGCAAAACGGACAAGATAGTCCATGTCTGTACGCGATGCGTCCTCGGCGTTCACACCAATCCACTCCATGCCGTTTTCCTTCGCACAGGCGACGGCCTCAGTCATTTCGGCGATAACGCCATCTCTATCTAACTTTCCTCGAAACTTGTTTACGATCATCTGGTCTGATGTGGATATGGAGAGATTAAGCAGTTTCACTTTGGTCATCTCGCACGACTTCTTCACATCTCCTGCGACCGCTCTGCACCATCCAGAGAGACGTAGGGGCTTCAGAACACCTTTTTCCCAGAGCTCCAAGTTAGTGTTCAGATAGTTTCTCTCATGCCCTACGAAGGGAAAGCCAAACTCGCTCTGGTAAATCCCCATCTCGTTCAGCATCATGTTTAGTATGGTCTTCTGCAGTTTTGCAGCGCCTATTCGTGATGTCTGAACTCCGTCTCTGTTTGTCACGTCAATGATGTAGACTTTAGGCATCAAGCAACTCCTCTCCGACACTTGATCCCCGTCGTACGGCCTGTCTTAGTGGGTAAGCACAAGGATGGACGACCTTACGTGGGGATCGAAACATAACTGTAATTCGTAGCATGGACTTCAAGTTCTCAGCCAGTCTGCCAAGGAACTAAGAGCCATAATTTCATCTGCACTATGGCCTGTCTTCCTGGCCATAGTATATGTTACTGCCAAGCACTTTGTCAAGAACAGGTAATCTGAACATACTGCTGTCGAGCGTTTCAACAGTACCGCGCAAGCCTACTGGCCCTCAAGTTGGCCAACCTTGAGGTCCAGTTGTGACCGTTCTTCAATGCGCTCGACTTTACCATCACGGATCCACACTATCCTGTCTGAAATATCAAGCATTTTCAGGTCGTGTGTAGCAGAAATGATAGTAACCCCTTGTTCCTTATTGAGTCGCTTGAGAAGCTGAATGATCTCCGTGCCAGTTTTCAGGTCCAAGTTGCCAGTAGGTTCGTCCGCTAATATAATCGCCGGATCATTTGCTAGCGCCCGAGCAATAGCAACACGCTGCTGTTGACCACCTGAAAGTTCAGAGGGTTTGTGATGCAATCTTTCGCCCAGGCCTACCAGGTTAAGAAGTTTAATGCCCTTTTCTATGCAGTCATCTGTTGATGTACCTGCAAATACCATAGGAAGGGTAACATTCTCAAGCGCAGTCATGACTGGGATAAGATTGAAGGTTTGAAAGATGTAACCTATTGTTCGGCACCTGAGATAAGCAAGCTCCTGAGCATCGAGTTGCGCCATATCCACATCGTTGATAAAAACAGACCCAGCCGTTGGTTTGTCGAGGCCTCCTATCATGTTAAAGAGTGTGGACTTACCTGAGCCCGATGGTCCCATTATAGATATGTATTCGCCACGGTATATGTCGAGCTGCACGCCATCAAGGGCACGGAGGACCTGTCCACCCATCGTGAATTCCTTACACAGATCCTTCGTCCGAACTACGTATTCGTTTGCTGCCATGTTTCATCCACCTTTGGTCAAGTTATTATTGCATGTAAGCAGTAGTTGATTCGAGAACATACAAGTTTCTGAGTTGTTAGATTTCTGTTCTAAGGGCCATGGCAGGAGGCATTTTTGCCGCTCGAATAGCAGGTGGAATTGTAGCTATCATCGTAAGTACAGCTCCTATGCCCATCACTATTCCCAATCTGCTTAAGATTTGGACAAAAGTTATCTGACCGACCACCGCCCAGCCATGGGATCCAAGCGCTAGAAGGTAGATACATCCAAATCCGATTAGCCACCCTGCAAATGAAGCAATCAGTCCCAGCACACCAGACTCTAAGATAAACAACTCAACCACGAATACGTCCAGCGCGCCTAGGCATTTCATCGTACCAATCTCTTTGTAACGCTCAGTTACTGACATGAGCATAGAGTTTGTTATTCCTACAGTACAAACAAGCAGTGACATGATTACCAGCCACAACTGTCTAGATGAAGCTTCGGCGGCCGCAGCTGGATCCTTTATACCGGGTAGATGCTGTTCTATCAGCGTGGTGGTGAGAACCGAGGACAGGAAGGCAATGCCGAGGAATATGCCTCCAGCGGTTATCATGGACCTCCAGAATCGAGTTCTGATACTTTGCAGTGTTATCTGAAAGGCCTTAGTCAGTGGAAGCTGTATCTGTCTGCCGACTTGGCCTTGGCTCGTCGTTGTGTTCATTTCTTTCGACGTCCTCCTAATTGAAAACCCAAAAGGTTGCGCTCGGTCAGCATCTTCAGATAAGTACCCACAGATGCTTCGCATTCGCGCCGTGTCAGCTTATATTTCCTGCAGGCGTTTGCGACTATGGATTGAACAGTATGGTTACCGTCGCACAATTCCCAAATATCTGAGCCCACTTCGTCGAGAAGGATTTCCTTATATTCGGGGGCACGTAACAATCTGCCCAAAATGCGGGCTAGCCTATCCCTGCGAAGGGGAACACGAAGACGGATTTCCCCATTTTCGTTTCTCTCCCATTGCAGAAGAGGATTACGAATTGGGCGTGCGCTCAGTGCCTGATCTCGGGATAGCTTAGGTTTCTTCCGAAGAAATGGCAGGTACTGAGATACTACGTTGTATACCGCTCCCATTTTAGTGACAAACAACTCTTTCTAACACGCCATCCAACACATCCTCACGACATGTATGGATTGACTGAACAGAGTAAATTCGATTGGACTCACTGCAGACCCATGCGTACCCGTCCAAGCGGGTTGCTGGTCTGCGGAATGTGATAAACTCAAAGGCTGACTTGAGCATTTGCAGAAGGCCGGAACGCCGACCCTCTATTATGATACCGATCTCCTCATCGAACTCGATATCTTCGATTTTGAAGTCGTATGGCTCTAAGTCTCTAGCCATACGCTCTTTGATCCACTCGCGCAGGCTCGTGTTTTTTAGTGCGACGTTGGCAATTCCCCAGCGTTCGATAATCAGTTTATTGGTTTTTTTTCTAAATATGAGTTGGATATAGCCAGACATCAGCTTATGCCTTTCAAGGGCATAGCCTACTGGAATATCAGCAACCAAATCATACATCGCCCAAGTTCGCCATCCGGCTTCCGAATGGTCAATCACTGTTGGCAAAACGGACGAAGCCACCGACGACACATCATCTGAATGGGTACCGCTCACCTGGGCGATTATAACACGGCTACATTGTTCGCATTTCCAAAGTCGGCCTTGCGCCTTTCTGTCAGCGCGCCAGGTAAAGCTCAGTACTCCGCTGTCCTTGGACTTGAGCTTGTGTTCAAACTTAACTTTCCGCTTCCGCGCACGGCGTCGAAGATCTTCCAGGTAGGCGCTAAGTTTACTTGTCAGGTCAACGTTATTGCCCACCTTGGACCACTTCACTTCCAGCGCCAAGGTACCTCCGTTGTCAGCTCGGAGGTAGCCGTTTTTCTCGTCGCCATTAACCGCTACAAGGCTCCAATCCGAAGGAACCTCAGCAACCACGCCCTGCCAACCGACCCATGTACGATGTTTAGTATCGCTCATGGCGGTATTTTACAGCTTGCACTGGCTGGGTGTCAAAGTCATCAGTAGGCATTTTCAGCCATGCAAGATATTAGTAAGGCAAATACGAAACAGATTTTGATATCAGCGCCAGAGCAATAGAACTCATACCCATGAGGCCCATGCCACAAGAGAAACCAGCGAGAAGCACGGGAGTGTATCTTCGCCAATTCTCTATGCCAAACCGCTTTGAGAAATAATACCTACCGAGCAATGCGCCGGCAAACTGGGGTATTGTCGAGTGCGGCAATGCACCGATCCCGCCCGCTGCTCCGTAGAAGAAAATCAACGGTAATTTAGCGGCGGCTACAATTCCATACAAGCCAAGTGCTCCGGCCCCACCCCAAACCATAAGAGACGGCTTCAATGCTTTTAGCAACCAGCTATCACCACTTTGATTCGAGGTAATCCAAATCGTCTGCATAGTAGCATGTAAAGGCCAGAACTTTTGTGCAAACGGGAACTGTGGCGAAGGAATAGGACTTGTATGCCAGAAGAACGCCCAGAACAAGAAGCCTGCGGTGAGCATAATAGGTAGCATAAAGGCTTCAGCTTTAAGGATGCTAGTAAACTTTGTGCCGGTGAGCTCAACCTCGCGGAATCTCTGTGCAGCCCAACCCATATCGTATATAGGGATTGGAGCGAACCAGATGTCAAGTCCCTTGTAGCCGCTCTTCAAAATCGCAGCCTCTCTCAAGTACGGTAGACCTACACCCATACTCGTCAAACCGTACATGCGGGCATTGACGTAAGACATAATCGGAGAATACACCAGTCCGAATCCAATCAGGATTAGCAACGGGAATTTGGGTACGAGTTTGTGACCTATGATTATGTATCCGATGGTAGCAATGAGCCATGCGCCTATTGCAAGGGATATTGGAAAGTCGCCTCTACCCTCTGGTATATCGTATATACTTACTCGCCTGTTAGACCGACTTGATTCGCGAGCCTTGATAGCAGTCCTAATGACCGTGGCGATTCCGATGAATGCGACGGCAACACTGACGCCGATCCCAATACTCATCCAGAAGTCCAGACTAGTAGACAGCTGCGTATCAATGGTGCCCATTCCATGCCGCCATGTGGGAACCAGGTTGTATTTATACAGTATTGGGTTGGTGAAGACCTGGCACAGGATTGAAGTAGTAACCATACCGGCTAGCATTTGGAAAGGAAGTACAAACCCTATAAGAATATTAGAAAGGTCGCCGGAAATACCAGTTAGCGCTGCGGGCAGTATATTCTCTGTGTTACGCGTGAAGTCGATAAATGGAATGGGTATCAGCATCAGCGGCTTACTGAGAATCACACCCGTGAAAATGGGCACTGCCAAGTAGAAGAAGCCGAATACTAAGCCAACCATAGTACCGATAGAAAACACCTGCCAGCGCCATGACTCTTCTTTGGTCGACGCTTCTGCCAGCGCGGTAGCTCCTGCGGCAGCGACAGGGGCAAGAGGAAACGGCAATCGTTCAACATCAGATGTAGTACGGAACAGGACATATCCCAAACCGATCCAGTTCATCCTGCCAAAAATCTCACTGACCACCAGCAGGGCAATAGGGATAAGCCAATCTTTATGGAAAAAGGTGCGATGAATGAGAGCTTCCGACCCTGGTCCTGGCACAACCCAACTCGGGATTTTATCTGCTATTGCACTTGCTTGTGGTGACTGAATGAAATACTGGTTCCAAATAAGGTTGCCAAACGCTCCACCCGAGAGTCCTCTGTCTGCGGCACCCATCGCGACCAGTGAACCGGCGATGTAGAACAGAATATAGATCTCTTGCTTCTTAAGGGGTATAAACGACCGTCTGGCGACTTCTGCGAACAAGACAATAGTCACCCATTGTGCGGCGGGTCCCAATCCCTGGCCGGCGACTAGGCCTAGATATAGAGCACCTGGGAACATAATAAAGGCTATAAACAGGGCGCCTATAATGGCCTTACCGGTGAAACCCTCTTCGTATTTTATTTTTTCATGGTCTAATGCCGCTTCTTCGCTGGTTTCTCGAAATTGCTCAATTGTGCTTCCGTCGGCTGTCAAATCCAGTCTCCCTTTCTAGCTTACTACTCCATGTTAGGCCGTAGGAGTAACCGCTGTGCCCAGTGTTTCTTGACCAGTTAGGTAGCGTTCACGCTCCTCGGCACGTAAAGTTCGCCAAATGAGGAACTGTTTTCTCAATGTATTCAGGAATCTGCGGTTCACGCGTTTCCAGTTCGAAATGTCACCACTCTCTCGGATAATCGTCAGAGTAACCTCGTAGACATCCTCCATCGAGGTAGGAACGGTTCGCAGAATTACTTTCTGGCTAACCCCCAGGTCGAACGGAGCCAACCATGCACGACATTGAACCTCACAGCCAGTGCCATATTCAGAGGAAAACGTACCGGTTGAAACATCTTGCGTCACGAAGTCTCCAACGGAGTATTCCTCGTACGCCTGGAACCATTCCGATATAAACCCGCTCACGCCCCTTGCCTGCTCACCTGTTACAGCGAACGGTAGGAGGATATGCCACTCATCGCCAACAGGATCTGGTACCTTCCAACTTCGTTCGATTGCGGGTGTAGCAACCTCCGAGGCTTTTCGAGCGGGATATATGGTAGAAAGTAAGACAACGGCTACAACGATCAGCGTGGACAATACGGCTGAGAGCGAGCTAAAGTTCAGATAGAGCCCTTCGAACAAGTTGAATGTATATATCACTTTCGATGCTGCTTGTCCTATCAGGTAGCCTGAGACTGCGCTCATGATGGCGTAGACCATTGCCTCTGCGATAAACAGCATCGCAATATGGTTGGGTGCCAGGCCTAGCGAGCTGAATATGCCAATTTCTTTCACGCGCTCGTAGACCGAACCCAGCATTGTATTAAGAACTATCAGAGCCGCAATCAGGATTGGGATGAAAATGCTGCCAAAGCCTTTTCCTGATTTAGTTGCGATCGAGCTATATCGGAATATCTTGTCACCTACGCCAGCGTATAGGTTCAGCCCCAGCCTAGGCATGAGCTTTTTCAGGACGGTGTTGACTTCTTCCTTGGTCACGAAGTTGATAGCTACGGATCTAATTTCACCGCCGAGGTTGACCAGGGTTTGGAATGGTATATAGAAGGTGGTATCCGGCTCCAAGTGAGTGTATTCCCTGAAACCTGCCTCACCCATCGTCTTGCCTTGGGCTGTAAGCTTCTGCATCATAATGAAGTCCACTGGAGTAAGCGGCTCTCGGTCAAGGTCAGTAACAGCTTTGAACTTTGCGTTGTCAATGATCCCAATAACGGTATATTCAACACCGCTGAAAGTGATTTTAGCCTTTCCTACGTCGGACGGGTTGATTTCCAGGGCCGTAGCAATTGCCCCGGGAATTATGGCTACGTACCTCTCACCTTCGCGGAACCAGCGACCGGCAATCAATGCCTTCTGCGGACGGGTGACCTGCGCTTCCTGGGGAGTCAGTCCGACTGCACCCTTGGCGTCATATGTCTTGTCATTTCTCTTTAGAGTCAAGAAAGTTTGCTCGCCCAACCACGCACCGAAGAACCATGCTCTGGGTGCAACTGCTCGGGTTTCACCAAATTCATCTTTCAGAAGCCGGTAAGCAGGTTCCTGCAGAGGCTCCCACATAGCTGTTCGAAGCATCAGACCATTGTATCTGGGCTTTCCAGGAGCGGGAACCTTATTGAACCGCATAGTCTGCACGATTGAAGTAAATGACAGCACTATGAATGTAAGCAGAATCAGAGTGATACATGTCAGCACTGTCCTAGCTCTGCGGCGTCTCATATTCGAAATGCCCAGCGAAAAGGCGGCTGCTGCTATACTCATGCGACCGATATCCACCCTATGGACACCGCTCATCTGTCGGTTCAGTGCTTTTAACTGCTCCTCGAATTTGTTCGCGACGAGCACAGTTACCAGAAGGCTCAGTGCGAGCATTGTGAAGGCTATGAACACAATCACCGGATTCATAGTGATATCAAAGGCAGGATGGAAGAACCTAAACGCCAAGAAGATCACTAGGAAGATGATGAATGCTGCTGCCAACTGTCGTTTCAGGTCTGGGAATCCGAACAACAGTCTTTCGGCGAAATATGCGAATGGTAGTAAAAGCGCCAGATAGAACAGAACGCCATTAACTACGTCCTTGGCAGTTTTTTGAACGTCCGGATAGGCTCGGGACTCATAGCCCCAAGCGGCACGGGCGTGTGCATCAAATTCCGAGAACTGCTTAGCTGCCAGCGCCTTCTCAGCCAGGTCAATCTCTTGCTTTGCCAGTCTGTGGAGGTTGTTTATACCTTCGTTAATGATCCGGTATTTCTCCAACCGCTTGATACGATAGTCGTCCAAGGTCCACATGTCTTTGGCGACCATTAATGCGGTATTGATGATGGAAGTCCCTGTACCGACTACGTAACCTGTGCCCTCGGGGTTCTTTTCTGTCGAATTGATAAGCAAGAGCCTGGTTGCGGCGGGACCCGCAGCCATGGTGATTTTGAGCCGAGTCTTTGGCATGGTGAAGATGACTGCTAGATCCTCTACGTACGAGACTTGGCCTTCGGGAACAGCCAAAGAATAGCCGAACATCCTGGGTCGGGCATTGGTGTCTCCATCATAGATATCTATCTGTCCGAGCATTTTCAGTGACTGAGGATCTACTAGATCGAATACAGATGTCGGGCGGCACTTGAATACCACTATTGGAATCTGCTTGACTCCTGAGCTCATTGGTATTTCAGTCGGGTAGTAGTCAGCGCCGAAGATGCCCATGTCTGGCGAATAATTGATCTCACCCGTCTCAGGGTCGAGTCTATACGCTGCAACTGAGGTTCTTCTTGTGGGCCCCTGGTAGGCAGTCAAAGGAGCGACACCGGGAAATGCAAATTTCGCCTGGTCGTCCACCATTCCGACCATATTGCCTCGGACACCCATCAGCGTTTTCACTAAGTTTGGATGTCTGACAACTACGATACAACCTTTGACAGGATCGTTCGGGATATATCCCTTCTTGAGATTAAGGATAAGTACCTGTCCCTCCAGACGAGCAAAGCCACCCTGGAGAGTCATTCGTGAGAAAGTGGACGGTTCTGTAATCGGGAATTTCGGAACATCCACTGCCTCCGGGCTGTTTGTATCATTCAAGATATGATGGAAGAGACACGCCAGAAGCTTGGTCTGCTCTGAGAGATTTGCGATATTCACCTTCTCAGCGGTGTCGAAAGGTGTATCTACAAGTGAGCGTGCGTCGTCGGTGCTTACGAACGAGATGCCCCGCGCACCAGCTAATGTCACCACTTCAGCATCGAGCGCTATCTTGCCGGGAATGAAGTTTCGCCAGCTTTTGCCAGCGATTGGATTTACGCCATCAGCGAATGCTTTAGCAGGGTCAAAACCTAGGACTGCTCCGATTTTTTCTGAGTTTTCTCGGCAAACACGGGCTATATCGGAGAATTTGCTCTGAATGTCTTCTCTGCAGTCATAGAAATAGCCCTTGTAGAATACTCCTACGCCCTTCGTCTGGCTGGACAAATCCAAACCTGCGAACAGGTAAATCTCCGGCGGTTTGCGAACGTGTTGATCCTTGATCCCGGGAATCACTCGAGTCAGCCACGCCTTGAACCGCGCACCGGCGCCTGGCCGTTCGAGTTCTGGAAGGTGTCGCTCGAGATATTCGCGTATACCCTGGAGGCTCTGGAAGTGTCCGCTAGTTGCAACAAACCAGACAGTTCGAGCTGGCGGATTCTTCTTGAATGTCCTGGCTAATTCTAGCATGCTCGCTATACCGCAGGCACTCTCGGCCCCTGGGGCAAGTGATGGTACAACTGAGTTTGAGTCGTAGAATGATTCAATGACGATGATTTGGTTTCGCAGCTTGGGATCTGAGCCGGGAATAATGCCCGTGATATTGTGTGTCAGCTTTCGCTCCCAAGTCATGCGACTTTTCAATTGAACAACCGGGTGGGCAGTGACAGCACACAGAGCTTTCAGTGCATCTCCGTCGGACTTTGAGATCCAGAAGCGCGGGATGGAGATAGGGATCGAAATAAACTTCGCCTCCGCCTCTCCCCTCATTGTCGTCTCAGGCTCAATGAAAATAACGGCTTTTGCTCCAAGCCTTGGAGCATTCAGCCATTCGGATCCTGAGTTAAAATCCAGCATGACAACATTGTCTTTAACATCATAACCGTCGAACTCACCCAGTTTGCCACTTCTCGCGTATATTAGCTCACCGGATATACCTTCCTTTGGCAGCTGCGAAGTCCGAATCAGGTTTGGCCACATAGCGTAAAGCCGGTACGTCTTGTTGCCCACAGTGAGTGAAGCACCACGGTCCACGGGTACTGTGGTATAGAATGGCTCTGCTTTTACATCTTTCAAGCCTATTCTCTTGAACTCATTAAGCACATACTGTCCCGCCGCCGTGCACCCAGGATAACCAGCTATGCGAGATGGGTAAGCTGAGAGAGTCTTGACCGTGGCGGCTAGATTCGACGGATCAATCTGTGACGCCAGGCTTTCATATGTACGCGCTAGTTTGGGGTCTATTTTCTGCGGAGGTGCTCCTAGACAAACGTTGGAAACGAATATGGAAAACAGGAACACAGGAATGAGTATTCTCTTTGTCGACATCCCGCTTACCTTTCTACTATATAGAATACTGCCTGGCTCAAGAACGCGAAAGATTATAGCATAGGCCTACTTGAAAAGCAATATACTTACAGACGATTGCCGGCTATGTAAGCCAAGGCATCCGATGCTGAACAACCACACTCAACTGTTTCTGGTACCCGAAAGCACCACCCAGCTCGGCTCCGACAAAAAGCGGTCAGTAATGCGCGTTATGTCTTCTTTCGTAACTTGCCGAATTCTCTCTGGGTATGTAAAGTCAAATTGATAGCCTAGTCCTATGGCTTCGTAATAGCCAATATAAAACGCCCTATCTCGTGTCCGCTCATGAGCGAGCGCATGATGTCCTATGAGAAATCTCTTGGCTCTTTCCAGAGCTTCGTCGCTAAACTCTCCGGTGCGCAAAGCCTCAACCTGCTTCAGCATAGTGCTCTGCACTAACTCGATGGCTTCTGGGGTTGCTCGGGTCGAATCCAAGCCAATATAGGCTACCAAATGACTCTGGGATTTCAAAGACGGATAGAGAGTGCCTATCTGATATCCAAGCCCCTGCTCTTCCCTGAGCTTGGTGAATAACAGAGAACTCTTACTCCCACCGAGTAGCACATTAGCCACAGACATTGCGGCATAGTCGGCACTGTCGATACCGGGAGCGGGATATCCCAAGAGCACATATGTCGTTGTTCCGGTTTTCTCAATAGTCTGCTTTAGGCCATGGGACGCAAATGCTTCCTGTGGTTCTTGACGCCGTGGCAGGCGTTTCATGTTTCCAAAACAAACGTTCACTCGCTTGATAACCCGTTCTACATCTACGTTGCCCACGATACTAATGACTATGCGATTTGCACCGACATTCTGCTCGTAGAACCGCTGAACTTCCTGTTCGGAGATTACTTTGATGTTTGCCGGGTTACCCAAGTAGGGACGATCATAAGGTGTACCATTGTGGACGAGTCGCCTCAATGCTGTATACGCATGATTGAAGGCATCGTCTTGCTGTGCACTGGCTTCTCTCAACAGCATTTGTCTCGAGCGTTCGATGGACGCCGAATCCAACCGACTGTTGATAATGGAATCCGCTAATAGACCTATCGCCTCCTCATAGGTTTGGGGAGCGGTCACTGCATATACTTCTACATGATCCCAATACCAGACACTATGAAAACTGCCTCCCATCTCCGAGATCAATTTCGCAAACTTCTCTGGGGATCGGAATTTTGAACCCGCTAGTATGGAACCGGCAAGTAGATGCCCTATGCCTGCATTGGATTCGTTCTCATCAGCCGCGCCTACCCGTATAAAGACTTCCATAGCTACTATTCTAGCTTCTGGCTCGGGACGAATTAGCACTGTCAGACCATTGCTGAGTATGACCTTCGTTACGCCAGTGGGTATAGCTGCTGACAAGCAGCTACTGGCCATACAAACTATAGCTAGGCAAATAGTCAATTCTAGTAGTTTTGGCCTGAACATATTGCTAGTAACGCCCCCGGTCGGCTCAATATACCTCTAGAGCCATGATCTATCTATCATTTTGTTCGCTCGGCTGATTCGAAATAATTGCTACATAACAGTTGCCATTCGTGAAATACTTCTTGGCGACGGACATGATCTCTGCCACAGTAATATTACGAACAGTTTCTCCATATTTCAGTGCCAGATCAAACGAAGCGACGGTTTCATATAGTCCCAACGCTCGGGCTTGGCCAGAGACAGTCTCTTGTTCGAAAAGATCGCTTCCCTCTACCATCCGTTTGGCATGAGTCAGTTCAGCAGTTGACAAAGGTTCTTTGCTCAACCTTTGAAGTTCGTTTAGGATCGCTGATACGATGGCGTTTGTATCCCCGCCATGGGTGGCAACACACACGGAAAAAGTCGTTGGATAGCGCTGGGTAATGAAATCCGTGTTTATACTTGAAAACTGAACACCCTTCGCGTTGAGTGCGGAAGCGATACGGCCTCGATAAGTGTCACCCAATACCGCAAGTATGACGTCTAAGGCACACGCATCTGAAAACTCAGAAGCTGGTGGAGCCTGATAACCGACTACCACATATGTCTTGCCGTTGAGGGACTTGAAGTGCCGAACCTTCGTACAGGCGGGAGGGGGTTCGGTTGGAGGTACAGAATCAGCCTCCGTAGGCTGGCCCTTGCCTTTGAAGCCCGAAAATGCTTTCTTGACTAATTCGAGGGCATCTGTTTGTGCCACATCTCCGACGATGACGACGCAAGTGTTCTCGGGGCGGTAATATTTGTGATAGAAAGCAGTCAGATCCTCTCGCGTCAGCCTGGACACCGAATCTCTTGACCCTGTCGGAGGTAGACTGTAGGGATGGACAGAAAAAGCTACTTGCGAAAACAAATTGAATGCTCGCTGGGAAGGATTATTCTCGGCGCGGGCGATCTCATCTAGGACCACCTGCCGCTCTCTTTCGATATCCTCGGGTCTAAACTGAGCATTAACTATGGCATCTGCCAGTGCATCCAATGCAATGGGAAGATATTCGCTGGCGACAGTCGTATAGAAATGCACCCAATCTTTCGAAGTGCCGCCGTTCAGCTCCGCTCCCAATCCCTCGATTTCTCTATCAATCTGCCCGGGGCCGTATTTTTTCGTAGCCTTGAAAATCATATGTTCAACAAGATGGGCTACACCATTCTTGTCGGGCGTTTCGCAAACGCTCCCCGCCTTGACCCAGATGTCAACGGCTGCTAAGTTGACGGAGTGCTCCTCTCGAACGATCACCTTCATCCCATTAGGAAGGGTGGTTGCCAATACGTTCGACGACGGAAAGACGGCCGATGATGCAAGAATCAAGATCAAGAGGGCCAGCAAGCAAATTGTCCGCGAATGAATACGACCTCGCAAGGATACTTCCCTCGGCGGTATCTTATCTGGGTTAGAAATTACATTATGTATTTTTCAGCACAAAGGAACGTATGTCCTTCGTACATACCGATGCCTATCACTCTATACGTATGATGAAACACCAACGTTTCTAGCAATCGATAACATCAAGCCGAACAATAGGTCACCGCATTTCGGTTTGTGAACAACGTATCTTCTATAATGTTACAGGTTATTATGCTGATTGGCAAGTGGAAGAAAGTAGCTCTGAAAATGTGCTATCGAGTATAATAGTCCTTGCGTGGTCCGGAACTTTATGGTAAAATGCGATGTGTCAATCGGGGTGTAGCTCAGGTTGGTAGAGCGCTCGGTTCGGGACTGAGAGGCTCGCGAGTTCAAGTCTCGCCACCCCGACCACTACTTGTTCTCGTCGATACGATTTCTTGCAATTCCTCCAGATGGTCCGAAACTCTTCCGAACAGGGCATCGTCTAGTTTGCATAGAAGCTAGCAACGACGACTCGTGATAGGAGTTTCCCCTGTGATGCAGACAAACCTTCGTACATTAAGCATATTCGTAATCGGTATTGCCTATCTACTTGCCAGCTCGTCAATTGCTCAGAAAACAGGCCTTGGGCTTGAACAGCTAGCATCGGTCGATTTCAGAAACACTCCCGTTCAAGATGCAGTTCAAGACCTTCTCTCACAGGCGGGCTTTGAGAATTGGCATATCGACGAACATACACAGGGCAAGATCACGTATAAGGCAAGATCTATTCCACTTCGAGTTGTCCTGTCACAAGTCCTAAGGTTAGCTAGACTAACCGTTGACAAGAAGGGTGACACCATACTGATTCATCCGCCCTATGAAGGATACATTCGCGTCGGCTTGGACTCACTTCTTGGAAAGCCTCGGTCTATCACCGTGACTTCGACAACTGATTTTATGGTTAGAGACTTTTTGAGTTTATCATGCGTACGGGCAAGCAAATCTCAGTCTGTGCGTATCACGCCCAAGGCTGACCAAATACAAATACAGGTTGAGAACAGCGAACCACTGCTTTTTCAGCCACCAATCAAGATACTCACGGAAGATGGGGGAATCATCCAAATAACCGACCCCAGAGTTAGGTACGGAAAATACAGGGGTATCCTTGAAATCAGCGGAACTAGCGGTTTATTGATTGTCAATGAATTACCCCTCGAAGATTATGTCAAAGGTGTAATACCTGCTGAAGTAGACTCCCGATATCATCCTGAGGCTCAAAAGGCACTAGCAGTAGCAATTCGCACTTACGCTCTCAGAGCAAAGATGGCTCGACGGCACACGGACTACGATGTCTGCGCAACAACACACTGCCAAGGGTTTGTCGGCGCTTCCCAAGAGGCTGAATGGATAAATGAAGTCGTGGACAAAACAAGGGGGCAGGTGATCTTGTACGACGGACAACCCATTGCTGCGGTCTATTCGACTAACTGCGGCGGACACACGTGCAGTAATGAGACTGCTGGTTTTGGAAAGGATCCATGTCCGTATCTCCGGTCCGTACCGGACAATCGGCATAGAAAAGCATCGTACAATGACAATGCTGTTGGCATCCAGAACCCTGCCAAGGATAAACAGTCAGTCAAAGTAGCTTCCGCTTCGAGTATTCCATCTGGAAATGAAAACGCAATATACTTGTCCGTAGCGTTGTCGTCCATTGAAGATAAGAGACAAGCCACTGATTGCGAGGATTATTGCTCAGCAGGCAAGTATCACCAGTGGACGAGGATCTTTTCCCCAACGGACCTTGAGCGAATTATCTCTAAGATAGACGGAGCACTCGCAGGGAAGCTTGAGTCTATACAGTTTACAGATTATGATGAATCGGGGCGTGTAGGAACTGTGATCATCAAGAGTCGTTCGAACGCTGAACAAGTAAAGAAAGTTGCTAAGCCTACCAGTAATGAGTCGGAGACTGAGGTACAGACGTCAGTAACGACGGTAGAGACAAATGAGATTCAGGAAGAACTTGGAAGACCCCACGAATATCGTATGAAAGGTTATCAATTCAGAAGTCTAATCGGCGAAAATGTAATCATGAGCACGAAAATGACCTTGTCGATCAATTCAGATGGGCAATACGTGATTACCGGCCGAGGGTATGGCCATGGTGTGGGACTATGCTCTGATGGTGCTGATGGTATGGCAAGGGCAGGTAAGTCCTGTATTGAGATACTCAAGCATTACTACACGGGTGTAGACATCACGCGATCCGTTTCAGAATCTCCCTAGCAGCGATGACCCCAGAGGCAGACGCTTGTACTAACCCTCGTGTAACACCCGCTCCGTCACCGATGGTGAATAGGTTTGCGATGTCTGTTTCCAATGAAGGAGTGAGCCTGAGTCGTGACGAGTAAAATTTTACCTCAACCCCGTAAAGTAACGTATGCCTTGATGCCACACCGGGCGCAAGTTTATCCATAGCTTCGAGCATTTCCTTGATACCTGTTAGATACCTATATGGAAGTACGAAGCTCAGGTCACCGGGAACAGCAGTTTTCAAAGTAGGAGTAACCAACCCATGTTCTATTCTAGACCAGGTAGACCGACGTCCATCCTTCAGATCACCCAGACGTTGTACAATCACACTTCCGCTCAGCAAGTTTGACAGAGAAGCAATATAGCGACCGTATGTGATGGGCTCACGGAACGGTTCCGTAAACATCGTAGATACAAGAAGCGCGAAATTTGTGTTATTTGTTTTCTTTTTTGCGTAGCTATGGCCATTTACAGTAGTGACGGCGTCGTCATACTCCATAACCACTTCGCCATAGGGGCACACGCAAAAAGTGCGGACTTTGTCGTCGAATGAAGGACTGTAGAATACTAACTTTGGTTCGTATATGACTCTGGTTAGAGGCTCTAACACAGCAGCAGGAACTTCGACGCGTACGCCGATATCCACTGGATTGATCACTTGTTCGAGGTCCAGTCGTCTAGCCTCCTCTAGCAACCAATCTGCACCTTCTCGACCTGGTGCGAGTATCACGTACTTCGCTTCTATTATCTCTCCAGCGTTCGTTTCTACGCCATACACTCTGCCTTCGCGAGTCAGTATGCGGCTGACGGCAGTCTCCATCAAAATATCGACGCGCTGTTCGAGCGCTTGGCGCATTCCTCTAAGTAGATCTGGCCAAAGGTCCGTACCTACGTGGCGAATAGCTGACGGTATGAGCTTCAGATCAGCTAGAACAGCTTCTCTTGACAGCCGATTGACCTCGTCTTCGTTGGTGCCATATACAGTCTGAGGGGCGCCAAAATCGATATAGATCTGATCTACATACTTAATGAGACGCAGAAGTTCTTCGTCCGAGATATAGGCAGCGAGCTGACCACCTACTTCGGTGGAAAGAGTGAGTTTGCCATCGGAGAACGCACCGGCCCCACCCCAACCACAAAGCAAGGACCGAGGGACGTCTCGGATACGCTTTTCGATGTCGCTACCTTTATCGATAATTATGATTTTCAGGCTGTCGGTCTTGGCCAATTCAAGCGCCGCAAAGATACCCGCTGGACCAGCGCCGACAATTACAACATCGTAGTCGCGCATCTTGCCTCCGAAAACGGAGAAGTTTTTTGATCCAAGCCACGTCGTTTTATGCTTTGTCGCTCTCAGACTTCTGTTTGATGGCTTGGAGCATGTTCTCCACGTTCTGCTGCATCAGTTTGGCTACCAACGTTTTGATTATTGGCCCTATGAGAGGAATTTCATACTCAAAGTCTATCACTGAGCTGAACTTTGTACCACCGTCAACGGGTTCAAAAGTCCAAAGACCCGAATAACTCTTGAAATCGCCTTTCACCAAACGAAAGCTACAAGTTCTTGCCTGCTCATCCCAATCGTCTTCCTCTACCCATCTCATGGTAATTCGGAAGTCTTTTATGTATCCCACAAACTCACTCTTGGTATGCAAGCCATCCGGGCTTTTCTCCAAAATAGTAACCTTTTTCAGGTCGGGCATGAACTCTGGAAATGCTTCGATATCTCTTGCGATGGCGAACACCTTGTCAACAGGAGCGTTGATCACTATGGAGCTCTCGACTCTGGGCAATACCTTGTTACCTCCTCTGTGAAAGTAAGAAATTGAAAATGGCTGGGTATATGCACTGGTAGAAAATATGGTTTGCCTGTCTCCCACTCACTTTATGTACCTGAGACCTACATACGTCGCAACAAGCCAATGACCTTGCCTATGATCGTAACGTCATCAGCGTATATCGGCTGCATGGCAGAGTTCGCCGGCTGAAGTCGAATTCGGTTGTCTTCCCGATAGAAGCGTTTTACTGTGGCTTCATTTTCCAGTAACGCCACAACTATATCCCCATTCTCAGCGGTTTGCTGGCGACGGACAATCACTAGGTCACCGTCATGGATGCCGGCCTCTATCATGCTATCACCTTGAACCCTAAGCATGAAACCATCACTACCGCTCAGCATCTCACGTGGCACAGGAAATGTTTCTTCGAAATCCTCGACCGCAAGTGTTGGTTTCCCGGCAGCTACGCTACCAACGATAGGTAGGTTTACAATCCTTTGCACCTTCGATGCTTTGACAGTACCGGGTAGCAACTTGATAGCGCGAGTAAGTACCGCGTCACGCTTAATCAATCCCGCTTCTTCTAGACTGCGAAGATGAGCGTGAACAGTGGAACTTGAGCTAAGGTTAACAGCCTCGCCAATCTCGCGAACTGTAGGTGGATACCCTTTTGTCTCTATATGATGGAGGATGAACTGCAAAATCTGCCGCTGGCGTGTTGTCAGTTCTCTCAGCATTCCGAACCTCCTATCAACCCCTTGGAGCTATGATGTGCTTGATGAAGTCGGTTATATCACGGTATGTGTGAACGATACTAACTTTTCTCATATCAGGTCTGACTCACACATCGAAAATGATTTGGGCTTCGAATCCCTCTTCTGTCTCTTTGATGTATAGATCATGACGAGTTACCGCTTTGACTGCAGATCCTTGCCATTCAATACCATAATCATAGGGCAAGCCTCGTGCTGTAGCCTTGAGCCGACAAGTTACCGGCAGAGAAACCGTGTCCAGTGCGGAAGTGTTATCGATACAACCTTCCAAGGAATGAATCTCAAAGTTGACAAAGAGTATTCTATCTACTTCGAACACGTAAAGCAACTCCGCAAGCCAGTCGCGAAGAAGGGATTCCAGATCTGTTGCCTCGATCTCAAATTCACGAGCTTCTGAAGGAGTATAATCTTCCAATCTGGCCATGAGGGAGAACATGCCTAATGCAGCGTTCTTGAAAAGCTCTACTAGGCTGTCTCCATATGCCTTTATCCTCTTGTCTGCGGTGTGCGGCAAGACCTCAAAGCAACGACTACTCATATTCGTTTATACCCGAAAGGATGTTCGCTTTTCTGATTCGACGGCTTGTCTTGATTGTCCTTCATCCACACACATTCTGCCGGAAACATTCATGAAGGTAACTCAGTGGCATGAATTTGACATTGCCGCCCCAGCGGCCTAATGTGTGTAACAGTTAATAGGTGCTCTGCACGAGCGCAGAGTTTCGGATATAATGACGACAGGCGTCGAAGCCTATTTGTAGAGTTTGGAGTAGAGAAGCCTAGGTCGAGACAAGCAGCCTCGAGGTGAGTTAAGTGAAATACAAGAGTGTGCGTACAACGAAGTACATTGTCATAGCATGCCTTTTGCTAAATTCGATTTCCATTGTGGTTACGGCACAAGAAACGGAGGCCACTCAGCGCATCCTCAGGGGCACTGTAGCTACTGACACAAGAAGCCTGGATATATTGGGAAACAGGCCATATCGGCCAAAATGGGCACCTCTTCCAATCGCGAGAGGAGACACGGCGGCGGTTCCGGTTTTGCATAGACTATTATTTTCAGAAGACCCTCTGATTAGGGCACGAAGTGCGTTTCTTCTGGGACAGATAGCATCGCCAGATTCAGTGGACGTGCTTGTTCGGGGCTTGAAGGACACAAAGCGCGAGGTACGAATTCACAGCGGAATTGCGCTTGCTTGTATGGGAGATGCTAGGGGTATCCCAGTCTGTGCTGCTATGATGGAAGATGCGCCCCCATGGATCAGATACTATGCTGCCTACGGCCTGTGGGTTACGAACACGACTCGTGCTAGGAATATTCTGTCCCGGTATAAACGAGATAAAGACCCGGTTGTAGGGCCAGCAGTGATGCGTGCACTAAGCACGCCCTTTGTTGCTCCACCGCCGGTACCGCGTGGTTTGGCAAATACGAATCGCGTATCGGCTTTACACGCGGATGTCTTTCTTGACGGTTGTGGCATAATGATAGCGGAAGCAGATTGGTGGTGGCATAAAGGAAATTTTGATCAAAGTATTCGCTGTTTGGAGGTCGCTGTTTTTCTTTATCCAACCTATGTGGATGGATACTCATCAATCGCTTGGCTGCACTGGAGTCTAGGCCGTGAAGCAGATGCAGTCCGTGCGCTGAAGCGTGCTGTAGAGACAATGCCAGGAGATCCTGAGCCTTACTTCGAGCTAGGTCTGCACTATTACAGAACAAGCCAATACGAATTGGCGGAGGAACCTTTCGCGAAGGCAGTCCAACTTGGACCAGATTTTCGTACAAGGCGAATGTATGCTCACTGTCTGGAAAAGGTCGGCAAGCTGGAGGATGCACTTAGGCAGTGGACGACAATTGTGAACGAAGATCCTTCTGATTCAATAGCAAACAGAAACCTTCAGAGAGTCAAGCAGCTTCTTCACCAGAAGAGCGGCTCCCAGGAATGACGCTTGCAACAGGATAGCAAGTTCGGCAATACGGTCCTGACTACTACTAGGAAGCGCTAGACCAAGATGTGGTGAAGTTTACTTGCTATTTCTGCACCCATGTGTACACACCTGGTTTCCAAGCTCTCGCATCATAGGTAACTCCGGGCACCTTCACGCTTGATGCAGTGAAGTTGGTCGCACCAATTATCAAGCCGTAGCTTCCTTGCTTGTCCCGCCAATAGATCAGTACGTGCGCCTTTGGAGTATGTAAACCGCTAACGAGAACCATTCTAGGGTTCAGTTTTCTGACAAAACTGGGCAAGCTGTTCATGTCCGATCCAGGGAACCATCCTGTAAGATTGTTTGGAATGGAATCACTCTTGTTATTTAGCAGGTCTACCGCCCAGTTCTGAAGCTCTTTGACGGTTGAGACCTTTTCAACATATTGGCGAATTTGCTGGTGCGTATGCGAAGTTGGTCTTCTGCCGAGTATTACCCATGAACAGACTCCAATGACAAAAACCACTACAATCACGAGCAAACCTACTATTTGCACCTGTCTTGTTCCAGATGGCTGCATATGGCACATCTCCTCAATTCTCACCTGTCATGCCAGCAAGTTTAGCATGATGAGTCTTGGCAGTCAAAGACTGGTAGGGAGGTGCTCAGCGAAAACCATAGATTTGCAGAGATGCCTTGTTTCTGCGGTCTTGTTTGGCCTACATGCAAAAGAAATTTGTGGATACCCCGCAGAATTATGTGGAAAAAGTAACAGAGGAACGGGATTTTGCACGATCTAGTGTCTTGCGCTCGAAAGGGAGGGGAAGAAAAATGCTACAGTCTCTGAGGAGCAATAGAGTTCGTGGCTTCACGCTTATTGAAATAATGGTCGTCGTACTGATTCTTGCCATACTGTTAGCGCTAGCACTTCCCGCGTTCAACAAAGCTCGCGAAACGACAAGAACCAAAGCATGCGTTAAGAACCTTCGTGAGATAGACGATGCAAAAGACCAATACGCCATGGAAAACAGACTAACAAGTGGGGCTAACGTAGAACTTTCGGACCTCATTCCACAGCACCTCAAGGCTACGCCAGTCTGCCCGTCGGGAGGCACGTATACGTGTAATCCTGTAGGCATCAGCCCTCAATGTTCCATACCTGGGCACGAACTTTGATTGCTAGCACGTGCAACAAGCTCATCTGCAACCGCATGACCCGCATGACGGCTGATCAACGCTATGGCTGTTATGACGACGGCCAAGCTGCAGATTTGAATTAGAATACTAAGCGGTCCATTTCATGCCATGCAAAATAGCTACCGGCATGCCTGATAAGCCCTTTAACACATCCCCTTGATCGCCCCAAGTTCTCATGCTATAACTAGCCACGGCTCGTTTTTCTGGGTAACTACAGGCAGCATGCATACGTATATAGACTTATACGCTGGAGGTATGCGAATGGACAAGATTTATGTTCTCGCGGGTCTTCTGATTCTAGCGGTAACGATTAGGCGCACCGATGCTAGCACGAACCCCGGACCAATCATTCCCCCGCCAAACTCCCCAGCTGAACTCTTGCTGGATGAGTCAAGTGGCAAAGTTCAAATGAGATATGGCGGACAAATTGCTTTAGAAGGGCAAATACTCGTCAGAAGAAATGGCCGGGATTATCCTATTGCTGATGCAAGAGACAAACCGGTAGGTCAGTCTGGAAACACCTTCGCCCAAAAGGTCAAGTTCGATCAGAAGACAAATCAGGGACAATCAGTTTCTGGCAAACCCGAGATCACACAGATTGCTGTATTTACATCTGATTCTACTGTCGTGCTGAAAGCCACAGTATTCACCACTGAAGAGGGTTTTCCATGTGAGTTTAGCACACGTGCTCAGGAAAGATTTCCACTTATAAGAAATACCGTAGGTGAACCAAGCAGAAACTTGCGAAATGACGCGATCTATGAGCGCAAATGGGATTGGTTGATTAGCATGGCAGCAGATCAGGTAGTTATAACACCCGAGAAAACAGGAAGGACCAGTCGTAAATTTGAGCTAGAAGCGGTTGGCAGGCGTATTGAACTTGCCTTCAGACCTCGCTACTACCATATACACAAGAATATCCAGTTCTTCGAGCCTTGGAACTACAGGGTGTGGCGAGATTCAGTTTGCGGTTGGTGTTCGTGGTGGCCGTATCGGACAGGCATAAGTGAGGACGTTGTTGCCCAGGTTTCTGATGTCTTTGCGAAGAAACTGAGAGAGTATGGCTTCGAGTATATTCAGATTGATGATGGGTATCAGGCGGGGGGAGGCGGGTTACCAGAAGATTGGTTAAACACGAAGAGAGAGAATTTCCCCAATGGCCTCGCCCACCTGGCAGAGATAATACGTAGTAGACAGCTCAAGCCAGCTTTGTGGGTAAATGTTCACTTCGGCAATAGAGATTACGTATATAACCATAGGGACTGGTTTGTGGCCAATCAAAGCGGCGAACCTCACAAGGGTGACTGGATAGACTATGGGCTAGATGGGTCAGTACCCGAAGCGGTGGATAGTGTGGTGAGACCCACGTACCGAGAGCTAAGACAGCAGGGATGGAAGTATATCAAAGTAGACACTCTCAGACATCTGCTGTATGACTGTTACTATCCTTGCAGGTCACACTTTGAAAAGAAACGCGTAGTGGCTGAGGAAGCTTTCAGAAGCTATTTATCTGCCATTCGCGAGGAACTCGGAAGAGATACCTATATGTTAGCATGCTGGGGAGTGCTTCCTGAAGTCGTGGGTATCGCTGACGGATGCAGGCTGGGCGGCGATGGTTTCGGGCCGACCACGCTCATTCAGTACAATTCTTGGAACAACATAGTTTGGCGGAATGACCCGGACCACATGGATATCACGCCTGATGGTGAAGAATGGATTAGGCCTGTGGCGGTCACGATGGCTGGAGCACAAATGTTACTCACAGACAAAGTAGAGGTCTATCAGAATGATGCTAAGATCGAGGGTGTGAAGCGTTGTGCTCCGGTCTTGTTCACATTACCTGGACAGATGTACGATTACGACCCAGTCAAGACAAATAATGTCAAAATAGGAAAACGGAATGAAAATGGCGGAGGACCTTCCGGACCCATCGACGCAGATCAGCATGGCAAATTTTGCGAATGGTGGCTCATGGAAATCAATCGTCCATTCGATCGGTGGAGCATACTAGCCCGAATGGACTACAAGAACCTTCCACAGACGGAAGTACGCTTTGCAGACCTGGGATTGCCGAACGATCGTGAATACCTAGTCTTCGAGTATAGGAAGGCTAGATTTCTTGGTAGTTACAGTCATTCTTTCACTGCGCCCGCACAGAAAGCAAGAGACGTTTCGGTCTACGCGATTAGAGAGAAGCTGGGTCACCCGCAGCTCTTGGCAACAAGTAGACACGTCACCTGTGGGGGACCGGATATCGAAATGCTGAAATTCGAAGATGGCAAGCTCAAGGGTACTAGTCGAACGGTTGGCAAAGATCCTTATCGAATCTACATTTACATGCCAACAGGTATGCATCTTGGAACAGTCGTGGCGGACAAAGCTAGAGTAACGCAAACACGTGTAGAGGGTCACATGGCCATCATTGAGCTAGTGACGGAAAAATCTGAAAAGGTCAAATGGGCTGTGGAAACGTTTTAGGAACCACTCTCGAGTAACCAAAGTGCGTAATGAAATGTTTCGTTCTGTAAGCAGGTTATTTCTGATACGGACACTAATATGGGAATGGCAGTAGTATTCAACTGAGTAAGCAGTGTTGAGCTGATGCCAGCGTGAAATTGTTTTATTGATCATGCGGTGTCAATGCGACCAAGCTACAAACATACAAAACAGGGGTGACATAATGGAAATCATGCGTTATCCAAGTATTAGTAAACTTTTGGTAGCATTAGGCTGCATGGGTCTGCTGGTATGTACCTCGCAGATAGCTACTGCAGCTGCCAAACAAGTTTTGGTCATATCGGTGACTAAGGGATTCACACATAGTTCGATTCCCGAGGGAGAGAAAATCGTCAAGACCCTTGGTGAGAAATCAGAGTTATGGACTACTGATTTTGCGAGGACGGATGCTGAGCTTGCGGAAAAGACAACTGCTGCAGCGCTCAAGAAATACGCCGTCGTTGTCTTTAACAATACGACAGGGGACTTGCCTCTGGCTGACAAGCAAGCGTTCTTAGATTGGGTGAAAGGTGGAGGTGCGGTTTATGGAATACACGCAGCCACTGACACCTTCCACAATTGGCCAGAGTTTGTCGAAATGATGGGCGGAGAGTTCAAGGGTCATGGTCCGCAGAGCGAAGTGGAGTTTCTCATTATTGATCCAAAACATCCGGCAACCAAAGGCCTAAATAACTTCAAACACAATGAAGAAATTTACCAGTTCAACGTAACCATGAATAATTGGCTACCAGACAAAGTTCGTGTACTCATCGCGCTGGACAAACACCCGAACACTGGAAAGCCAGGTTTCTATCCCATAGCATGGGTTAGGTCCTATGGTAAGGGACGTGTATTCTACACAGCAATTGGCCACCGTGAAGATTTGATGCAAACGCCTGAAGTACAAGCACATTACCTAGGGGCGATGAAGTGGGCTCTCGGCATAGAGAAAGGCGATTCAAAACCCTTGCCACCTCCACCGCCTGTCACCGAGCAAGAGAAGAAGGAGGGGTTCATTCCTCTGTTTGACGGAGTTAGTCTCAAAGGCTGGCACAATCGAGACGAGGGCCGCAAGCCATGGACAGTGCAGTACGGGATGCTGGTAATGGGTGATGGCGGAACTGATCTGATTTCCGACCAGAAATTCGGTGACTTTATTATTCGGTATGAGTATATGATACCAAAGGGTGGCAATAGTGGCGTCTATTTGCGCGGTCGTTATGAGATACAAGTACTCGACGATTTCGGGGGTCAACCCTCGAAAAGCGGAAATGGAGCAATTTACGACAAGATTGCTCCATCTGTCGTGGCAAGCAGACCTGCTGGTGAATGGCAGACCGTTGAAGCTAAGCTAGTTGGCAATCGGGTCACAGTGGTTCTTAATGGCGTAAAAGTCGTGGATAATCAACCGATCGATGGACCTACAGGTGGTGCTTTGGACGGTAATGTTGACCAGCCGGGCCCAATCATGCTTCAAGGTGATCATGGACCGGTAGCGTATAGGAAGATTCGCATCAAACCGCTTTAATACCTACCACAAGTGAACTGAGTGGCAAGGATTGACTAGCGATAAAGCATTGAGAATGATTGTGAGGTAATAAGATGAACGATAATAGCATTAACAGACGAGATTTCCTGAAAGGCGCAGCGGCGGCGGCCACGGTCTTCCTAACGGCAGAAGGGCTACTGAAAGCCGAGGAGGCAGCTTCCTCTGCCATCGCCAACGTGGCAGGACCACCGGTGAAGTTCGGAGTAATAGGCTTAGGTCAATGGGGTAAAGAAATACTGACGACACTGTCGAAGATTCCTGCGGCGCAAGTTACAGGGATTTGCGATACCTATGAGCCTTTTGTAAACAAGGGAAAGGAAATAGCCCCAAATGCCGCAACATTTGCCGACTACAAACAACTCCTGGCTTCAGCTGACATCGAGGCGGTTGTAATTGCTACACCATCGCATCAACACAAAGAGATCGTGCTTGCTGCTATTCAGGCGGGGAAGCATGTGTATTGTGAAGCGCCTATAGCTACTACAGTTGAGGACGCAAAGGCAATTGCAGTCGCGGGCCAGTCTTCGCCGAAGGTATTCCAGGTAGGGCTACAAGGACGTTCGAACCTGTTGTATCAGCATGTTCAACGTTTCATGAAAGCAGGTGCTGTGGGCAGTACGGCGCATGTATTCGGCCATTGGAATAAGAAAGAAAGCATGCGCAGAGTGGCACCAACACCGGAACGAGAACAAGAGCTGAACTGGAGACTTTCTAGCAAGACTTCCTCCGGGCTGGTCGGAGAGATAGGAATCCATCAAATAGACCTAGCAAACTGGTACCTTAATTCACTTCCCGTTTCTGTCACGGGCTTTGGCTCGATCATAAACTGGAAAGATGGACGGGACATCGCTGATACAGTACAATGCATACTGGAGTATCCCAACGGCATACGTATGGTGTGGAAAGCAACCCTATGCAGTTCGTTTAGCAGTTCCTTTACACTCTTCGAAGGTACAAACAGCACGCTGATAATGCGTGAGAAAAGGGGGTGGATGGTTAAAGAGGCAGACGCGCCACTACTGGGCTGGGAGGTCTATGCCGCTAAGTCACCATGCTTCGATGAGACCGGCGTGTGTATGATTGCCGAAGCAAGCAAATTACTAAAGGCCGGTGAGGAGCCGTCCAAAGCAGGACCTGAACTGAAGACGGAACCTCTCCAAAGTGCTTTAGAAAACTTCATCCTAAACATCAAGAAGGCTCCAAACGCACCGAAGATTCCGGGGCCGCTGGAGGGTTATCAGGCGGCGGTTACTGTCATCAAAGCGAACGAAGCCGTTATCAGCGGCACGAAGGTAGCGTACGGCAATGCGTTTCAATTGGGATAGAGCCGTACAATCGGAAATCATAACTCATCACTCTTAAGGAGTAGTTAGTAATGGAACAAAAGCAAGACAGAAAAAGCATGTCACGGAGAGAGTTTATTAAGACAGCCGGCATGACCACCGCAGGAATAGTAGCAGGCTCTCTAATTGGCAGCGGCACAAATGCGCAAACCACGACCGCTCCCGCGGCTGGGAGGGTTCTTGGCGCTAACAGCAGGCTGAACTATGCGGTTATTGGTGTAGGCGGCATGGGAGGCGGTCACGTCGGCCACCTCGATAACCTGCAGAAGAATGGCGAGAACATCAAGATAGTTGCTGTCTGCGACGTGTACAAGAACCGGGCATTGGAGCACGCACACCGAGTTGGGCTAGGCGACGACGCCGCGTACTTCGACTATAGAAAATTGTTGGAGCGCAAGGACATAGACGTCGTTGTCATCGCCACGCCAGACCACTGGCATGGTAAAATTGCTTGCGATGCCATGGAAGCAGGTAAGCATGTCTACGTCGAGAAACCAATGACGCGTCATTGGGAAGAAGCAGTCCAGATGTATGAGACAGCAAAACGGACCAAGAAACTAGTTCAGGTCGGCTCTCAAGGCTGTACCGATGCAAAGTGGCATAAATCGGGCGAACTAGTCCGGGCTGGAAAAATCGGTCCGGTGATTTGGGCACAAGGAAGTTACTGTCGCAACAATCCTGGAGGCGAGTGGAATTACGGTATAGATCCGAATATGACTCCGCAGACATGCGATTGGAACATGTGGCTCGGGCCGGCACCAAAGCGCCCATTCAGTCCAGAGAGGTTTTTCCGTTGGAGAAAATACTGGGATTACGGGACTGGAATTATCGGTGATCTCTGGCCGCATCGCCTGCATCCTCTTATGATCGGAATGGCGTTGAAAGAATGGCCAAAGAGAGTCGCATGCGTCGGCGCAATTCAGTGCAACACCGACAAAGGCCACGGAGAGCCGAGAGATGTGGCAGAGGCGACTCTTCTGCAAGTGGAATTCCCCAGCGGTGCTATGATTTTCCTAGCGGGTAGCACCGTCAACGAGCGCGGCGTGGAAGATATCATCCGCGGCCAGAAGGCGAATATTCTGCTCGGCGGTGGCAGAATCGAAGTCCAGCCTGAGCGTCCGTTTATTGATGAAGTCGAGGGCGGACCTGTAACGTACGAAGGTCCCGGGGAAGACCAAAAGGAACATCATAAGAACCTGATCAAATGCATTCGAGAGGGTGGCAAGCCCAATTGCGATATCGAACTTGGGACCAGAGTAATGGCCATTGTATGCATGGCCGAAAAGTCGTACCGAGAAAACAAGATGGCTCGGTTTGATGCCACCAAGATGAAGATTATCTAGTAATACTGTCAGGATAGAGAACTTCAGCGACAGGAATCCTAGACGGGGTAACGAATCGATGGGCAAGCAGCATACTCGTTACCCCGAATTTACTTATGAAATGGAAACAGTGGTTCTAGCGACTCATGCTATGCACACACGCTTTGAGATCGTTCTTCACGGCGATAACCCGGTCCGACTGCGATCTGCCGGCGAGGAAGCCCTTCGTGAAATAGAACGACTGCATAGTCAACTCAGTCTGTTCGAACCTACGAGTGACATCAGCCGAATCAATGCTCATGCAGCCAGCCATCCCGTGCAGGTGGAGCCGCGTCTCTACAATCTTCTGAAGTACTGTGCTCATCTTAGCGAGCTAACGGAAGGTGCTTTCGACATTACTATTGGCGAACTCATGCACATCTGGGGTTTCCACTGTGGAGAAACAGAAGTTCCGGAAACTCGCACGCTCCAGTTGTTGAGCCAAGCAACGAATAGCAGAGGTGTAATACTCTGTGGGCCAAACATGCAAGGCTCCAGTTGTAGTGAGACTCCTACGGTAAGGTTCGAACGACCGGGAATTCGTTTGGACCTAGGAGCTATTGGAAAAGGCTATGCGATAGAAAGGGCTGTTGAGATCCTAAGAGACGTGGGGATAGTCAGTGCGATAATTCACGGCGGTACTAGTACCGTATACGGCGTTGGCACACAACCGAACGGTGAGCCGTGGAGAGTGGGAGTGAGAACTTTGGGTGGCGATCGCTCATCCGCTTTCGACTGCCAGAGTTGCGATGACATACACAAAGAACCCTACGCAACTCCGATAGAGCATGTTCTTGGTGATACAAGACCCACAAATCGTTCCAGATCTGCGGGATCATTGACTGTTTTCGAATTGACCGATTCGGCACTGTCTGTCTCGAAAACGTTCGGAAGGCGGCAAGTTCATGATGGTGTAGTTTACGGGCATGAACTAGACCCGCGCACGGGCCAGCCAATTCAAGAAGCATTGACAGCCATCGTAACCGGACCTTCTCCCACTGAGTGCGATGCACTGTCAACTGCTCTAGTAGTGCTGGGGGATTCGGGTGTAGATTTGATCAGGGATCGATTTCCTGGGTATCAAGCTATGATGGAGCACGCCTAATAAGCAGAGACGCGCAGGAAACACGGTTTGTATGGAAGTATGGCAGTTATGTGCCATGAAAGACTGCTTGGAAAAGATGGTTATCGATTTCCAGAACTAAACCAAAGAGGGCATCATGCGTTCATGTATAATTTTGCTAGCAACCCTTGTCGCTGTTACGGGTGCGCTAGGCACCACGAACCAAGGGCGACCTCACACAATTCGCCTAGCATTCGATAACCAGATGTCGTGGGCAGATGATGTTACGCCGAGGGGACTTGGAAGCGCGATTAGGTAGGAGATTGCGGACGGAGGCAAGGAAGGCAGGGGCTTACGGATCTCTGCTCTTCCAAACAAGATCTCTTCTTGCTACGAAGTGCGTACGCTGCAGATCAACCATAGACCGAAAACCAGCGCTAGGATCTCATTTGACATCAAAGCAAATTCACTCCCTGAGGAAGCATCATTTGCAATCCGGCATTTTGATGGTTACTGCACAGCTCAACCATTCGTAAGTATTGCCGATGAGCAATTTCGTCCGTTCCCGGCTCCTTTGTGGGAGAGCAGCAAGTCGCATATTGGTAGGATATGGAAACATGTCACGCTTAATACAGGGATTCTGGACAAGACAGTTCTGACTCTTGCGTTGGTGGTTCGGCAGGAGCCTCAAAAACAAGAAGGAAGAGGGACAGAGCAGTTTGTGGACATCTTGTTGGATAACCTAACTATTGAAGTTCAACCGTTGGAAATACTCATGGATCCGGGATTCGACTGGCACGGTATATCCGGTGGAACGACAACTCATTTTAGTTTCTCTACGAGGGCGGCTACTTCCGACTGGTGTGATTTCGCTGACCAAGAAGACGTACGATACTGGAACGGACAGACTATTCATTATACGCTACTGCAGTTTCGCGAAGCATCGATAAACAAGAGCGGTGGAGGAGACCACAACCTAGTCCACGAAGTTTGCTCCTCTGACCTCGGAGGGTTGAGCGTAGTCGCGATGAAACGTCCCGGTGCAGGTAGAAGTTCGGCTGTATCTTGGGGAGTAAGGCAAACGATTGCATATTCGGCCGTCGGTTTGAACACAGACCAGAAGGCGAGATTACGTGTAAAGATGAAAATGACCAGCGACGACTTTCGCGACCTCAATTTCTCCAGGGTTCAGCTTGGCGTAGACCCAAATGGAGGCATTGATACCCATCTAGCCCTGTGGACTGAAGAATCGCTCACAATACTACAAAAAGGCGGCTGGGATATTGCGACTCTAGAGTTCGACAAACCCGCAGGAGTACGAGCTTTCACTGTGTACTTTAGGCACCGTGATGGCGTACCGGGTGGACCACAGAAAACATACCCATTTGCCGAGGAACAAACCCGTGGGAGCCCATACGGTTGTGCAGCGTACGCGGATTGGGTGCTAGTGGAAGTTCTCTAGCCGAACTCAAGACTCGGCTCACGGGTGGATGGCACCACCCAGATTCACTGTGTTTTACCTGATAACGGGTAGGTTTACGCGCTCTTTCGGAGAAAGCAGCAGACGTCGGAGTGGAGCAAGCTAAAGAGAACGACTTGCGGACGTAGCATCTCACCTGGTGGGGGTGCTACATAGCCGGTTTGCATTCATCAAAGAATCTTGCTAGCTCATCACGTTTGAACAGGGGAAGGTCTTCCAGGCCACGCGCACTTCGCATTCGTAAGCCATGTTTTCGAGGCATCAGCCGTCCGATGCGCCGAGCGGTGATGCCTGCATTGTCTAGAGCATCTAGGATAAGAGATGAGTCAGATGGGTCGGATGCTATAAGGAGTGAACCGGAGGCGATAAGACCAAGAGGGGCCAAAGCAAAAGCCTGACAAATCTCTCGAGTTTCGGGGAATATCGGAATTGCATCTGAGTCTATTTCCAAACCCAACCCGGAAGCCTGTGCGATTTCCATTAATCCGGTTGCGAGGCCGCCCTCTGTCGGATCGTGCATAGCCGTAACGTGTCCTGCCATCTGAGCAACCTTAGCATCACGAAGGACACTAATCCCGGGATCAAACAGAAAACTCGCCGCACGATCTATCAACTCGCAGGATATCCCTTTTTGGATTAGTAAATCACGGGCTTCTCGAGCGATTAGTGCAGTACCTTCCACGGCGATGGCCTTGGTCAGTATCAGGTCATCCCCTACCCGTGCCCCAGAAGTAGTTACGAGACGTGTTCGGGTTGTTTCTCCCAACATGCAACCAACTACTATGGGCCTGTGCAAGTCATATGTAATCTCTGTATGCCCGCCCACCAACGAGATATTGAATTCTGCACAAGCGGCAACGAGTTGGTCAAACAGAATGCTCACCTGCTTTTCTGACGTGCCAACTGGCAATAAGAGGGTGACCATCATCCACTTGGGATCTGCGCCCATAACCGCCAGATCGTTTGCATTGACGTTCACAGCATACCAGCCAATCAGATCCGTGGCAAACGTAATAGGATCGGTCTTAACTACAAGTAAGCGCTCGCCAAACTCGATGACTGTGGCGTCAATACCTATGCCCGGTCCAACGAGAACCCTGTCATCAAGCCGTAATCTTGCCAACATTTCAGCTAACAGCTGGTGAGGTAGTTTTCCGACGTCCATTTGTTTTCCCAAACTTGTAAAACAGGAGTCATGGCTTGAATAGCCTTAAGATAGTTATTTCTCCGTTGGGATTATGACACCTCGCATGATAACGTTTTGGCAGAATATGAAAACCAATAGAGTTGGAATAGCTGCGAGAACCAGGCCGGCATAGACTAGGAATTGAGGTGCCCAAGTCTGCATTTGAAACAACCACACCATGAGGGTCCACATCTTTGGATCCTGCAGTACCAGGAACGCCCACATGAAAGAACCATAGGCAGCAGTGAACGTCCCCAAGGCTATCACCGCTAATACGGGCTTGCACAACTGAAGTGTGATCCTCCAATACATCTGCATCTCACTGGCACCATCGATGGTTGCCGCTTCGTATAGCTCTCTTGGGAGGCTATCAAAGAACCCTTTGAGTAAAAAGATTGAGTAGCCGTTCGCCATGCTAGGAAGTATGACAGCCCAGTATGTGCCCAGAAGATGGAGTTGTTTTACCAATAGGAAACTGGGGATTGCACTCACTTCCGCAGGAAAAGCCATTGTAGCCAAGAGAAAGAGCAAGATCTTGTATGTCGATCGCAGGTTGAAACGAGACAGTGCATAAGCACAAAGCGGATTGACTGTAAGAGCTGTTAGCACCATGGCAGCACATAATATTCCTGTGTTTAGCAGAGATCTTCCATGCAGTGCTATGTACTGCACAATTTCCCTATAGTTTCTGACCATGAACTCACGGCGAACCTGTCTCCTGTTTTCGAGCAGTTCTAACCAGTCGTTTTCCATATATGGTGGTTCGATTTGCTCCAGGGAAGCAAACCGTGTACCAAGCGAAGAGTTGATTCTCTGAAGGTCGCCAAAACGCTTTACGAGGTACTCTCTGAACATTATCTCCGGCGTACGCAATTCTACCATTTCGATCGGGACGGCACTTTCGAGAAACTCAAGCCAGTCTGCGAGCATTACACCAGAGTCTGGAGCCATGCGAGGAAATCTGATTTGCGCAAAGGATTGAACATTCGTCTGATAGGCATGATTATACGCTTCAACAGTAACATACTTTGACTGGAGAAAACTCACGTAGCGCTTTGCAGCGTCCGGATCCAACCTGATGAAAAAGATAGGAAATTCCTTTCGAACGAACGTTTCCCAAATGTGCGCCTCAGCTCCTTTTGGCACCCGCGCAGGCAGTCTTATGTCACTTCGCGAGTCATAATTACTACCCAACGCATTGTTGATGGCAGTTACGCTACCAAAACGCTGTCGCAGATACTCCTGATAGAGCCCGTCTGTCGCTACTGTGATAAGATAGCGTTCTGGAACAGTCTTCTTGAACTCCAAGAACAACAAATACTTAGGCTTCCGAAGGGGTGCGAAGTTTCTGAGTGTCCAGTCCTCTGGCGGAATACCAACCTCCATCCAATTCTGACAGGTTTCCCGACATTCGCGATTGAACCTGTCCAGGTCGCCCTTGTACTTGTGCCGGACATACTCGCGAAACCTGCGTGACATTTCGGGTGTGATCATAGAGATGGTGTAGGAGTGTGCGACCATCATCCTGTCAAGAGGAAGTTGGGATTTGAATCTCCGCCACTCTCTTACGAAAGATCGGTTGACTGTCTTCGGCGGCTGGACTTCATCAAACTTCGCATACTCCGTGCCGTGTCGGATATTGTACAAGACTGGATTTTCAGAGTATTTAGACTCAATGTACTTTTGGTAAAGCCTCGCATCGTCGTATAAGTAGCGCGGCACGATCTTGAACTCATTTTGGTCAACTGGGCTAGTGAAGGAGGTGGCCACCATTAGCAAGAATGGGTAGACCATGGTGGTCGCGCCAACGGCAAGAACGAGATACAGACTGGCGATTAATATTCGAAGTTTCTTTTGTTTTCGGCCGACCGTGCTTATGATAGGCATCTCACTGTTCCAAATGACAAATGTCTGATAGGCGATGAGTCTCTAGAGCTGTCATGGACAAGGCAAACAATTCTAGGACAGACTTTGTCGAAATATGCTTCATCGTTGCTAATCCCTGTTGGTATTCGCCTATGCTCCCGCTGTCTTGAACTCCAGTCTGGAGAGTATTCTCAGCTGGAAAACGGTGAAGCTGACAAGAAGCGCTCCAAGAAGCCACGCCATAGCAACTGCGTAGCCAAATCTCAGGTAGACAAAAGCGTTATACCAGATTTCCAAACCTGCCACATGCGTAGCCCTGAGGGGGCCTCCTCCTGTCATTGCGAATATGAAATCGAACGATCTAAATGCGGCAATGAACGCACCCACGAAGTTGATAATTATCAGTGGTCTGAGATATGGAATCGTGATATGTCTAATCTTTTGTAGCACACCAGCGCCGTCCAGGTCTGCGGCCTCGTAGACCTCCTCCGGGACGCCTTTCAGAGCAGCCAGGTATATGATAGATCCAGGCCCGACATGTGCCCAGATAATTGGCAAGACGACGCAAAGCATAGCCAGTTTAGGATCCTGCAGCCACGTTTGAGGCTGTAGCAAAGGTATTCTCGCTGGCACATGCAAAAAGGCGAAAAGAGAGTTCAAATGCACAAGCAGTGAGTCATTAATACTGGCCAACAAACGGTTCAACACACCGACTGGGCTAGGGCTGTAAAAGAACTTCCACAAAAACATGATGACCAGCCCCGTAGTCACTGCCGGTAGGTAATACAAAGTTCGAAAAAATATCTTGCCGCGAGGGATCTCATGAAGCATTAGCGCTAGGATAATGGGGCTAAAAAACCCCAGGCCAAGAGAAAGGAGCATAAAGACTATACTGTTCCAAAACGAATGCCAGACTTCTGGTGTAAACAAGACTTCGGCGAAGTTGTCCAGGCCAACCCACCTGGTACCACTTACAATCTTATAGTCCTGAAATGCCATAATTGATCCACGGGCAAGCGGATAATATGCCCAGAGTGCCACGGATACCAAAGCAGGCATCATGATGACCACGGCGAAGAGAGTACGCTTGAACTTTGGCCACGAAAAATGGCACTTGGCAGATTTCATGGGCTTTCCTTTGGATAAGTCGTCCTGGCGGTCGAAACTGCCTACCACCACACGGAAGACCAGACCAAAAAATGCGAACAATGCTAGTACGACTATTCCCGCCACACGTCTGCGAACCGTCTGGACTGCAGGATCCATCCTGCCAATCATTTTCTCGTTACAGTGCCGGACAGCCTTATCAAGCTCTTTCTGAAGGTTTACATCGTCACTCATCCATGCTGCGTCCAGTGGAGGGGTAAGTTCCATATAAATATTCTCACAATTACGTCCGTATGGCTCAGGTCGGCCTGAACGTAGAGCCTCCTCAAAGGTTTCCTCCCATCCCTTTGGCACTTCCTTCAGATACTGATCGTAACCAAAACGCCTAAGGTATTTTGGAGCGATGAACTTAGCATAGCCAGATTCGACGTATACCTTACACCGTATTCTCATCGCTTCGTCGCTGGCGTAAAACTTGACATATTCCCACGCAGCATCGCGGACGCGCTTGTCCTTGATCTGGGAACTAATACCGAGCATTGGGCAATTAAGCTCGTTACCCCTAATTCCGGCAGGTCCCTTCGGAACAGGAGCGATTCCTACAAGATTGGGATTGATATTCACCATGGTCTGGTCATTCATGTACCCAAACATCATCCCGATCTTGCCCAACTCCCAGAGCTTGAAGTAATCCGTATCGCGATAGGCCACTCCACGATAGGTCTTGCCGTTACGGGTCCATTTACCTCGTCCAAGTTTCTGGTAGAACTTCAGCGCAGTGAGTGCGTTCTTGTCGTTAAACACTGCCCGCCAGTTGTCATTACCGTCGTCAACAACCGCATCGGCACCGGCTGACCACAAGAATTCCATAAACCACCAAGCGGCGCGGGGACCTCCGGTTACCGCCATGCCATACTGGCCCTTTTCGGGGACCGTCAGTTTCTTGGCGTATTCGTAGAGTTCGTCCCAATTCTGGGGTGGGCGCTCTGGATCTAGACCTGCCTCGCGAAAGAGATCTTTTCGATACATGAGCACCATGACGTAAGTGGAGAACGGTATAGCCCACACATGCCCCTGGCGCTTGATTACTTGCCATACCGGCGGGTATATCTTATCAGACAAATCTTCCTCTTTAGCCCATTCATTTAAATAATCGTCGAGCGGGTAAAGAAAACCCTGCTGGATATAACTGTCTGAGATGCGGAAATTGACGTAAAGAACATCTGGTGCAACGCCACCTGCCATTGCTAGTAACGGGCCAATCTCCATGTCCATACCTGGAGCCGCTAGGCCCCGAAATCCTACAAGCTTGATATTTGGATGGAGTTCCATAAACCGCTGAACAACGGCCCAGTTCGCTTTTTCAGCTACATTACGGGCCTCTTTCATCGGTAGGTGGTATACTTTCAATACAATCTTATCACCGGAGTGTGATCTTGCCGCAAGACATTCAGATATCGACACTAGAAACAAGATTTGTAGGATCAGGAAACAGGCAGCAAATGGCATTAGCATCGTAGAGATTATTCCAGCGACATAAGACAATAGACAAGAAAACCGGATTTTTACAATGCAAACATATATAGCGTACTTCCTTATCATCTCGTAAGGTAAATTATGCATGATCAAAAGCTTTTTCCTTCATTTCGGGTGGGAATTTTAGATTTGCGTTATAGCTCCTGCCAGCCGCGCCCTTACGAGGCAAGGGATACGATCGTATCTGTGTTGTCTCCGAAGTCAAATGGGCGAAGCACAAAATGGCCGTGTCGAATGCACAAAATGCACTATGTGTCGTTGTGAGTATCATTGGACTTTTGGTATAATTCTCGGGCTTGGAGCAGTGATTGAGATGAGTGAAGAAGACCGAAAAGTCGTAGCTGTAAACAGAAAAGCCCACCATGAGTACTTCATAGAGGAGAAGTATGAAGCTGGAATTAGTCTTGCTGGGACAGAGGTAAAGAGCATTCGCCTGGGAAAGGTGAGCCTCCAGGAAGCCTTTGCAAAGGTTGAGAACGGAGAGGTTTGGCTGTATAACATGTATATTGCTCCTTACGAACACGGAGGGCGATTCAATCTCGATCCTCGACGGCCACGGAAGCTTCTTCTCCACCATTATGAAATCGCGCGAATAGCCGGGAAGACCCAGCAAAAAGGCCTAACCCTGGTTCCCCTTTCAATTTACTTCAAGCGGGGATATGCAAAGATCGAACTCGGATTGGCGAGAGGTAAGAAGCTCTATGATAAACGCGAAGCGATTGCACGACGAGACGCCGAACGTGAGGAACGACGAGCTCTTATCGACCGCACAACAACCAACAAGTAATAGTCTGCAACCAAGTTTGGCTCTAACACGTTTTTGTCGAACAGTGTTCATGAGGAATCCCGCAAAATCTTTTAGTATTAACCTCCGCCAAGTGCTGAGCAACTGGAGAGTACATGAGCGATATGGTCCTAGCTCATAACCCGTTTTCTTTGAGATACCCCGTGGAAGCCAGCGCTTGACCGCCTATTGTTTATCTGATACGATTGCCGTGTGGTAGCAACTACTGCAACTAGGATATAACATTGGCCAACCAAAAATACTCAGTCACCATCAAAGATCTTCCGATAGAGGAACGACCTCGTGAGCGCTTAGTAAAGTATGGACCTGAGGTCCTGTCCAATGCCGAACTGCTCGCGATAATCTTGCGTGTAGGCACGATGGAATACTCTGCCATTGGTCTTGCGGAACATATACTGGCTAGTTTCAATGGGCTGAAAGGAATCGCAACTTCCAGCGTAGAGGAACTCAGCACTATAAAGGGACTCGGTACGGCAAAAGCAGCACAGATCTTGGCAATGGTGGAATTGGGCAAGCGACTTGCGGCAAGTGTGGGTGAAGGAAGGCCAGCCATACATTGTCCCCAGGACGCTGCAGATCTCTTGATGCCAGAGCTTCGAGATGCACCCCAGGAACGCTTCAAGGCAGTTCTACTTAACACAAAGGGTGAGGTTTTGAAAATCAGAGACGTCACCATCGGCACATTGAATTCCACTGTGGTAATACCGAGGGATCTGTTTCGGATAGCGGTAGCCAATAACAGCGCATCTGTAATAGTGGCGCACAACCATCCCTCAGGAGATCCTACACCAAGCCGAGATGATATAAACATCACAAAACGACTGGTTGAGGCTGGGGAGATTGTGGGAATTGAAGTGCTCGACCATCTCATTGTAGGTGACGGACGGTGGATAAGCCTCAAGGAGCGCGGTCTGATGTGACTTATATGCATTATAGTGTCGCTCTTTCTTTCCCCGCTCCGCGTAGTCTTCGGCTGTAAATGCCTCTCTTTGTTACAAGAAACTCCAACTTTTTTCCAAATTTCTCACCAAATGATACGACAAACTGACAACTAAGCCATACAATGTAAAAGCAGGCATGACAGCGCGTAATATCGCTGAACTGCATACCAAGAACACGGGCGAGTGGAATACAAGCGATCGGCATCTGTTTGTCTTCCGGACCTGGCAAGCAGATACCAAAGTCGGCGTTTCCACTTCGCCCACCATAATTACTCGCTCGTTAGTATCACTGCCAGACTGTGTGCACAGAGCACATCCAGTAAGTTGTGTCCGCAGACCTACATAAGAAAGTCACACTACTCACGCTTGGGAGAGTTTCGCGCGGAAGACAATTTGGAGAAAACTGTAAGAGAAGAGGGAGGCAGACATGTATTGCTTCGATTGCGATTCCGATATACCGGATCAATCCTATGTATGTAGAAAATGTGGAATACAGCTACCAACTGATTCAGATTGGTATTTCAAAGCCGGCATGGATGCTCTTGGAGCTGGTGAAGTGGAGATGGCCGTTACGCTGCTACGAAACTGCGTTGAGATCAATCCTGGCCATACTAGTGGTCGATATAACCTAGGCATTGCCCTCTGTCTCTCGGGCCAGCATGATGAGGCGTTGATGCAATTTGTTACAATTTTGGATCTAGATCCAGATTACCCAGGCATATATACTGCCCTAGGCCAGTTGGAGCTAGCCAACTTCAAGGTTCACATGGAAGTGGCTGAGATGCATCGTGCAGCCATGATTCACTTTTTCACGTTGGCTACAGAGAAGGATAATGAAGACGTAGATGCGCATTTTACTCTGGCAAATGCCTATCTAGAAACAGGGGATCCTGAGAAAGCACTGAGATGTTTGAAGCGTGCTCTCAGCTTAGACTCGGATTCTCCTGCGATATATTTCAGTCTGGCAAGGGCATTGAAGATGCTGGGCAGACACAAAGAGGCGAGAGCAATGGCTAAGAAAGCGATGCTGCTCTCGCCTCCAGATGCTCCATTCAAAGAGGATTTGCGGACCCTTGTAGCTGAGCTAGGACAACTCAATCTAGCGATGTAACTCAGCATTATCAAGCGATGTTTACAGTCACCAGGGCCACCAGATAGATCCCCAAATATGCAACGATTCCTAGTCGCAAAACCCTGGTAACGAAGATAGGATTGCGACGCCGGTGACGTTCCGCCAACAGTATGACGGGTACAAGGGTACCCATTTTGACTAGAGCAAACGCTACATAGCCATGCTCAAGCCAGAACCTCATTAGCGGATTTGCTTCCGTAGCTATTCCGAGGGCCACAAAGAGAATAGTGAGCAATGTGTCCAACAAACATATTGCTACAAGGCAAGAGCTTTCTCTGCTGATAGTAAATGGTACTTTGCTCATTGCACTTCAGGAGACAATATACCTTTTCTCCCTTTCTCCTTTCTGTGTTATCTCTGGTCCCTGTTGACATTTTCTTGATGTTCAAGAACCATGCCAAACCTACCCAGCAATCCTGCCAGGATTTGACCCATATTTAAACCGTTGCTATACTTGGGCACCATCCTAGATCTGAGGTCTAGTAATTGGACTACTTGGACAGACAATTGCTCAACATCATCCAAGTGGACTTTCCGATAGCGTCAAGGCCTTATCAAATACTTGGGGAGCGCCTCGGCATATCCGAAAGTGAAGTCTTGGAAAGAGTGCACAGGCTATTTGAGACTGGGATTATTCGAAAAATCGGACCTTCCTTCGATACAAGAAGGCTTGGACACGTCAGCATATTGGTAGCGGCAAGAGTCCCAGAAGAGCGGGTAGACGAGGTGGCGCATATTATAAGTTCCTACCCCCAAGTTACGCACAACTACGGTCGAGAATCTGAGTATAATCTGTGGTTCACGCTTATCTGTCGGGATGAAGGCGAGATGAATGACATTCTTGAGAGCATCAAGTCCAGGACTGGGATTTCTGAAATGCACATGCTTCCTGCCGAGCGCACGTTTAAGATCAAGGTGGAGTTTGAGTTTTGATGGAGCTCGACATACGACTGATCAAGATGCTTCAAGAAGGAATTCCAGTTACTGAAAGACCGTTTGAAGAGATCGCGAGGCGTGTCACCCTTTCGGAAGAGGACGTCATTAGGCGCATAAACGAGTGGAAAGCGAACGGCACGATTCGGCGATTTGGCGCTATGATTAGGCACCGGCTTGCGGGATACTCAGCGAATGCCATGGTAGTCTGGAACGTACCGGAAGAGCAGATAGAGGGCTTTGGAACAAAGGCTATCGAATTCCCGGCGGTTTCGCACTGCTATCAACGACCTCAGTTTCCCGGTTTTCCTTACAACATCTATACAATGATTCATGGAAAATCCAGGGAGGAATGCGAATTCGTTGCCCGTAGTATCTCGGAGGCTACAGGTGTCGTAGAATACAAGATTCTTTATACGAACGCCGAGTACAAGAAAACAAGCCCCGTATACTTCGGGTGATCACAGGACACTGTGGTCGGTTACGATTTTGAACTTCCGCATGGGAATTGCTCATCCGAGTTTCTCAATGAAAGCAATACATCTTCCTTCCGATGGCGACTAGAGCGTGCGTCCAAATGAGCAGGTAGTGCAATATGCGATGACGTACATTAGTGTCGATGGTTTGCGCGGACGATTATCGGCCATAGCGCACCTAATGTTCCTATAGTATTCGAATTGTAGCCGATAGAAACGGGAATAGATGTGAAAAGGGTAGTAAGTGTAAGCCTTGGCTCACAAAAAGGCGACTTTTCGGTCAGGACAAAGCTGCTTGGCGAAGAATTCGAGATCGCTCGTATCGGCACAAATGGCGACATGAAACGATTCGCGGAATTGATTCGCGAATTGGATGGGCATGTTAACGCTATTGGACTAGGAGGAATTGACTTATACCTAATCGCCCCTGGTGGGAAGAGGTATAAAATTCGAGACGCTGCAAAACTAGCTGCAAATGCTAAGAAGACACCAGTAGTAGATGGTAGTGGAATCAAGAATACCCTTGAACGTGAAACCTTCGAATGGCTGCAACGAGAAGGCTATGTTGACTTTGGCGACAAGAATGTGCTGGTAGTATGCGGAGTGGACCGGTTTGGGATGGGAGAGGCTGCTGCTAGGTTAGCAAAGTCAGTGATATATGGTGACCTGATGTTCAACTGCGGTGTACCGTTGCCCATCACCTCATACCGGATGCTCTCGATCCTTGCCCATACATTTCTGCCCCTCATCTGCATACTACCGTTTAGCTGGCTATACCCTGTAGGAAAGAAACAGGAAGAAGTTACACCGAAGCACGAGAAATACTTCGGTTGGGCAGACATAATTGCGGGCGATAATAAGATTATCCAGCGTTTCGCACCCCGGCCAGAATCGGGAGCACTCGTTGGCAAAATGGTGATTACAAACACCTTGACACCAGACGAGGTTGAAGCTCTGAGAGCCCGAGGGGTCAAGCAGATGGTTACGTATACAAGAGAGTTCGAGGGACGAACGGTAGCTACCAACGTCGTGGAAGGAATATTGGTTGCGTTGTCTGGCAAACACCCTGATGAGATGACCTGGCAAGACTATCTAGATATGCTTAGAGAGTTAGGCTGGGGGCCGCAGGTCAAAGAACTGATCTAGGGCAAATACCTGATGGCTAGTCGTTTATACTCAATATAGCTCCGCTTCGGCCGGGTATTTCGAGACGCTGCCTGGCTTCAGTAATCGTACCGCTACTCAAGAGACCCTCCGGACCAAATACCTTTCTTTTCAGGGGCGTTGACATGGACAGGCCAGCACGAACGATCGGAAGATCGAATTCCACCGACCTCGAGCCATCTGACATATTTGCCAATACAATACCCAGACTTCCATCTTCGGCCTGCCAAGCGGAAGCCAGAACTGAGGGCAGATCGATCTCATATGAACCACCGAATGAGCCAAGAGCATCCTTACATCTGACGTGCGGATTATCTCCTCGGACATTGATCATGCCCAAGAAACGCCCGTAGACAAGAAATTGACGACCAAATCGCCTTGCCCGCGCGAGATTCCGTAAAAACTCTGCCTCTTTTGAAGCCTCTGGCCTAGTGATGTCTCGGAGTCGCACCCATCCCGGTTGGGCTCCCCAAACGAACAAACGTGCCATTTTCGCGCGAAAAGGAACGGACTTAATAATGTCGTCCCACGTTGGGTACTGATAGCCGTACGTGAGTGAACGGCCAGAATAGGCAGACGTAAAAAGAGGTATTGGCTCCTGTCCAGTTGTTGTAGGAGTGTTAGCCATAAGTTGGGGATCAATCTGGTCAATCCAGCACTCAGCATTCTCCTCGGTAGCGATGATACCTTCTGAAGCAACACTCTGGCGTACTCGCTTGAGCAGTTCTCGGTAACCGTCTGCCCATAGAGTTCCACCACCTGGTTTGTGGCCATGCTTAGTATCGAAGCACCTAACTGGGGCGGCAGCACCAATCTGGTCAATATAGACACCATTGACATTAACTTCTTGAAAGAGGCGCTTTGTCAAACCTGCAATGGTCTCCTGCCACACTGGTGCGGCGGGGCACATTACGTTCAGAGGGTGGCTCTTCACGTACTCCTCAAGATATCCTTCACCATTTGCCTGAGTTGCAGCGACCGAGGCGCCGCCGTGTTCGAGCCACCATCGCGAGTCACGGTCAGCACAACGGCCATTGATATAAGGCATAACGTACCAGCCAGCTGCTTGAATCTCCGTGATCGCCTGCTGGAAACCCGGTTTGGCTGGGAAGTAGTCGGGGTACCCGACATCGTGGGGTATCTCGTGCCACCTATACCAATGAAAGCCAAGCGGGATTGAGAAAAAATCTGCAGCTTGTCGGTAAAGCTTTAGGTTTTCTTCTATGGGCAATTCCGAGAAGAGCCAGAGATCAAGCTCTTTCACCCACCGTGGCATCGAACGTCTAGAAAGAGAGCCTGCTTGCCCCCATCGGGCCTGAAAGGTGAACTCTCGATAGATCTGCGCAGCATCCCAATAATCACCGTCGAAAACACCAATGGCTATCTCATAAGGAACACTGTAGACGCCGGTTTTCTCATGAATCCAAGGCCAGTTCATGCATAGATAGCTCACGCGGTCATCAGTGGCAGACACATTGAAGTACTTGTGGTTTCCCTGTGGGTCGTGAGCACCGATGTACAAGCCCCGTCCCCGCCGGTAGAGAGCTATAAACTGCATTGATGCTTGGCAGGACGGATAGGATGCCTCATACCTTGTGCCTGGAGCAACGTGGTACTCTATCCCCCACCCCGACGGAACAGCCAATCTCAGACCCTTGTCCAGTCTTATCCTGCCGATCAGAGGAAAGTCGCACCGTACCACCCGCCAGCCCTTCGGCAACTGTGCAACCAGCGACCAATATGCCAGTCTGCTTCCTTTGGGACAGCGTATACTTACGTTGACGACGGCGGCTTCGGTTTTCAATGGAACGTTCCATGTGGTCTTGTTTGGCGACGTTCGCATAGCAGCAAGAGTGAGATCTCGACTCGCAACTTCCTTTAGCGTTCCGTCCACACTTTCGAATGCAGCCTGCCAGATAGAAGACTCAGGGGCTGGGCCACTTCTTAGCCACTCATATCCATCTGCGGTACTTAAGCCGTTCAGAAAGACTTTTCCGTCAGAAACCTCAAAGACAAGCGTCAATCTGCCTGAATTCAGAGTTGCACTGAGGTCCGACTCACTAGCCATCGCTGAACCGGAAAAGAGGGCCACAAGTACATAGACCAGAAGACGGATACCGAACTGCCATGATACCACGTAATGCCTCCCCGGAACCGAGAATAGGATAGACAGAGGAGCTTTGTACACACAACTGGGCTTTCGCTGTCTCGTCTTGCATTATAAGACAAAGGGGAAGAATCGTCCTAGGCGACACGGACAAGTTTCAGTAAATACTGACATCACTCGCCATCCTAGGGCGGATAACTGACCGATAGGTCGTGCTGTCTATTTCTAGCGAGCTGATTCCAGTTACAATGACGTAGTCTCCCACCGATGGCCTAGGTAGCGACTCCTTTGTAAGGACCTTGATGCCCAGAGCACCAGAGCCGCTATGCCAAGTGGAGCCGTCGTTTATGTAAAAGCAGTCAGGCAAGACTGCGGTTACTTTTCCCCAAGTGCGTATGAGTAAGCCGATGTTATTGAGACCCACGCCATCCGTGATGCCCGGTACATAACCGCCCAATGTGCCACCACCGACATCTCGATTGGGCATGCATAGAGGCAGTGGAGCTGATGTCGAACCTGTTATCGTGATAACGGAATTCAGGATGGTGCGTTCGCCACCGACAGTCTGAAGTATTCCCGATACTGTAACCAGACTACCGATCGAAACGCTTGGTTGAAGACTACCCAGGTCAACTCTGATGCCGCAGCTCCTATTGGGCTCTTGGACGTACATGATAGAGTCAAATTCAGCGGGTCCTGCCGTGACAATTTTTCCTGTAAGTACAACAGGGGTATCATCCAGCTGATTCTTGACATCAAAGATACTAGTTTTCAGCACTTCAACGGTCACCGTGTCACAAGATTCGCCACCTTCTCCGATGACCTTTAACCGCAGAGTATAGGTCCCATTTGCAAGAATAGAGGTATCCCAGACACCTAGCGTGCCTACGATGACAGGGTTAGTCTGCGGTGGCATAACTGGCGTCCAGGTCTGCGGATCAGGTCCTGAACCATATTCGAGCGAATATAGTACAAACCCATTACCGGCAGCCGTACCAGTGACAGTAACCGGCCCGAACACTTTCGTCCCCTCATTCGGCAGTTCGATCTCTGCGGTAGGCATAGGCACACCTAGGTTCCCAGTTACCACTAATGCAAAGGGTTGAGGACCATGTGGGACATTGTATGCACGAACAGTAACCGTGTAGGAACCAGGAGGCGGCGACAAGATATCCACGGTTTCCACATTGTTCAGGCGATCGGTTATACCATTTCCGGTTCGGGTGGAGCCATCCGGCATCGTGACAATCAGGTCGAGATCGTTGACCAGCGTCGTAGCGGCATATGTGGCGGCTGGGTAGTCTGTCCATACGAGGGCGACACGGAGTGGGTCGTTGCTACCGGCGACTGTGTAGTTATAGACTGCTGTTTCGTTTGTGTTTAATCCAACGGTATTATCAACAAACTCTGTCTTTCTAGAGGGAGGAGCATTGAGTATGTAGGCAACGTTGATTAGACCCCAGCCTTCGATGTTATTTGGCCGACTGGTAGGAATCTCCTGGAAGCTACCTGTACCGTACTGACCAGGGTAAATATCTGTGGCACTGTTGACAAGAGTAGCTTTAACTAGAGCGGCGCTGGGAAGGTGATTTCTGACCGTCCGGTAGTATTCGCGTACTAGGGCGGTGGCACCTGCTGTTAGCGGGGTGGCCATGCTGGTACCGCCGCAGTAGACATAATTGGAGTCATACGCTCCCCACAGAGCACCGGCTTTCGGGTCGTGAGATCTGCACGAGATGATGTTTGTACCAGGAGCGCATACGTCGGGCTTTATTCGACCGTCGTCGCAAGGCCCGCGACTACTAAACGCCACCATACCGGATGGATTATTGCTCACCTTGTCGTTTCTTATGGGATCAGCAGGGTAGTCGGATGGCCAATAGCCGCCGTAAGTACCCTGAGCACCGCCGGAGAGGCGATAGCTTTCTGTCGCACCAACGGCAATGCAGTTCTTGGCGGTAGCCGGGGCATCCATCGAATCTAGGTCTACCACCCCGTCAGCATTTGCATCAACACCCTCGTTTCCAGCGGCCATTAGGATAACCATATCTTTGTGGTTCCAGGTGAAAAGGTCGAGGTTGCGCGAGTCTATGGGATATGCTCCATTGTAGTCGGCGCCCCAACTGTTGGTATGGATTCTTGCCCCGTCATTGTATGGTGGTAGGAATAACTGATTAAGGTCTGAAGGAATCCCGCCAAGTCCACCTGCGTTGTCGAGTACGGATTGAAAAATGAGATTTGCTTCTGGGGCGATGCCGGCGAAAGAATCAATGTAGCTATGAGTAGCGGGGTTAGCTCCGGAGAGAACTCCTGCCCCGAGAGCTGAGCCGGCAACGTGAGTGCCGTGTCCGTTGGGGTCGTTCCATTTTCCTTTTCTACCCAACGCGTAGGTTTTGGCTATACGCCCCGCAAAATCGGCGGAAATAGTTGAAATGTTACCTGTATCGAGGCCAGTGTCACAAACCGCGATTGTCTCACCACTGCCGTACATACCGACATCCGTCCAGACGGACGTTACGTTCATGATATCACGTGCTACGTTGTTCTTGAGCTTGCGCTGTAACCTAGGCTCGATCCATGCAACCCCACGCAATGCGGCAACTCGTTTGACACTTTCATAAGAAAGCACTGCTTCGATGTGCTCTCCACCAGGTCCTGTGGAGACTCTTCGTATCAAACCGCCCATGCGTCCGATTTCCGACCTCACATGCGCAGTCGACTCCCCGGGAAACATCTGGATGGAAACAAGAGACTCTTGTTTAGAAATCAGCAAATCCGGGTCAATGCGATATGCAGGTTGATAAGGGACGACTGCTTCAACCATCGGCAATAGATCTAGGCTCTTGGCTACTTCGGGGGGCATTCGTGCGAGAAAGCTAAAATCAGGAACATAATCAAGGAGTTCGGCGCCGAGCTTGCTGACTTCTTCTTTCCAAGAGGGAACAATTGGACCGGCGAATTGCAGGATATAGTAGTCGCGCTCGTTGGACGCCGCTAATGCTCGAAGGTGTTCAGGTATCGAGGGTTCGCCGATAGACGGGTCGAACCTGGCATACCTAAGGTGGATCATCGAGGCACTGCAGGTCATCACCAGCGACAGGAGAAGTGTTGCCCAGATTATGATTCCTTTGCGGGTGAGCATTTGTCCAGCCTCTCAATAGAGACTTTCGCTTGCACAATAATTATACCACATTGTTTGAGGGATTGCAGTCTTGAACAGTAAATTGTCGTCCGATCCGTTGATAGTCAGCGGACAGAAGGCAAATAGAAGTGCCAAATCGGCCAACTTCATACCAAGCTTGGTTGCTGCAGAAGTAATGGCTGAGTTCTTGCGAATAGTTTACCAAGCCCCATTCAGGCATTGCTCTTCCCTCTCCATACACAATTTTGCCATGACATGCCCTAGGTTTACTCAGTTTAAATCCTAGAGCGATCTTGGAGGCCTTAACGCTTTGCAACAAACGATGCAGGAATACATATGGCATACCAGGAATCACAGAGGGAACACAATAGTTAGCGCATAACGAAACAGTTAGTTGCTCTGGCGCAGACAAACTGCCAGTTTTGATCAGAAGCACGTATCAAACAAGTATAGGATGGGGATGGAGATGTTCGATAAAGCAATCCGACCTGACGATGATAACCCCGAACGATATGAGATTCGATACCGATGGCACGAAGAACGTAACACTTATAGGTTCCGAGTTTGCCGGTCTTTGCCGTCTTGGCTCCTGGGGAAAGAGTGATGGCAGCCTCTCTGATTGGTTGGCCGTTGGGACCTCGAACCGTGCCAGTGATGGTGCCGACGTTCGAATCTCCGCTGGACATTGCACAGACCCACGCCTGAAGATCCCGGCTGGTTACTGGCGACTGATTTTCGTAGAGTACCCCATTGGCGTACACATTATTAACACACTCCCAGGCGTTTACATCTGTGCCATCAGCAGTTGAGAATCCAACGTAATAAGTATTGCCTACCTTCAGCGCACATTCATCAAGGGCGTAGTTCAGGAGATACTTGTTATCGCCCTCGATGTACTCGTTTGGTAGAATCTTTCTCGGACCAATGGGAGGGCCGTTCGGACCGCCTTCGAAAATCTGAGCGGCCCATCGGAATCTTGAATGGGCACCCTTTGTGAGGTGACATCGGAGTGCAACAACACGGTCTGTGGTGGTCACAAATGTATTCCCTAGTTCCCAGCAACCGCTGCTGCCGAGCACACGAGTGTCACTGTAGTAGTCAAGAGGATTTGGGGTATTGAAGGTTAGGCTCTTTGTACTTGGGCAGTGAGTGATAGAGTTCAAATCGCCCCACCAAGTAACATCAAACGTCCCTGGATTGCTTGCGCTTGTTCGGTACATAAAACCTATTTCGTAGAATCGATGGGCGTCGTGATTATACAACTGGGGAGTTGCATCGGTTGTAGAACCAGACACATCGGTACAATATACGATTGCAGGACTTCCAGAGAACTGGAATCCACCCTCGGCGTATCCCCGGTAATCTGTTATCACAGTCAGGTCGCGTAGCGGTCCGTTGAAATGCACAACGGCACCTGGCACTGGCTAGCCGAACTCATTAAGCACATGAACAGCCATCGTTGCGATGCCGTGTCCCTCTTGGTCGCCTGCCATTCGCCAAAAAGCAAGCGAATAATGTCCGGCTAGACTGGGCCCGGCAACAGCGGACAACAGTAGACCCAAGATACATAAGCAGAGAAACATCCTTCCCATAGCAGAGACCTCCCAACCAGATGTTCTTTTGCAAATACGTAAAACAACCCCGCAGAAGAAGCCTGACGATTTCAAGGTTACAAACGGTCAGCCCTTTAAGAAACTCTTGTAATTGAGGCCACTATTTTGGAGCCACTGTATCTTTGGAAGCGCTTCCCGTCAATACCTGTTTTTTTGTCGTTTAGCTGGATGGAATAGAAGTTTGTACTATACTGCTAGAAAAGCCATGGGTCACAAGTGCGAAAGATGGATCGTGTGGCTCATCGTGGAAGTGATAGGTCTAAGGCATACAGAACAGTGCGCATGTACTAGAGAGTCTGCCTCTGTCATTAGAAATGCAAGTGCAGACTCTCATCTGGAGAAATAAGCCAGAGCCATCTTAACAATCCGGAGGTATTCACCTTTGGTCTGTGCAGCCTTATTGTGCGGATGCTATTCGGGTTCTGTGTACTTTCGGATCATGTCGACTGCTTCCTTCATTATGCTGAGAGATTCAAGCGTCTTAGGAGAAGCGTTGTTCTCTGCCTCTCTGATGTGTTCCTCTATGGACTCCAGCAGCTTTGCATGTTCAGCAGAAGTCTTCAAGCTCTGGGAGCATACCAGGAGTATCTCGCGTAGATCCCAAAGGTCTGTGGCAAGGTGGGCCGGAGCTTCTGCGCCAAAGAACCTTCTTTGAATCCTCTCCTTCACCTGTTCGACAGTTAACGTCGGGTCCCACATGACCTCGCGAGTGACAAAATAGGTCAACGCGAAAGGCAGCTTATTTACGGGGAATGGTATAGCTACTGGTAACTTGCTCTGCGATCCGCCGTAAACTCCGCCATACAGGGAGCCACTGCTGAAACCAGGAGAGAAGTCTGCAATCATACCAAACCATCCTTCTTTTGATAGGCGATTAGCTATTTCTACTTGCTCTGACAACGGCATGATTTCCCAGATTTTCCATTTCATCTGCTTTTTAGAAAAGTACGGAGCGGGCATTAGCTTTCCGCCTGCCGCCGGGAACTCCCAGCTGCCGCGTGCCTCCATCCATTCGAACTTGCTATTGTCCATCTGCTTGATTGCTTCATAGAAAGCCGGGTCATTTTTGTGCTCGTCGTAACCATTTGTAAATGCAAAGTGAGCATGCGGGTGGTCTTTCCAAATGGTATGAGCAATCTCTTGAACAAGGGTAATCTGCGACTGTCCAAACTGCCGCGAACCAAAGGCATCTACGGGCTTGGAACAGATTTCACAAACACACTCGCCAAACTCATCGGCTAGTTCTATGTAGAGGCCGTCGGCCTTTGGAAGAGCATCGTACATCTCCTTATAGTATTCTACAATCGCTTTGCGTGATTCGGGGTGGGATGGGCAGAGGGACATAGCGGCGATACCACTACCTGTCTTCATGGTTTCAGGTTTCAGACTCGTCAAATTCCCCGTGCCAGTCCAAGCGCCTAGGCCGCCACCAAGGTACATTCTCAAGCCAATCTGGTGACCATACTCGATAATCTGCGCAAGATCCTGCACAGAAGCAATCTTGCTCTCGGCAGTACTGTCGAAGTGATGGTCTGCCCACTTGTACGTCTGCGGAAACTTCTTGCTGGGGAAATGGCCTGATGTCCAGAAGTAGACAGTTTCGAACCCGTACCACGCCAAACTGTCAAGAATCACCTTCCAATCGCTGACGGTATAAAGAGGCTCATGGCCCCAGATATTGAGCAGATAGACCGCTCTACCCTTCATCCAGGGGGTTCTGTATACAGGTTTGGCATCAAGAATCAGATTGACTTTGCTGCCGTCTATCTTAAAATCTCGCAAGTATACGGCTCCGTTGAAGACACCGCGAGAAGTCCGGCTAACTATAAACACTTTGTTAAGAATTGGGACGATAGCGAATCCTTGGTCGTCCATGAATTCTGCCTTGTAGATGCTGGGATTATCTTTTAGCTCGGGAGACAGGGAGTCAAGTGTGCTGAGGATAATCGCGGGCTCTTCAGGCAACCTTTCTACTTTCTCGATTGGTATCTTGACACCTGACCATGCGTTCACGGTGTCAGCAATAGCCTGAGCAGCCCGGTCCATCAAGAAGGCTTCTTTCTCGCTCGCAAGAATGGCAATTCTACTGTTGCACTTGCCGTTCTTGACGAGACTTTCGGAAGCAGTACACGTAGCGCAAAAAAGCCCAAGAATAGCTAACAGCATGAGAGGTGATATGGTCAACTGATACCCCCTGTGATTCTACGTGAAATTCTTTCAACAAAACAGAATTTTGCAGTAAGTTCGCTTCGATTCTACCTAGCTTCTTGTGAAATGTCAAAGATTCCTTTCACCAGCCATGAGACTCTCGGCTGACGTCGATAGTGGATTCATTTTGGTGGTGTCCATGATTTTGTCAAAGCGACGAAGGATAACGAGGCGCAACCCTGGATGGCGTCGCGTTTTGCTCCCAAATCCTTTTGGTCAGACTACTCTTTTGTTGCCCAGAAATCGCATGCTGAGTTCACGTACAGTTTTGCAGTTTATGAAGGTAAGCTCTACCTGATATTGATAGTGCATACGGCTATCACAAGCTTTCCGCCTGTCCAGCGCTCACCGTAAGGCCGAGTAGGTTTTTATCTAATAAATGGAGCGTGAGAGCAAGAAGATTAGGTTACTTTGTGATACCGAAATAAAGGCCTTGTGCGAAAGACTTCGTGCACACCGTATTCGACATAATACGAACTGGCTAATTCTAACCCGCGATGCCGACGTTCAAAGATCAGTAATGGGGATCGTGCTGCAACGGAACTAGGCAGAAATAGACTTAGTAAGATACACAGGGCTCGTTGGGCAGGCACTAGGTAGTCCTTTACTTTGCATGACATTGATGCTAGACTAAATTGGTTCGAATGAACGCAGGCTGCGAGGCATCCAAGAAAACTACACCTGCATCTTTATAGGACCATCGCCGATAATGCTAGTGATTCTGCTGGGTTGTAAGGGATGATGCGTCATCATGGATAAATTGACTCCGGAACAACTAAAAGAAAAACTCATGCGCGCTTTGAAGGCGAAAGCTGTCCTAGCCGAGAGGAGTAAACGGCTGGAGGAACAAGTAGCAGACTTTAGAAAGCGCGAGGATATGATGCACCATTTCGCATCCGAACTTCTCGACCGACAGCGAGAATTGAACCTGATGTTACACAGGGCAAACTCGGTTCTTCATCAGCTGCAAGAGACGAATCTAGCTTTATCGGCAGAGTTTACTGAACTGGTAAAGGAACTACCTCCCGCCAAGGACCCAGAGATCGAGGATCACGTCGCCCGTGTCAATGAGCTGTTCCGCAAGACCCATGAGCTAGCTGGAAAGATACAGGAGGAGATATTTCTCAAGACTTCCGAAGAGAGCATAACTCCCCCGCCAACTGTCGAAAAACGGCAGGACTCTTCGCCAGACGCCTCTGAACCCAATGCGCAACAGTGGGTCGCTTGTTCGGCCACTCAACCACATCACGATCGTAGCGCTTACGAAGGTGATCTGCCACCTCAAAGGGCTACGGATTCAGGGGTATCTTGTGTTGAGGAGCCAGCCGAGATGGAACAGCAAGTCTTGAGTAATTGTGTAGAAGCTGAGTTATCAGAAGTCAAGCGGTTGGATCAACTGTTCCGAACGATAGAAGGCACAGACTCTGATTCAGAGAGCACGGGCGCTGAGACTCAGGAGGAATCGGTTTCGAAAAAGCCCGGATTCTTCGCCCGGATCTTTGGTATTGCGGACTGACAGCAGTGGTAGAGAAGACAGCCGCATTTGTGGGTTCTAGTATCTTGGAAATGCAGTAACAAGACGTTCGTGACGAGGGTGGCTCCGGGGCCAGGACTCGAACCTGGATACCGGGCTCCAAAGGCCCGTGTCCTGCCATTGGACGACCCCGGAAGGCGGATATATTATACTCGCAAAAACCGTCTGTCGTCAAGAAAATGAGGTCAACTTGAGTCCGAAGAAAAGACGGGAGCTCCTCTCCGGACTTGAAGCATAGCCGAATCGTTCAAATCCTATGACTCGCTATTCAGCGTGATGCAAACCAGGAAATAGCACCCAGTACAACTCTATCCCATCTGTCCCCGCGCAGACTCTAGCCGCCTGTAGGCAAGCGGACAACTCAGTAATTCTCCACAAAGAGTTCATAGTATGCTTGCGGATGGGCACAAGCTGGACACATAGCCGGAGCTTCCTTTCCGGTGTGGATATAGCCGCAGTTTCGGCATTTCCATTGAACTTCAGTATCTCGCTTGAAAACCTTTCCTTCTTGCACATTCTTCAAGAGCTTCAGATAGCGAGTTTCGTGATGCTCCTCTACCTCAGCGATTTCCTTGAAGACAGTAGCTATCTCTGAAAAGCCTTCCTGCTGAGCGGTTTCAGCAAAACTTGGGTAAAGAACACCCCACTCCTCTTTTTCACCCGCAGCAGCGGCGATCAAGTTCTCCTCTGTTGTTCCGATGCGGCCTGCTGGAAACGCAGCCGTGATTTCGACATCTCCGCCTTCCAGGAACTTAAAGAACCGCTTTGCGTGCTCTTTCTCGTTGTCGGCGGTCTCTAGGAAAATAGCAGCTATCTGCTGGTACCCTTCTTTGATTGCCTGACTCGCGAAGAACGTATACCTATTTCGCGCCTGGGATTCACCAGCGAACGCTTTTAGAAGGTTTTGTTCTGTTTTAGTACCCTTCAGCTTCATTGAGTTTCCTCCGATAATGCCCAGAATGGAAAGTGACAAGCAAGTCTAGCATAGCAATAAGGAGCAGTCAAGCAAATTCACAGCAAGATGGCAAAACATAAATAGACGAGATAGTCAACATCCCTGCTATATTCGGACTCCTGCCACCAGTTTATAGTGTCTGGGCAACGGGGAAACTTCACTCAGAATTAGGATGCAGGAGACCTGCTAATATGACTTGGTCGACGCATGGGTGCAAGTGTTGACACCCAGAGAGTATCAATGTATACTTGCCAAGCATTAAGTAGTCTAGTACGTAAAACAGTTTCGATCCGGCCGGTTGGGTCTTGCGAACTGCAAGAGCAGTCACAATGGCATGGAGGAAGGCAATGAATATAATAATTCTGGGTTGTGGCCGCATAGGATCAACTTTAGCGACGGCCATGTCACGAGACGGCCATGATGTAACCGTGATTGACAGAAACAGCGATGCATTTCGCAGATTGGGACCGGAGTTTAGGGGCAGAACAGTTATCGGCAATGGTATAGATGAAGATATACTCAAGAAATCAGACATAGAACACGCGGATGCGTTCGTGGCGGTAACAAATGGTGATAACACAAACATCATGTCTGTCCAGATAGCCAAGGAGAAATTCAACATACCGAGAGTCATCGCCAGGATTTATGACCCCATCCGTGCTTGTGCATACCGAGAGCTTGGCATTGAGACGATTTGCACTACCGTGATCGGCGCCAGGTTAATCAAAGATTTTCTCCTGGGGAGAGAATGGGGCATGGCGAAGGATTACTGTGTCATAAAGGACGATCAACTCTTGATCTGAGCACTGTAAAACCAACAGAACAAGAAATGGAGATTGGGTAGATGTACATAATAGTCGCCGGTGGCGGGAAAGTAGGTCACTACTTAACCAGAGCGTTGATCAAAGCAGGACATGAGGTTGTTTTGGTCGAAAAAGATAGCGGGCGGGCAAGCTATCTCCAAGAAGAATTAGGTGATGTTGTTATTCGCGGTGATGCGTGCGAGGTTCGCACCATGCGTGAGCTCGGCATGGAACGAGCGGATATAGTAATAGCGATCACGGGAGATGATGAAGACAATTTGGTGATCTGCCAAATGGCAAAGCGGCTATTCAACGCACCTCGAACCATTGCACGAGTAAATAACCCTCAGAATGAGGATATATTCCACCGCCTCGGTATTGATAACACCGTTAGCAGCACCAAGATAATTTTCAATTTGATAGAGCAGCAAATTGAGTCGGATGAAGTCATACCTTTAGCACCTTTGATGCGTGGAAATATCGAAATTGTCGAGGTGGATTTAGGTCCGGACTCACCAGTTGTTGGAAAAACGATACCCAATGTACACTTACCCAAGGACGCGTTGATAATCACAATAGTGCGGGATGGCCATGCCATTCTGCCAAACATAGACGTTGAGCTCAAACAGGGTGACACGGTAATCGCATTGGTAAACGCAGACAAGGAAGCCGAGCTTCGTGAGGTTTTTGCCTAGACAGGCTAGTTAGAAGTGTCTTCTACCCGAGACCTGTTCGGCTGTGACTTGTCCGGGCAAGTTTTGTGGGGAAAGATTTGGTCTGATTCCAATTTCCGAGACAAACCTCTCTATTATCAACTGACATCTAGAAGAGTGTTGTTATCAATAGGTGCTATTGTTGCGTTATCGATTCCGCTTGCATTTAGCACTTTCTTGGCTTACAATTTAGTTAAGTGTTAGAGAACATGCAATCGAGGAGAGAAACAAGATGCATCAGGGGCAGATTCTCAAACGACTAAGAATTGAAAAGGGTTGGACACAACATGACTTGCGTCAGCGGCTGGAAGAGATAGGAAGACGGATGAGTAGGTCGAATGTGGCGCGGCTAGAGAATAATGTATCCCTAGAGGGCGATCTGATCCGTGATCTCTCGGCCGTTTTCGGTGTGCCGGTAACAACATTCTTCGTGGACCGAGACGTTCCGCCAGAGAGTCGAGAATACGCCGTCAATAGGGCTTTTGAGTTCGTACGAACTGACCCAGCAGTTCGGCTAGGACAATCCGCAACTAGCAAGTTTCCGTTGGAAGCAAAGGTTGCTTTGATCAAGCTTTATGAGAAATATGCCGGCAGAAAGCTGCTGAGCGATGATATGAGCTGATATTGCTTGATAAGTGCTCCAAAGAAACATGGTTAGCAAAAGGTTGTCTTAGGGTAGTTTATTGATGTACGAAACAAATATTCAGGCCGACAACGATGAGCTACCCCGAGTCAGCCGATATTTTGACTTCATCAGATGAGTATGCGCTCCGGTTCCATGGTCCTGTTGGCGAGTGGTTTCTTAGAATGCAGGGCCAAGCTATTCTTCAGATGCTTGAATCCCAGTCAAACGCTACTGTACTGGACGTAGGTGGGGGTCACGGGCAGCTAGTTGGTCCACTCGCAGAGGCTGGCTACAGGGTAACGGTGTTTGGGAGCTCAGAAGAATGCAAGGCTCGTATTCAACAGTGGTTGGATACTGGCCGTGCTGATTTTAGGGCTGGCAACATCCTGCAGATGCAATTCCCAGACAGATCGTATGACGTTGTTATTAGCCTTCGTCTGTTGGCGCATGTAAACCGCTGGCAAGAGTTCTTGGCAGAACTGGCGCGGGTTGCTAACAAAGCTGTGATTGTCGATTACCCTGAAGTCCGCAGTTTTAATTACTTTGCGCCTTACTTCATTCATTTAAAGAAGCTTCTGGAGGCCGATACTCGGGAATTCGCTTGCTACCGACGGAAGGAACTTGTTCGAGTTTTCGCTGAATTCGGATTTCGACCTGCTGCCTGCTACCCGCAGTACTTCCTACCCATGGCGCTTCACAGAAAGCTAGGGTTACCCAGACTGTCAAGAGCAGCTGAGGCGGTATTCAGGGCAACCGGCATGACCCATTTCTTCGGCTCACCGGTGATTCTCAAAGTGGAACGAATCTGCGGCGAACAGACAGATTTCAGCCTCAACCCCAAATCTTCCTATCCAAAGTGCGGTACTGAACTGCCTCTGCAACATGAGACAGGCTAATAGTCTCAGCACCGTCCAAGTCGGCAATCGTACGAGCTAGTTTCAGTATACGGTCATAGGCCCGTGCGGAAAGATTAAGCTGATTTATAGCTGTGCGAAGAAGGTCTTTTACATCATCTTTGGCCACACAAAACTTTCGAATTTGTTTTGCGTTCATGTGGGCATTGCAAAATACGCCATCGCCTGAGAATCGTCGCTGCTGGATTTCTCTGGCCCGCATAACTCGGGCTTGAATCACAGCTGAAGTCTCACCAGTCGGCTGATTAATTAGATCTTGATCTTTCAGCCGAGGTACCTCGATGTGGATATCTATTCGGTCCAGAAGCGGTCCGGAGATGCGTTGAAGGTATTTGTGCACTAGAGATGGGCTACACGTGCACGTGCGTGTTGGATCCGTAGCAAATCCACAAGGACATGGATTCATAGCGGCGACAAGCATAAAACGAGCTGGATAGCTGAGAGTTCCTGCTACGCGACTGATAGTAACATGGCCATCTTCCAGTGGCTGCCGGAGGATCTCTAGAACATCTCTGCGAAACTCTGGCAACTCGTCGAGAAAGAGCACTCCGTGATGAGCAAGACTAACCTCTCCGGGCTGTGGGAAAGATCCACCACCGCTCAATCCCGCGGCTGATATTGTGTGATGTGGCGCACGAAATGGACGTGTTGTGATTAACGCAGTACCAGCTTCAAGGCGACCACTCACGCTAAAGAGCTTTGTAGTCTCCAAGGCCTCATCTAGGTTCAGAGGTGGCAAGATGGTAGGAATTCGTCGAGCGAGCATGGTCTTACCACTTCCAGGTGGGCCAATCATCAAGATGTTATGGCCACCAGCCGCAGCAACTTCCAGCGCGCGTTTGACGTGGTCCTGTCCCTTGACGTCCGCAAAGTCAACGTCGTAGGCCGGGTTGTCTAAGGCAAAGTTTCCAATATCTAGCCTGGTGGGCTGAACTGAGTTTATGTCTTCCATCAGCTGAAGTACATCTGTCAGAGAAGTGACAGGATAGACGTTGATACCTTCAACGACTGCTGCTTCACGAGTGTTGGCTTCAGGAACTACTAGGTACTTCTTTCCTGCGTGCTTTGCACAAAGAGCCATTGGAAGCACACCATGGACGCTGCGCACGCCACCATCCAGCGAGAGTTCACCGACTATCATCATGTCGTCCAGAAATTCTCTGGAAACCTGGTCACTAGCCGCCAGAATACCGATGGCGATTGGGAGGTCGTATATTGGGCCGACTTTCTTGATATCTGCAGGAGCTAAGTTGATGGTGACTCGCTTGTTCCAGGGGAAGTCGTAGCCAGTATTCCTGATGGCGGCCCGCACTCGCTCTGCGGATTCTCGCACGGCGGCATCCGGAAGCCCCACTATTGTGAAAGAAGACAAGCCAAGCGCGACGTCCACTTCGACCTCCACCACATATGCATCAACTCCTAAGATCGCGCATGAATCAACTCGAACCAGCATTATGAATACCTCGCTTTTGGTATAAGCATTCAAGCGAACGCAGCACAAGGGTGCCTATCGAGAGTAAGCGTGATAACGAGGGAAACGAAACATGGGAGCACAGGCTACTTAGCGATCTTCGACATGCTGTTTACGAAGTAGACGTATATTCTCCCATCAGCTTTTGAAACAAATATCGCAAGCGGGCAATTCTTAGTTATCAACGCTACTGAAGCACTCACAGGCTTTCTGTATCAACTACGACCGTGGGTCATCTTGCCCAATCAACAAACAAGCAACATCATTTAATTCTAGGCGTACTATACTTAGTCCTTCGAAACCTTAGCACTAGGTGACTCCGCACTAACTTCGATTCTAGGGTTATTCTTACCAACAACTGCCCGGTTGCCAATACGATTTATGACCTTGAGTGGACCCACACCCATATTACCGGAGAAAAGGGCTCTTGCATCTGCACCATCCAACACAGCTAGCTTTCCGCCCTGATTGAAGGTACACCCGTTTACATTCAAACGACCGCCTGTCTGAATGATACAGGAGGAATCTTTCTTAACGACCGCCCATTCGTGGATATTGCAAGCGCTTATGTTCAGACTGCCGCTGTGTATCTCGAAGAGGCTGCTGGGTACAGCCCAGAAATTGCAGTTGAGGAATGTAAGATTGCCAGTGTTCCCCTTTCGGAGGAGAACTGCGCGGCTACCTTCTACCTTGCCAAACGGCGCTATTTCAGCGTTTGTGATACTCACGCCTATATTGAAACAGTCCTCCACGTCCACACCTATGACACACTTATCTGCGCCGATGCCGACAAAGTTTCCATTGGTCGTACCAGCTGGATAGACTACACCAGCACTCGGTTTCGATTCGCCAGTGCGAAAGAAGCGATACCCTGTGTGATAGCCAAAGCTGAATGTGTTGAGACAGTACTGCCAGTCGGAGCGTCCAAATTGGAACGCAACTCCGTTCTGCTGAACCCACTCACGCATTGGTTTATCGAGCGTAAAATAAGGCCAAAAGTGTACGTTTTCAATTCTACTGATATCGTAGCAGTGATCAACGTTGATGCCCACCTTTAGGGGCTCTCCCCAGACGTTTCGCACGCTATTGGCATGAGCGCCATCCAAGTTAATACCCTGGTATGCATTGTGCAGATAGATGTCTTGAATGCGGACGTCTCCTGCACCTGTGATTGCGTAGGGATATGGAATAGGCTCTCTTGATTCAGCTTTTTGCCCTGGATAGATGACAGCAATTCCGCATAAGCCGCTTCCCCCGGACATTACGATACAGCCCGGGCCGTCACTCTTTCCCTTTCCAAAGGTAGACAGTATGATCGTTCCCTTCTGACGTCCAGGTCCAGAGTAATCACCTTTCAAGGTAGTACTGGCTGGGATGCGTATGGTTCCAGCGATGAGATATGTTCCAGCGGGGGCATACACACTACTTCCGGGCTGAGAGGTGGCAGCATCCAAAGCCTTCTGAAAGGCGCTAGTGGCGTCGGTCTTCCCATCGGCAATAGCTCCATAGTCGCACACATTGAGAGTAAGCGCTTCGGAATTCATAGACAACGCAAGACTTACAATACAGATAATAGCCAATAGAGACAGTAAGCGCATTCCGTCCTCCAAGTTGTTTTGGGGTTCTTACGAGCGCTATTATACTATTCTATTCATGGCTAGCCAAGTCTGGTCATTGAGTTGACAAACCAATCCTCCTAGCAGTACATTCTTGATGGATATGGCAGGTATGATGGTTCTCCTGCCGTTGCTGCAACTCATTACAAGAGGTACTCGATGGGTAGGTTATTTGGTACTGATGGCGTGAGAGGAGTCGCCAATACCGAATTGAGCGCACTACTCGCGCTTAAGCTGGGATCTGCATCTGCGTTTGTTCTTCGCCAAAAGCACGAAGGCGCAAAAATGCTGATCGGGCGAGACCCTCGCATATCTGGGGACATCTTGGAAAGCGCGATGGCGTCGGGGATTTGTGCTCTAGGTGTGGATGTCTTTCTAGCGGGAATTGTGCCTACTCCGGCGGTTGCATTCCTTGCTCGGGAAATGCGCGCTGACGCGGGAATTGTCATTTCGGCATCGCATAACCCAATGCGTGATAATGGGATTAAGTTCTTTGCCGGAGATGGTTACAAACTGGCGGACGAAATCGAAGAGGAGATCGAGCAACATGTTTTCGCGTATGACAAACTCCCGTATCCGGAGGGCGAAGGCGTTGGACGGATGTACCGGGCACATGACGACTTGATTCTCAGTTATCACAAGCATTTGCTCAACGTTGCCGAGCATCGTTTGGACGGAATGAAAGTGGTTCTTGATTGTGCCAATGGAGCAGTCTCTGATGTCGCACCTTGGCTGTTCAATGAACTAGGTGCCAGCGTCACTGTAATAAACGCGAGCCCGGATGGGGTGAATATCAATGATAAGTGCGGGTCCCTTTACCCCCAGGCACTTCAGGAACTGGTGCGTTCGCAAAGAGCTCAAATAGGCATGGCATTCGATGGCGATGGTGATCGGGCGATCCTAGTGGACGAAAACGGATGTGTAGTGGACGGTGACCATGTAATGGCAATATGTGCTTTGCACCTTGCCAGACAGAATCGACTGCCTCACAATGGAGTCGTTGCGACTGTAATGAGTAATATTGGTCTCGAGATAGCTTTGGCTCGTGAGAATATCTCGCTCATACGCACACAGGTTGGAGACCGATATGTGTCAGATGAAATGCGTCGAACAGGAATCACTATTGGAGGAGAGAAGTCAGGACATGTTATATTCTCGGATCACTCGACCACTGGTGATGGTATGGTTACCGCACTTGAGGTACTCAACGTCATGCTAGAAACCAACAAACCGCTGTCTGACCTAGCATCGCAGATGGAAGAGTTTCCTCAAGTCTTGGTAAATGTTCGGGTACGCGATAAAGACGGCTGGGAAACCATTCCAGAGATTACGGACAGCATCAATACAGCTAAGAAGAGACTTGAGGGTCGTGGCCGTGTTTTTGTGCGCGCATCAGGTACTGAAAAGCTGATTCGTGTCATGGCCGAGGGGCCTGATCAGTCAGAACTTGACGAAATAGCCGCAGAAATTGCGAGTGTCATAAGACAAAGGCTGGGCTGAAACCAGCGTCCAATTTAGGTAGGGCAGGCTCCTATGCTCTTAGCACACCGACAGAAGGAAAATGGCAAAGGAGTCATATTAGGCTAGGCAAACGCACAAGTGAGCTTCAGGATAGCCAGCGGAGGTCGCAATGGACCCTGTAAGAGGTAGTGGAATAGACATAACGCGCGAAGACATAAGGCGAATAGTAGTAGAAGACCGTGATATTCGTGGCGACACTGACATGGCCATTGTAAACACGGTCCATGCGATTATCGCTGCAGCCATACGACACAGGGCTTCTGATATTCACTTCGAACCAATGCAAGACGAGCTGCGAGTGCGAATTCGCATTGATGGGGCACTGGTTCCGCTGGTGTCGCTAAGGAAAGAGACTGAACAAGCCGTCATCGCAAGGTTAAAAGTCATGAGCAAGATGAAGCTAGATGAATCACGGCTTCCCCAAGACGGCAGGATTTCTCTGACTTACAAAGACGGACCCTTGTCCGGTGTCTACAATGTCAGAGTAAATACAGTTCCGATGCAGTTGTTGGACGGCCCAGCTGAAAAGGTGGTACTAAGGATTCTTCCGGCAACCACGAATATCACCATTGATCACCTTGGGCTTTCTCCGAGTGTCAGAGCCAACCTTGAGACGATCATGAGCCAGCCCCAGGGAATGTTCCTTCTCACAGGACCGACTGGCTCGGGGAAGACAACAACCCTGAATGCAATGCTAACCAGGATGAACGATCTCTCCCGGAACATCGTCACCGTAGAAGACCCGGTAGAGTATCACATTCCCGGAATTACGCAAGTACAGACCCACGAAGCGATCGGACTGACCTTTGCGTCAGCACTGCGCGCTTTCTTACGCCAAGACCCAGATATAATCATGGTTGGTGAGATGCGGGATCGAGAAACGGCGCAAATTGCAGTAAGAGCCGCCCTTACTGGACACTTAGTGCTGTCTACACTACATACCAATGATGCACCTACAGCTATACCTAGGCTGATTGATCTTGGCGTTGAGCAGTATCTGCTTCCAAGCACGATAATAGGTGTCATGGCTCAGAGACTAGTGCGAACACTTTGTCCAAACTGCCGAGAGCCCTACAGGACGACCCTTCGTGAACTAGCGGTATTGGGCATACAGACTGAGAACATGGATCAAGAAATAACGCTTTATCGGCCGAAAGGGTGTTCGGCATGTCTGGGAACTGGCCTGAAGGGACGGCACGGGCTATACGAACTGCTCATGGTAGATACCGATATGCGCGCACTGCTTAGCCGTCCTCAGGGTGCAACGCTTGACGAGATACGTACCCAAGCAAAGAAATCGGGTATGCGCCAACTACGTGAAGAGGGAATAGATCTCATACTGAAAGGCATGACGACTGTTGAGCAGGTACAGCGAGTCGTTTATACGACTGACGTCTGGTAAGCTCGCTAAGTTGCGGTCCTATTGCAAGGGAGAGGCACTGCTTTTTGTACCTGCAGATTTGCTTGCCATGTTTCATGTGGTTCGCGAAAGGCATTCAATTCTACCAAGCAACGATAGAGAAAGGAAGGTAATCCTGGACACATGAGTTCACCAAGGATAATTGGAGATCCTCTACCGAACATTCCATGGGAAGACAAGCCTAGAGAATACACAGGAGTCGTGTGGCGCTACAGTAAGAACCCAGTCATACCCCGAAACCTGATACCGACATCGAACAGCATTTTCAACAGTGCAGTGGTGCCATTCAAGGGTGAGTTCGCGGGCGTTTTCCGTTGCGATGACACGAGGCGCTATATGCAGCTCCACTCCGGAAGGAGCAAGGACGGGATCAACTGGCAAATCGAACCAGAAAGAATAAAGTTTCAGGGAGATGATCCCGAGGTAGTGCGCTGGGAATACGGATACGATCCTCGCGTTTGCTGGATCGAGGATCGATATTACGTCACCTGGTGCAACGGATATCATGGTCCAACAATCGGAGTAGCGTGGACAACCGACTTCGAGGTTTTTCACAAGATGGAGAATGCGTTCCTACCGTGTAACCGAAATGGTGTTTTGTTCCCTAGAAAGATAAACGGTAAGTACGCCATGCTCAGTCGTCCTAGCGACAAGGTTCATACAGCATTTGGGGATATTTTCTATAGCGAAAGTCCAGACATGGAGTATTGGGGACACCACCGGTTCGTTATGGGCACAAAGCCCGGATGGCAATGCACTAAGATTGGTGCTGGACCTGTGCCGATTGAGACAACAGAGGGTTGGCTCTTGATTTATCACGGTGTTCTCACCTCGTGCAATGGCTATGTGTACAGTGCAGGAGCAGCAGTACTTGACCTTGACGAACCGTGGAAAGTTCGGTATCGAGCAGAGCCATATATCCTCTCTCCTCAGGAGATTTACGAATGTGTGGGCGATGTACCGAATGTCGTATTTCCCTGTGCTGCCTTGGCTGATGCGGCTACGGGGCGAATAGCCATATACTACGGATGCGCTGACACGGTCACTGGTCTGGCCTTCGCTCACGTGGAAGAACTAGTGGATTTTATCAAGAAGACGTCCGAATAACGAAGGTTTGCATCGAGAAATATGAGGTATAACAGGTAGACTTGAGGTTTGGGTCCAGGCGTAGCAAGGGACTGGTCCGGAGCCAACATCCATGCTAGTAATTGCAGATTCGTTACTGTAGTCCACCTAAGCGGGCGGGGCCTAGCGAATCAGAAATGCTCTTGGGATACGCAGGCATGCATTCGCAATCTATGACAATAGCATCCTTGTGGGTATGAACAACCCGGGGGTGAGGAAATTGCGAGAAGACAACAACTCGTCTGTGCAACAATCTAAGAAGGGCAGAAAGTGGATTCTGGTACTGATTGGCGTTCTGCTCTTGGCTGTGTTGATTGGCTGGGCATGGCAGTCGTACAAGTTTGGAAGAAGTATGCGAGATCTTGCAAAGGGAAGTGCAGAAAGCCTAGCCAATGCGGTGGCAACATTTGGCAGTGAACGGATTGCTGAGAAAGACTGGTCGGAACTCCAAAGCTACGCTGATGCAACCGTCCGAAACCACGCAGTCGCATACATAGCTATAGTTGACTCTCAGGACACGGCTGTCGTTCACACGGACAGAAGTCTTTTGGAACAGAAATTTAGCCAGCCAAGAAAAAGAGCAGTAGTCAGCGCATCAGCACCAGTCGCCCAAGACAGCAATCAAGCGGTAACAGTCTGGGTAGGTATTCGGATACCAAATCAATAGCGGAAATCACGACAGAGGAAGAGATTATGGCACAGCTGACACCCAAGGAACGTGTGCTGTTGGCGGTTAATCACGTTCAACCAGACCGCCCGCCTATAACAATTTACACAACGCCAGAGATAGATCAAGCTCTTCGCACCTATTTTGGAAGCACCCATTACACAGAAGCATTCGAAGTTGACTTCAGGTACGTTGGGCCTCACCAACTGACTCCTAATCGTGAACCTGATCCAGGGAGTGGGATAGACTCGTATGACATTTGGGGGGTTGGCTACAAGAATGTGCAAAACAATGCAGGGGGAGTATATAAGGAAGCAAGTGACCTCGCGCTAGCTCGCCTGCAAACCATGGAAGACGTAACCAATTATCCCTGGCCAAGGCCTGATGACTATGATTACTCCGTGATTCCCAAACAGATAGAAGACGTGCAGGACTACGCCGTCTGCGTTGGAAGCGCAAGCATACCTGATATTATCAATGGCGTCGGTCGTGGCCGAGGAATGGAGCAAGTGTTAATAGACATTATCACGGGAGACGAGGTTGGAATTGCGATAATCGACAAACGCGTTGAGTTTTATTACGAATGGTGCCGTAGATGCCTGGAAGCAGGAAAGGGACGCATAGACATTTTGTGCCTGGGAGAAGACCTTGGCTCACAGAAGGGGCCCACGATGAGTCCCGAGACCTTCGATTCGTTTTTCCGTCCAAGGCTTCAAAAATTCATAGACCTTGCACACGAATATGGAGCCAAGGCAATGCTCCATTCCTGTGGTTCCACCCGACTTCTCCAGCCACGACTCATAGAAATGGGCCTTGACATCCTGGATGCAGTACAGCCGGAACCTGTGGGTATGGACCCTGAGGAATTAAAACGCGAACATGGTGAAAAACTAACCTATTGTGGAACCATCAGCACCCAACGCACTCTTCCCCATGGTACTGTAGAGGAATGTCGGGCAGAAGCTCGGCATCGTATAACCGTAATGGGCAAAGGCGGAGGTTTTATATTTGCCCCCGCCCACTGCATTCAGCCGGATACTCCGATAGAGAACATCCTCGCCATCTACGAAGAAGCAACTGGAAAAAAGTTCATGTGAAGCCTACGCAACCGACTATCAGGGTTGTTGGCTATCTAGCATAATCATCTTGCACTCTTACGATGTCTTTTTCATTCGATGGGTTATTAGGATCGATGTGCTCCCATATTTCGGCAACGCGGCCCCACGAGTTCAAATCACCGCATAAACGGTGCATCTCGCCGCACTTCAGGTGAATAACGTCCCCGGTGAACAACAACTCGGCCTCAAGATGCTCTCTATCGGGACCATGCACGACCAATACTGGCCCATCCAAGACACGCCACAATTCAGACCGCCTATGATGAAGTTGAAGAGACAATCGCTGGCCAGGCGCTACGACCAACACTTTTGGATCACGACGTCCCGTGTGTTTGCCAGTGTCTATGCCTTGCCAGTACGCGTCGAAGAACGCAGGCAAAGACTCTTCCGTGAATCTCAAGAAGCCGCCCCACGGACGGGTAAAATCCTCTTCACAAATTTCCAGTCCGAATCCATTTGCTTCCGCGACAATCCTGCCAAAAATCAGTTCTGCATGTTCTCTTGGCTCTAGTTTCATGTTTCCACTCCTATGATATTTCACAGATCGCTTGGGGAATACCATACAAGTATTGCCTAGGCATCTCCGAAGCAAACATGAGTACATCTTACTTCACAAACCTTAAAACCAACGCCTGCTATGCTATCAAGCCTGACCTCACCACGTCAAGAAACCATACGGGTATCGTATAGGGACCAGAGGTTTAGCCGAAAATTTTTTGCTGGTCGAGAAATAGCCTATTGGCAAATCGGAAGTAGTCCAATATACTTCGATTATGCAACCATTCGAAAAGCGAAACAAATCAGTTGAAGATGCCGCTATTCGGCTTGTTGAAACGATACCGCGCATCATGGGCTTAATGCGTGACGAGATTCGCAAGCACAGACCGACTGGGTTGTCCGAAGCACAGTTTCGCGTACTTGTGTTTTTGGGCCGGGCAGATGGAATTTCACTATCTGAACTAGCAGACGACCTCGGAACCGGGCTGCCAACTGTATCGAAACTGATAGACGGATTAGTGACGCGGAACCTCGTAAACCGCGAGGTTTGCCCGGAAGATCGAAGACGAGTAAGGCTAGCGCTGACCAAAGTTGGCAAGGAGATACTTCACAATGTGATGGAGTATGCCAAGGGCGGAGTAGTGAGAATGCTAGCCGACTTATCGGCAGAGGAGACTTCGGTAGTCTCTCGGGCACTGATAATCCTAGAAGAAGCTCTTGAGAATCGGAAGACTCAGCTGTGATGAGCGATTTGCATGGATGTTCTTTTGCAATGCACCAAGCGATTTTGCACAGCAACAGGTTAGGTACACGCTTTCTTCATCAATATGCAAACGCTCGTACCAGTTATGAACCTGAACAGGCTACAATGCGTCTGTGTATCAGGTATTGCTAGAAATAGAAAATCGAAAGGCCTAATAGTAAGATGAAGCATCCGCATACCCTTGCCATTCTGTTCGTCCTTGTGGGTTGCAGCTTAGTACATGGAGCTAACTTACCCTCAGATCGCCCGCTTACTCTCCAGGACTGCATCTCTTATGCACTGGAAAATCACAATAGCGTACTAGCAGCCCAGCGGGAACTCGCCGCGAGCACTGCGGAGACTCGCCAAGCCAAGGCGGGATATTTACCAAACATGACCGTGAGTTCTCGACACATCAGATCGGATTCCGAGGAGGGGGATCTGTTGTCCAAGGACGGAATCGGCACTGGAACTGAACTGACCCGCAAGGGGGCATCTACAGAAGACGAGGTCACCCTAGGAATTTCGCCCACTATTTATGACGGCGGGAGAATAAGAATGGCTATCCGCCAAGCAGTTGCCAGCGAGAAAGCCTCGGAGGCAGAAGTGGAGCTAGCAAGACAAGACCGGATTCTCGCCGTTACGCAAGCCTACTTTCAATCGCTACTCACCAAACGTTTGGCTGACATAGCTGCACAGAGCGTCGCCGAGGCTCAAAGGCAGTATGACATGGTTCGAACGCGCATTGAAGCGGGAGATGCAGCGAAAGTAGATATCTATCCGGTTGAGGTTCAGCTGGCGAACAGTAGGCTAAAGAAGCTGCAAGCTGATAACGACGCTCGTATAGCGGCGAACATACTCAGAAACGCCATGGGACTCGGTAGGGGACCTGAACTCAAACTTGTTGATATAGACGAGCCTGCAAGTGAACCGTTACCGTCTTTGGAAGACTGCTTGTCTTACGCGATGGACCACCGCCCTGAAGTGGCGCGGGTGATGGCCCAACTGGAATCTGCGCAGGCCGCTTTGTCGTATGCCAAGTCGCAAGCGGGCCCTATTCCGACAGTTACATTGGGATACGAGGAAGGTTTGTCTGGAAGCAATTCGGGAAGCGGCTGGGCAATTGAGCTCGGTCTAAGTATGAAGATATTCGATGGGGGTGCAACGAAAGCTGAGATAGACAGTTCAAAGGCACGCCTTGAGTCCTTACGATATACAGCAGAACAGTTGCGTCAAGACATAGCAACTCAAGTTGAGGAAGCACACCTGAATCTGAGTAATGCTTTGGAGCGTCTTGTGGCAAGCAAAGCAAACGTAGAGTTGGCGAAGACCAACTTAGAAGTAGCAAGTTCAAAGTACGAACAGGGACTGGCGATTCCTCTGGAAGTTGTGAGCGCTCAGGTTTCGTATGCTGATGCTCAAGCCAATTACGCCCAGGCATTATATGATTCTTACCTGGCACGAGCCGAGCTAGACAAAGCTATGGGGAAGAGAGGAAATTAGTAGTGAGATTCTTACGCAATAGAAACACCATCCTCTGGGGAATAGGAATTCTACTAGTGGTTTCGTGGGTGATTGTCTCCAACATCCGGGCTGTAAAAGCGAACGAGCCTATGATCCAAACAGCCCGTGTAGAGCGAGGAACAGTGGTCAGCAGTGTATCCGCGAGCGGAGTTCTCCGACCACTTACAACAGTAGACGTCAAGTCGAATGCTGGTGGAAGAGTCGAGGTCCTTGCTGTAGACGTAGGAACGGTAGTGAAAGCTGGTCAGTTGATCGCAAAAATCGACCCCACAGACAGCCAAACAGCACTGAACCAAGCAGAGGCTGATTTATCCGCAGCAAACGCACGGCTTTCCCAATCCCAGGAATCTCTCTTATTACAAAAGGAGCAGTCCAAGTCTCAGATTCAACAAGCTGAGGAAGCGTACCAAGCGGCAAGGGCGCGACTAGCGCAGGCTGAAACCGAAGCGAAAGTCCAGCCGATACTGACGAAGAGCACTATCCAACAAGCCGAGGCCAACCACCGGGCAGCGGTTCATGCCTTGGAACAATTGAAGGTAGCTGGCATGCCGCAGGGTATGGCTCAAGCGAAAGCGGCGTACGACCAGGCAAAGGCGGCGTTCGATAAGGCAAAGCTTAATCTTGATCGTCAGCGTCGTTTATACGAGAAGGGGTTCATTTCTGCCAACCAATTCGAGTCCACTCAGCTTGAATACGAAACCGCGAAAGCGCAGTTTGATTCCGCAAGTGAACGGATGAAGACAGTTAAGGATGAGTATGATACACAGCTAAAAGCTGCCGAAGCGCATGTCGAACAAACCAAAGCCGCTTTGGACAGTGCAACCGCTAACGCTGTTCAAGCCGATATAAAGCGACAAGAAGTCATGGCTGCTCGGGCAGCGTTGAGGCAGGCGGAAGCAGCTTTGGCAGCAGCAAAGTCTAGCGCAAGGCAAGTACCAATAAAGGCGGCGGAAATACGCACTGCACGTGCGGAGATAGTGCGTAGTGAGGCACAAGTTGAAAATGCCAGGACGCAATTGGATATACGGTTATAAGAGCGCCACGAGATGGCATCATACTGCAGAAATACGTAGAGGTAGGAACGATTATTACATCGGGACGCTCGTCGTTTGCAGGAACTGGGCAGGGCACAAGCATAGTTCAGTTAGGCGATTGCAGTCGTATGTTCGTAGAAGCCTCAGTTGATGAAACAGATATCGCACAAGTAGAGATTGGGCAGACAGTCGAGATCACGCTGGACGCGTACCCTGGTGAGTTGTTCGACGGAATAGTGACAAAGATTAATCCTCAGACTGTAGTAGAGCAAAATGTTACAACCATACCAGTGACCGTAGAGATACAGAATCCCGATGCTCGTCTCAAACCGGGCATGAATGCGACGTGCAATTTCATAGTTGACCGCAAGGAAGACGTGCTTGTCGTGCCGACAGAAGCTGTAACTGAGGAAGATGGACGATACACCGTGACTGTAATGAAAAACGGCAAGCATATCGAACGCGAGGTAACAGTTGGCATAACTGGGGATGAAACCGTGGAGATCACGTCGGGTCTGAAAGAAGGCGAAACGGTGGTAACAGCGGTAATCGAGCCGTTATCCAATGCGACACAAGGCAGAAATGCCCAGGGAGGACGCAGGCGCGGTCCGATGGGCCCTCCACTGTAGCTAGTGTGCAATAGCGCACTTTCTCAGAAAGACAACGGGAGGTATTGTAACGGGCAGGATGTAGCTTTAGTTTCAGACTTTTCGCTACTCCGTCCCTTGAAAATAGCACACTTGCTGGTTTTCCGGTAGGACAGCTAGACATTGGAAAGATCATGATAGAACTTGTGGATATATGTAAGAACTACACGCTTGGAGATAGCATTGTTCATGCCCTTCGCCATGTGAGTTTGAAAGTTGAGGCAGGGGAATTCGTGGCAATAATGGGACCATCAGGTTCTGGGAAATCCACTTTCATGAATATCGTAGGTTGTCTTGATGTCCCAGACAGTGGCACTTATTTGCTTGACGGCACTGATGTAAGCAAGTTATCCGACGACGAACTGGCTGAGATACGCAACCGCAAGATAGGATTTGTATTTCAGTCTTTCAACTTGCTACCGAGAATGCCGGCTGTGAGTCAGGTAGAGGTGCCCATGCTGTATGCTGGCAAGAGAGACCGTACGGAGCGAAAACAGCGAGCACTGGACGCGCTTGGAAGGGTTGGACTAGCGGAAAGAGCCGAGCACAGACCCAACGAGCTGTCTGGTGGCCAACAACAGAGGATTGCTGTCGCCAGGTCTTTGGTCAACGATCCATTAGTTATCCTCGGAGATGAACCAACAGGCAACCTAGATACACGCACGGGTGAAGAGATACTGGCAATTTTCCAAGAACTGAATCGCGAGGGCAAGACTATTCTGATTGTCACTCACGAGCCTGACGTGGCTATGCATGCACAACGCATCGTTAGGTTTAGAGACGGGCGCATAGTGAGCGATGAGAGAGTAGATAAGCCAAGGGACGCACGACAGATACTCTCTTCTATGGCTCCGGAGGAAGAGGATGAACTTGACTGAAAGCATACGAGTAGCTTTGGACGGACTCGCGGCCAACAAAGTGCGGTCCGGCTTAACAATGCTTGGGGTGATCATCGGGGTCAGTGCTGTGATCGCGATGATTGCGATTGGCCAGGGGGCTCGCCAGCGAACCATGAACTTCATTCAGTCCATGGGTACAAATGTCCTTATGGTGATATCCGGACAAGGAAGAACGGGAATGATAAGAGCAGGGATGGGATCGGCACAGACCCTAACCTATGACGATGCGCTAGCCATCAAGGAGAGCTGTCCTGCTGTAGTCCGAGTGTCAGCTGAATTACGAATGCAGGCACAGGTCAAATACAGGAATATGAACACAAATACGACCATTATGGGGACGACTGAGGACTATCCCTCAATTCGCAATTTTCAGTTGGCAAAGGGACGTTTCTTCACAGAGAAAGATGTAAAGTCAATGCGAAGAGTTGGGGTCATAGGTCCGACTGCAGCTTACAACTTATTCCGCCAGAACTCACCGATAAACAAGATCGTGCGCATCAACGGGGTCAACGTTAAGATCATTGGTATGACGGTTGCCAAAGGCACGGGAGGATTTGGAGATCCAGATGACCAGATCATCATACCTCTGACTACTGCTCAGAAGCAAGTGTTCGGCATAGACTACATACGTTCAATTAGTGTGCAGGCAAAAAGCATGGAAAGAATGACCGAGGCATCCACGCAGATAGATGAATTGCTTAGAAAGCGCCATAAAGTGGGCCCGGCAAGCGAACCAGACTTCATGATTCGTAGTCAGGCCGAGGTGATGGAAACCGCGGAGCAAATGAGCCGGACATTCACAATGCTACTTGCAGGGATTGCCACCGTGTCATTGCTCGTTGGCGGCATAGGCATAATGAATATCATGTTGGTTTCAGTGACTGAGCGCACTCGAGAGATTGGCATACGCAAAGCTGTAGGGGCAAAGAGTAAAGACATTCTCATGCAATTCCTAGTTGAGTCAATGGTGCTTTCTCTCGTGGGCGGGTTTGCAGGCATCGTCCTGGGAACAGTCGGTGCAAAGGTGCTGGCGTCTATTTCGGGATGGGAGGCGGTAGTTTCGATACCTGCCATAGTCCTAGCGTTTTCCTTTGCGGCCACCGTTGGAATCTTTTTCGGGATTTACCCCGCGCGCAAGGCTTCATCACTAAGACCCATCGATGCTCTGCGCTACGAATAGTGAAAGGAGTCATGCTCAATGAATCGAATGTTTCGCAGTATAGCCTATACGATGGTTATTTCTGTTGCAAGTCTAGCAGGAATGGTGGTTGCCCAGCAGCCACAGTCTCCAGCTCCGCAGCTTTCTGCCGAGCAAAAAGCGTTCTTAGAGAAGCACAAATATACATTTGAACTGATGCGGTTTGTGCACCAGCTGGGGGAAATAGACAAAGACAAGAAATATACGCTCACTCAGTCTCAGGCAAAGAAGGTGCTGGAAATACTGAAGCCACTTCGAACAAAGCCCAACTTGACACAAGACGAAGCAAAGAAAACCCTTGCAAATCTGAAGAAAGTCTTTACTGCTGCCCAACTGAATGCAATGAGTAGACTCAAGCCCCGTTTCCAGCAGGTGCGCAGACCTGAGGGTAGACAGCAGGGACCACAACAACCGCCACGCGGGCAGGATATCAAACGCCGCCAAATGCCGGACGGGAAGGCAATGCAGGACTTTAATCCCTTCTATCAGAAGGTTCCTAAAGGAAACAAGATGGCTGAGGAACGAGCAAAGCGGATGAATGAGTTCTTTGCCTCATTAGAGAAGAAAGCAAACCCCAAGAAGCAACAGTAACTGGTCATTGCTTGAGCATCGGTGAGCAGCGGCACGATTGTCAGAGTCTCCGCTGTTCACCAAACATTAGACAGTAGCTCAGTGGTGTTTTGAGAGTTTCCTCGCTCCGATATGTTACGAGCCTGTTGTGCTTTCTGGCTCGGCTCGTTCAAGAGACTTCAGGCGGCGTTCAAAATCCTCTCTTGACAGCATGACCCGTCGGCCGCATTTTAGACATTTCAGACCGATATCCGCGCCGATGCGGGTCACTACCCATTCGAACCCGCCACATGGATGAGCTTTCCGCATTACTGCTTTATCCCCTACCTGCACGTGTACCGGACTCATCAACCACACCTCTCGCGCAAGTAGTCGACGAGGCGTTGCATATTCTCGGGCATGGGAGCGCTGAAGCTCAACCTCTCGTTAGTCCTAGGATGATCAAAGCTCAAATAATATGCGTGGAGAGCTTGACCTCTCAGTTCGTCAATCAATCGGTTCACAGTAGCAATGAATTCTCTCCTGCCCGTTTGGAGTCTGCGGCTTCCTGAATAGACTGGGTCGCCAACCACAGGATGGCCAGAGTACGCAGCATGTACCCGGACTTGGTGTGTGCGACCGGTATGCAGGCGTGCCTCGATCAGGGTGAAGTTACCAAAGCGTTCTAGGACACGAAAATCGGTGATGGCGGGACGTGATCTGAATTGGGTAGACTCAATCACCGCCATTTTCTTCCTGTCCGAAGGATGTCGGCCGATAGGTGCGTCCACAATGGCTTGTTCGAATCTGGGATTACCCCAAACAAGCACAAGGTATCTGCGCTCGGCTGTGCGGGCCTGGATTTGTTTCTGAAGCGAGTGGTAAGATAGATCATTCTTTGCCACCACCATGAGGCCAGAAGTGTCCTTGTCCAGACGGTGAACAATACCTGGTCTCTCCACACCTCCCACACATGCTAGGCCCTTGCAATGAGCTAGGAGAGCATTCACGAGTGTACCTGCCTCAGCGCCTGGAGCAGGATGAACCACCATACCTTTCGGCTTATTCAGGACTATGAGATCGTCATCCTCATACTCGATATTCAGGGGCAACTCCTGAGGAAGTGGCTCTGCTGGTCGAGGAGGCGGGATCACATAGCGAACAACCTCTCCCTGTCTAACCTTGTACGAAGGCTTTGCAAGGGCACCGTCTACCGTGACACATCCTTGTTCAATGAGACGCTGGAAGGCAGACCGACTGATCGACGTATCCCGTGAAGCAAGCAGCGTATCCAACCTTTGTCCATCTTCTTCTGGCAAGACGGAGAGCTCCGGCATGTAGATCCCCCTATTCATCCGGAACGTTTCTTAGCAGCTAAGATGCTTGCTTGTCCGACTCGACGACGAGACCACAGTAACGGCAACGCTGCTGCCAGAACAACAAGACTTACTACTTGCGCTTCTGTAATGCCAATGATGGCAACATCTGCTGTAACGCCTTTTCGGAGAAACTCTATAAGGAATCGGTAGACAGAATAAAGTGCAAGATAGGTAAGGAATACCTGCCCGGCATAGCGACGTCGTTTCTCAACTCGAGTTAGCAGGTAGAAGATGACAATACTTGCGGCAAAGGCATATAACTGAGTCGGGTGACTAGGGGGCGTCATATTGTCCGAGATTGGATCCAAATGAAACCGGATAGCCCAGGGCAAATTTGTTGGTTTCCCATAGCAACATCCGTTCAAGAAGCAACCTATCCGGGCTATACCGTAACTTAGCGCCAGCGCGGGTGAACACAAGTCGGCCAACGCTAGAAAGTTTATCTGCCTAAGCCGAGCGTAAAGCCATGCGGTTGCCAGCCCACCAATTAACCCACCAAGGAACGATAGACCCCGTAAACCACCTGACTCGGAAAACGCTCCTTTCCACAGTCCAAGCAACTCACTAGGGTAGTGACTGTAATACTGCAGATCAAGCAGTACCGAGGTTAAGTGGGCAGCTACTATACCTGCAACAAGCGAGTAGATAGTTACATCTACTACGTGTTCTGGCTTTATGTCCGTGCACTTCGACGCACGCAATGTACGGACTAAGCCAACGATAAAGGCGACCCAGAGCATAAAGCCGTAGGCGCGTATCGGTACAGGACCTATTTTGAATAAGATTGGGTACATACTTAGACCCTCGATTCTGACTCTTCTCGAATGGAATTATCTGCAGGACGACCATGTGGCTCGTTTACGAATACATAATAGGCAAGCAGAAAAAGACCGATCGTTATTGCTATGTCGGCAATATTGAATACTGGCCATACTCGCAAATCAATAAAATCTACGACATACCGAAATCGAATTCTATCTATTAGGTTGCCGACTGCACCACCAAGTTCCAGTCCGATACTGACGGTGAGAATCCGGGACATATTCGCCTTTCGACGAACCAACAAGAGCATACCGACGACAACAATTATTGCTATGATAACAAGTAATTGTGTCCATGCTTGAAAAAGCCCGAAGGCACCGCCTGGGTTTCGGGTCAGAGTAAGGCAAAGGAGACCACCGAGTATTGGAACGGACGCTCCTGGATCAAGTTGAGTCATGGCGAGATACTTTGTCACCTGATCCAGTAGCACGACGGTCAAAGCTGTAAGGTAGCAATAATGATTTCTCAATGTCCTTCGATCAAGTCCTGACACTCTACACAATAGATCGCGTATGGTACAACGCTAAGTCTACCCGCGGCAATTTCACGTCCGCATCTATCACAAATGCCATAGGTGCCTCGCTCGATTTTGCCGAGCGCTTCGTCGATTCGCCCCAAAATTTCGCGAAAATTATCGCGAACGGCTATATCCCTTTCCTTTTCGTAAGTGTCTGTAGCAGCATCCGCGGGATGGTTATCATAATCAGCTAGTTCACTCTGGCCGATGCTGGTGTCGTCGTTGCTAATCTCCTTCTCGATCTGCTCCATTTCATGACGGATTCGGTCACGTTCGGCCAAGAGCTTCTTCCTATACTTCTCCGTATCAAGCTTCCGCATATAGGTACCTCTCCTCCTCCAATTAGTCTGCCCCCTGGCAACACTCTGGTAGCACATAGAGACTGCACTGCCCCATTGAAAGGAAAAACTGGATGACCCGATAGCCCTGACGCATCCGGTACTGACTATGCGTGAAGCTGCTCTTGCCAGCTCTTATATTCAGGCTAAGCACAAATCAGTATACCTCTGCGACAACTTTCGCGCAACGGGCACAAAGCGTTGGATAGGCTGGATTCTCGCCTACGGTTGGTAGTATTAGCCAGCAACGTTCACATTTCTCGCCGGTCGCGGGCTCTATCTCTATCTGAAGAGGGCTATCAGCCGAGCACTCCTCCAAATGTACTTGAGAGACGATAAATATCGAATTAAGCTGATCTTGGTAGGTAGACAGCAACCGGTACATATCAGCCGGCGCCTTAATTTTGACCAATGCGTCCAGCGGCTTACGAATCGTGCCGTCAGTACGGGCTACTTCGAGCTGGCGATAGACATTATCTCGGACTTCTAGCAGTTTCTCCCATCTCCTCTCCAATCCCTCGTCAATAAGAGTAGCGTCCACAATAGGAAAATCTGCTAGTTGAACACTTTCGCTACGTTGTTTTCCAGGCATATAGCTCCAAACTTCCTCAGCCGTATAGCTGATTATCGGTGCCATAATCCGCACCAATGCCGTCAGTATCTGCATAAGGGCTGTCTGAGCCGACCGGCGTTCGAGAGACTTGGGGCTCGAGGCATAAAGTCTGTCCTTGATTACATCGAGATAAAACGCGCTCATGTCTGTCGCAGCGAAATTATGCACTGCATGGTAGACTCGATGAAATTCGTAATTGTCATAGGAGCGAGTCACGTCACCGATTAGCCTCTGAAGTCTGCATAACGCCCACTTGTCTATTTCGAGCATCTCTTCATAGGGGACCGAGTCTGCGTCGGGATTATAATCGTACAAGTTAGCTAGCAAGAATCGGAAGGTGTTGCGGATGCGCCTGTATGCATCCTCAACCCGTTTCAAGATCTCTTTACCTAGACGTACATCTTCAAAGTAGTTAGTAGAAGCGACCCAAAGCCTGAGTATGTCTGATCCATGACGTTCGATAATCTCCTTCGGAGCAATGACGTTGCCCCAGGACTTATGCATAGTACGTCCCTGTTCGTCAAGCATCCAACCATTTGTAATACATTGTCTAAAAGGTGACTGTCCTTTTGTACCCACGCCTACCACAAGGGACTTGTTGAACCAACCTCTGTGCTGGTCTGAACCCTCAAGGTACAGGTCGGCTGGGTAGTGCAGTTCCTCTCGGGCTTCTAAAGCAGCACGGCATGAGGAACCGGAATCAAACCACACATCTAGGATATCCGTCTCTTTTGAAAACTGCGCCGCCCCACATTGAGGACATCGAAAATCCGGCGGAAGAATATCGGAAGCTTCTTTGATAAACCAAGCATCCGAGCCTTCGCGCATCAACAGATCGCACACAGCATCCAAAGACTCCTGGGTCATCACTTCTGCGTTACATGCTGCACAATAAAAGACGGGAATTCCTACTCCCCACGCCCTCTGTCTGGAGAGACACCAATCCGGTGATGCAGAAATCATGCTTGTTATGCGGTTGATACTTTCAGGCGGAAACCATTTCACGGACTTAATAGCTTCCAGGACACGCTGGCGAAGATTATCATGGTCCATGCGCAGGAACCACTGCACTGTAGCGCGAAATATCACGGGTCCTCCACATCGCCAGCAATGGGGATAGCTGTGCTCAATCTCTGCATATGCAAGGAGATTGCCGTTTTCACGAAGAGCTTCGACAATGGCTTTGTTACCCTCTTCAATCGTCAACCCAGCGAATTGGCCAGCCTCGTCTGTAAAGTGCCCTGAGGCATCTACAGGATTCAGCGTAGGAAGACCGTATTGTTGACCGGTTTGAAAGTCTTCTCTTCCGTGCCCTGGAGCTGTATGGACTACGCCTGTTCCTTCCGACAAGGTTACGTAATCAGCCAACACAACAACGGAGTCACGCCCGTAGATTGGGTGAGCAAAGATAGTACCTTCGAGATCCGAACCGTGGAGTTCCTGTGTTATCTCATAACTCTGGATGCCAACGGCTTTGGTCGTCTGATCAAGCAATTCTTTTGCTACCAGGTAGTAGTCCGGCCCTACCTGAACAAGGGCATATGTGTAGTCAGGGTGCACAGCCAGCGCCACATTTGCAGGGATCGTCCATGGTGTAGTTGTCCAAACGACTGCGAAAACATGTTTCAACGGCACAGAGGTAAAGAGCTTTTTCTCGTCGGTTTTCAATGGAAAACGAACGAAAATGGATGGTGAGACATGCGGATGGTATTCTATCTCAGCCTCCGCCAAGGCAGTCTCGCAGGTTATGCACCAGAAAATAGGCTTCAGGCCCCGGTATATGTAGCCGGCGAGTGCAAACTCTGCGAACGTCTTGACAATCATCGCTTCGTACTGGGTCGACATGGTAAGGTATGGGTTGTCCCAGTCGCCCCGTATGCCAAGACGTTTGAATTCCTCGCGTTGGATATTGACCCATTGTGCTGCATATTGACGGCATCGCTGTCGGAGTTCAACCTTGTCTGGCTTCTTTCTAGCCTTGCGAAACTCTTTCTGCACCTCGACCTCGATTGGCATCCCGTGATTATCCCATCCAGGGACAAACGGACAGCGGTAACCTGCCATCGTCTTGTATTTGACGATAAAATCCTTGAGCGTCTTATTCAAGGCATGGCCCATATGAATATGACCGTTCGAATAGGGTGGGCCGTCATGAAGTATGAAATCGCCTAAGCGAGCCGGTTTCTCGAGAGACTTGCGATAAAGATCTATTTCTTCCCAGTATCGCTCGATCTCTGGCTCACGCTTTGTAAGCTCCGCGCGCATTGGGAAGTCGGTTTTTGGCAGATTTAGTGTATCACTATAGCTCATAGGTTCAACCTGGAGATGAAATCTGCTAACGCATCCTCCCATGGACGCAGGTTATCCCGCCCCTGCAGTTCCAAGGAGTAATGCCTTAGCACACTGTATTTAGGGCGCTTGGTTGGACTGGGCCAATCCTCCGATCGAATAGGTTTGACATCCACATTGTTGATACCCGCGAGAGCCAATATTTTCTTCGCGAAATCGTACCATGAACAGGCGCCCTTATTCGTTATGTGGTAGATGCCGTAGAGCGGGCTGCCGACGAGATCGCGTATTGCAGCGGCCAAGTCGGCGGTAAAGGTAGGGCTGCCGATTTGATCAGCAACCACTGTGAGAGGTCTACCACTGCGAGCTGCGTTCAATATGGTGTATGGAAAATTCTTTCCGTGCTCTCCATACAGCCATGCCGTGCGCACGATATAGAAGTGGGAGCAAATCGACCGTACGTGTTTCTCGCCGGCCAGTTTTGAGGCGCCATACCAACTTATCGGGTTTGGTCTGTCATATTCGGTATATGGTTCGCCTTTCTCGCCATCGAAGACAAAATCCGTGGATACGTAGACAAGTTTTGCGTCAATCTGATGACAGGCAACAGCGATGTTCCATGTACCCAAACCATTTATGCGAAAGGCCTTATCTCTATCTCTTTCACAGCCATCTACGTCCGTGTAGGCGGCGCTATGGATGACTATGTCAGGACGCGACTCCGTTACCACATTCAACACTTGACTGGTGTCGGTAATGTCGAGGCGCTGAAATTCGCCTATTATGTCTGTCAGGATTAGATTCTCGGATCCAACGGACTCTTCGAAGACCTTTTTCAAGTCGGCTCCGAGCATGCCCGCCGCACCAGTGATGAGTACTCGCAAAGTTCTTCACTCCAATTACCAATTATGCAAAAACCCCTGAAAGCAGGGGTTTCCGCAATAGACCGGCTGATTATAGCCGCAAATAAAGGTAAACGTCAAGCCTTACAACCGGACCTCAGAATCCCAAGAGAGGAGTCTGGCCTGTGTCTGATTTGATGCTGAACTGCTTCGGAATGTCAAACTGCTTACATACTCGTTCAAGCTCTTGGTCTGCTGCCGACAACTTTTGATCTACTCTAACTTGGTCACGTTTGATTTCTTTTAGTTTGGCAAGGTCAGCTCTTCCAGCAGCGTCCTGGAATGAGTTCATGAAGGTTATAAACTCCCTCAGAGCATCGTAGTAGTTGCCGGCGAGCGTATTGCATGCTGGTGGTGGTTGTACCTGCAGAAAATACGTAGAGACATTCTGCCATTCCTTTGAGAATTGCCCCGCCTTCGCCGACAGGTCCTTGGGTGCAGACGACTCATCAAAGTCTTCATCGAATGGGAATGCTTTAGCGATGATATCGGCCCCGCCTTCTTTCAGATCGTTTAGCTCCTTTGCGGTGATGTCTTGACGCATTTTCTCCACTTTACTCAAGTGATCCAGGTAAGCTACCACATCTGCTGGCGGCTCTGGCTTTTCCGATTTGTTCGGTTCGATGGGAGTGTTTCTGACTTCTGTGTTAAGAATGTTGGGTTGGGATGGAGACGGTATGGATGGATTTCCAACTACCGGCACCTGTTGTGGAGACTGAACTCGAGTAGCTTGTGTAACCTTTCCACTCCACGGTTTTAAAATAATAAGAATAATCGCCACGACAATACACAAACCAACAAGAGCTGCCCACACACCGACAGGTCTCTTGGGAGACTCGACAGCGCCTTGGGTGTCGGCACTCGCCACTGGTTGGCCGCAAGCCTGGCAGAACCTGGACGCGGGTGAAATCTCCGCTCCACACTTACTGCACTTCACGACCATAGCCTCCTCGCAAAGCATTCCGTTCTGAGTATACCACGCGGAAAGGGGGAGGTCAATCGACAGAGAACCCCGGAATCAGCACGGGAGATGCAATTATCAGCAGCCATTTCTCAAAAAGAGAGGACTAGCGGTAAGTACATCGAAGACAGAAAGTTTTGAATACGCGTTCTAGCTTCGACGGGCTGCGACAAGGGATCGCGCGTAGAATGGAGAGTGAATACTATCTATAGCTACTCCCTGTCTAGATGAAGAAGAATGGATGAATAGTCCGTTTCCAATGTAGATTCCGGTATGGTCAACTTGCCCACTATTGCAGGCAAAATAGAGACGATCACCAGGGCGCAACTCCTTCCAGTCCCCTACTGGCGTACCGACTTGGGCTTGATCACGAGAAACACGGGGTAGATCGATACCGTTGGTTGCAAACACGGCTTTGACAAAACCGGAACAATCAAGACCGGAGGTCGAATAGCCACCCCACTTATAGGGAATGCCTAGGTATCTCAATGCGGTGGTCACAATGCGATTGCCGAAACTAGTGCCGAGAGCGGACGCGATGTTGAATTCGTAATCAAGGAGGTTTACATGCTTCTTTTCGATCCAGCCTAAACTGCCATCTATCATGAGGACGCCGTACCAGTCTCCGGATTGACCCACCAAAGCTAGGAACGTTTTCGCCGGGCAGGTGTATAGCACGCGGCCGCGAGATGTAGGAAGTGATTTTATATCAGCCTTGGCGGACACTACGACACCAAGCCTACCAATAGAAGGCTCCTTCTTTGCACTGGTGGCAGATGCAGTCGTACGAGTCTGCTTGCTGGATCCACTTCGTGTTGCACCAAGTGTTTCATGCTTTAGACGCAGGCTATCGCTCTCATCATTCGACTGAGAGGTGTTTTGCATAACCGGATCAAGGCTGACGCCTATCGTCTCATCTCCGAGTAGTGACTCTGCTAGTACGAATGGCAGGAAGACCACCATCAGAATGCCTAAGATCACCTTTTGCAAAGCGCGTTACCTCCTTGCTGTCCTATCTCGCGTGAGTAGCTCCGGGCATGCGGTTTCAGACACGTGTATCCAACACCCCTGTATAGAGATTATCGGTCTGACATCACACCTCACTTTAGAAGTTAAAAATGAGGGGATTGCCGACGATACATGCGATGTAGAGCAAACGTCAAAGTAGCCGCAACCTTTATTCTACACTGCTACACAGCGCAGCTTCAAGGCTGCGGCCACTATTCAAGATAGTATACCGCTTGATGAGTCTTACTCAGGCCACAGCACAACTGCCCTGTGGTCAACCGATAGATGGTCTTAGCGCTTCGAGAACTGGAATGCGCGTCGTGCACGTTTCCGGCCGTATTTCTTGCGTTCCTTGACTCTTGGGTCGCGAGTAAGATAACCTAGTCGCCTAAGCACGGTCCTCAACTCAGGATCTGCAACTGTAAGAGCCTTTGAAATACCGTGGCGAATTGCTCCTGCCTGGCCGGACACGCCGCCGCCCATGACTATTGCCATAACGTCGAACTTGCCTACGGTGTCTGTGACCTCGAACGGCTCCTGAATAATCATTTCGAGTGTCTTGCGCCCTAGATAGTCACCCGCTTGGCGTCTGTTGATAGTAATCTCTCCAGTTCCCGGAGACAACCAAACCCTTGCCGTTGCGTTTTTTCTATGGCCGGTAGCGTAGTATGTAACCTTATCTGCCAACTAAACTCTCCTCCTAGATTTCCAGTACCTCGGGCTGCTGCGCCTGATGTGGATGCTCAGGGCCCTTGTATACGCGGAGTTTCCTCAACATCTGTGCGCCAAGTGTGTTATGAGGTAGCATACCCTTAACGGCGCGCATTACCAGCTTTTCCGGTGTTTGCTCGAGCATTTTACCATAGGTTGTTGACCTAAGGCCACCGGGATACTGCGTATGCCAATAGATTTTCTCGTCCGGCTTTCCTCTGCCGGTGAGAACGATTTTTTCGGCATTGATTATGATGACGTGATCTCCCGTATCCATATGCGGTGTAAACATCGGCTTGTGCTTACCCCGCAGAATGGTTGACACGCGTGCAGCAAGCCGTCCTAGTGGTTGGCCGCTGGCATCGATTACGAACCATTTTCGTGTAATATCCTTAGGTTTCGCTGTGTATGTCCTCATCCAGATCGTCTCTCCTCAGTAGTCTACTCTCGTTAGAAAGAGTCCTTGTGGCGGAGCGCTTATACCTGCCACTCGCCTATCCCGAGAGTCTAGTATCTCCAACATCTCTTCCGGCTTGCGCTTCCCCTGACCGACTTGAGCAAGCGTACCGACTATTGCTCGGGCCATGCCTCTGAGAAAGGCGTTAGCACGGATCTTGATGAACAAACCATCTTTTTTCCATGCTATCCGAAAATCGTAAATGTGTCTGACAGTGGGCCCACCAGGACGGTCCGGCAGCCCGAAGGATGCGAAGTCGTGGGTACCCAGTAGGGTCTCCCCGGCTGTACGCATAGCCTCCACATCTAGTCTTCCTGCCAAACGCCATGCATATCTCGCGAGAAAGGCAGATGGCACCTGGCGGTTCAGAATTACGTACACATAAGTTCTTGCCAACGCCGAGTATCTGGCATGAAAACTAGGCAGGACCTCTTCTGCCGATTTCGCCCGTATCGTTGGCGGTAGATTGCCGTTCAGCGCCGAACATATTTGCTCCAGAGGAAATGGCCTTGGAGCATGAAAGTTGATCACCTGCCCCAGCGCATGGACTCCCGCGTCTGTACGCCCTGCTCCGATTACCTTGACATGTTCACCTCGGAATATCTGAGCAAGTGCACGCTCCAGTTCGCCCTGAATGGTAGGACGGGCCGGTTGTTTTTGGAACCCGAAGAAGTTGGTACCGTCATACTCCAAAACAACCTTGATATTCGCCACGACATCCACACCTAGGACACAGGAGGCTTTCGGTTTTGGTTACGATTAACCTCCCTGTTCGCCGAAAACCGGCGCTAGTCGGAAATGATTTCCAGCTTCGCCATGGGTGCGGCATCACCTCGCCGGTAACCTATTTTAGTTATGCGGGTGTACCCACCGTGCCTGCTAGCAAACCTCGGTGCTACTGTATCAAAAAGCAACTTTACGAGATCTTCATCGTTCAACCATCGGCGTGCAAGTCTTCGCGCGTGAAGGTCGTTTGTTTTCGCAGTAGTGATAACCTTTTCCGCGATGCTTCGCACGTCCTTGGCGCGCGTCTCGGTTGTTTCTATTTGTCCATGCTTTATCAGGGCACGAAGCAACCCTTTGAGTAATGCCATTCTCTGGTCGCTTGGCAAACCAAACTTTCGCCCTGCAACTCTATGCCTCATCTTATATCGCTGCCCTTCCTTCGAAAATCCGATATTGTGCCGGACTAGCCTAGATCTTTTGGAAACTATCTCTTATTCTTCGGTTTCCGGCGTTGTTTCGTCGTCTAACTCCTCATCGGCCGCAGACTCCTCAGATTCTCCTGTTACACCTGAACTCTTCAGGCTGAGGCCGAGCTGAGCAAGCTTTTCTTTCACTTCTATCAACGACTTTCGGCCAAAATTCCTAATGCCTAGAAGGTCCTGTTCGGTGATTCGCGCGAGCTCACCGATGGTAAGAATGTTGGCCTTCTTCAAACAGTTATATGTACGAACAGAGAAATCAAGTTCTTCGATTCGAGCATCGGGCGCTTTAATCTCGGGCTCACCGCCGACGATCTCGGCTTCGCCTTCGAATTCCGTTGGACCCTGAGAAAACTCCGCAAACAGTTTCAACAATCGAGACAGGATCCTCGCGGCCTCACTGAGAGCAATGCTCGGCGACATAGTACCGTTTGTCCAGACTTCGAATACCAGGCGCTCGTAGTCTGTTCGGTGTGCAACCCTAGTTGGCTCAACTATGAAGTTAGCCTTCGTTACAGGCGTAAAGGCGGCTCCGACAGGAATGACTCCAATCGTAGATTTGACCCGTTCCTGCTCCTCGGGAAGCACATAGCCCTTTCCTAATTCGACGGTCATTTCCATCGAAAGGCCGGCCGACTCATCACTAATTGTAGCGATATGCACTTCCGGGTTCACGACTTCCACATCCGCCGGCGTACGGATATCCGCGCCCGTTACCTCACCGGCGCCCTTGACATCAATCCAGATAGTCTTCGGTTCCGGCTTGGTGTTTCCGTCTCTGTAAACCTTGATATGCAGGTCTTTAAGATTCAGCAGAATCTCAGTAGTATCTTCTTTTACTCCTGGTATTGTGGAGAATTCGTGAAGGACACCTTCTATTTTCACTGATGTAACAGCGGCACCTGGAATGGACGACAGGAGTACACGTCTGAGTGCATTGCCCAGGGTCACTCCAAATCCTCTTTCGAGCGGCTCCATCACGAATTTGCCGTATGTATCGTTCTGCACCAGCGTTTGAATATGCGGTACGATTTGTTCCATTCCTATCAATCTCCAATCCAAGAAGCCAGGACTTCTTAATCACGAATTAGATCTGGCCTTCGGTAGAACGGTAGGCCAGGCGCTTAGATTAATGTCTGGAGTAGAACTCGACGACAAGCGTCTCCTCTACCTGGGTATCTATTTCATCTCTGGTAGGTACGCGCAAGACTGTACCTTGTCGCTTTTCTTCATTCAGTTCCAGCCACGGTGGCACTCTACCACCTGTGGAGGATTCCAGCGAAGACACTATTGGCACTAGATCTTTGCTCTTATCCACGACTTCTACCACATCGCCTGGTCTCACTAAGTAGGACGGAGTATTGACCTTCCGACTGTTGACCATAAAATGCCCATGGCTGACCAGTTCACGAGCCTGAGCGCGAGATGCGGCAAACCCCAGCCTGTAGACCACATTATCCAGGCGTGACTCAAGGAGCTGGAGCAAGGTCTCACCGGTTACGCCACGTCTGCGCATAGCTTCCTTCAGGTAGAGCCTGAACTGTCGCTCCCTAACACCATAGATTCTTCGCAGTTTCTGCTTTTCACGGAGCTGGACGCCATACTCTTTTATCTTGGTAGTGCCAGACTGACCGTGTTGGCCAGGTGGGTAACTCCTGCGCTCAAATGCGCATTTTCGCGAATAACACCTTTCCCCTTTAAGGAACAGCTTAGCGCCTTCCCGGCGGCACAGTCTGCATACGGCTTCCGCAGTTGTTGCCATAATCTCTTATTCTCCTACCTACTCTTGTCCTACACTCTTCGTCTCTTTGGCGGTCGGCACCCGTTGTGTGGTATGGGTGTAACGTCTTTGATACTGGTGACTTCCAGGCCCACCGCCTGTAATGCGCGAATGGCGGTCTCTCGACCTGCACCTGGTCCACAAACCTCTACATCCACACGTTTCAAGCCATGTTCCATCGCTTGCCGAGCACAAGCTTCAGCGGCCAACTGAGCTGCAAAAGGTGTCCCTTTCTTGGTACCTTTGAAGCCTACAGTGCCGGCACTAGCCCAAGAGATCACATCGCCTTTTGTATCTGCAATAGACACGATAGTGTTATTGAACGTTGATTGGATGTGGGCAACCCCATGGGCGATGTTCTTTTTTTCCTTCGGCTTAGCCTTGCTAGTAGTCGCTTTTCTTGCCAACGCTGGGATCCCTCCTTACTTCTTTCTTCGGACACCGACAGTACGCCTCGGACCTTTTCTGGTACGCGCGTTAGTGCTCGTCCTTTGTCCGCGAACAGGAAGGCCACGGCGGTGGCGAAGTCCCCGATATGAACCTATTTCGATCAGCCGCCGGATATTCATGGCGACCTGTCTTCTAAGGTCTCCCTCGACTCGATGCTCGCGTTCAATCACATCTCTTAGCTTACTGACCTCAGCCTCGGTCAGGTCACGAACGCGGGTAGCTGGGTCCACACCTGTTTGCGCTAGAATCTTCGCGCTTGTGGTTGGTCCTATCCCGTAGATGTAGGACAACGCTACGTCTACTCGCTTGTCACGAGGGAGATCCACGCCTGCTATTCTTGCCAAGTTTTACACCTCCGCTTAGCCTTGCCGCTGTTTATGCTTGGGTTTCTCACAGATGACCCGAACTACGCCTTCGCGGCGAATTACCTTGCATTTATCGCAAATCTTCTTTACTGATGCTCGAACTTTCATCGATGTCTCCTTTCAGGACCGGAAAAATGGGGACGAAGACACGAAGTTGTATTATACAAGAAAGCGGGACACGTGACAAGCCCGCATCCTAGAAAATCGACTCCCCCGGCAATAGGGTTAAGATATCCGGTCCTGTTTCCGCAATCGCTACCGTATGTTCAAAATGTGCCGAGAGACTCCTATCCTTAGTGACTATCGTCCATCCGTCTCTTTGAGTTTCGACTCGAAAGCCACCGACATTTACCATAGGCTCAATGGCTAGTGTCATTCCGACCTCGAGCCTTGGGCCTCGCCCCGGCCGACCAAAGTTTGGTACCTGGGGCTCTTCGTGCATGTCGCGCCCAATTCCGTGACCCACTAAGTCTCTGACGACCGAGAAGCCACGGCTTTCCACGTATTCCTGTATTGCGTATGAAATGTCTGTAAGGTGATTGCCGGGTCTGGCCTGTCGGATACCTGCATACAGCGCGTTTCTCGTTGTTTCCAAGAGCTGCTTTGCTTTTTCACAGACTCGGCCGACTGGCACCGTTATTGCAGCGTCTCCGTGCCATCCATGTAGAATGGCTCCTAGGTCTATACCTACTATGTCACCTTCTCTGAGTACTCGTGAACCGGGTATGCCGTGTACTACTTCCTCGTTTACGGCTATACACGTTGATTTTGGATAACCTTTGTACCCTTTAAAGGACGGTACTGCGCCGTGTTGTCTAATTAAGGACTCGGCCAGCTTATCCAGGTCCTGAGTAGTTGTTTTCCCAGGTATGATGCTGGCAGTAACCTGAGCGAGTGTAACTGCCACAACACGTCCTGCGGCCCGCATTTTCTCGATTTCTTCTCTGGTTTTCAAGGTGATCATGCAGACTGTCCAATCTAAGGCACCATACGATTAGGCCAAATGACTCGCTACAGGCTCTCTAGTACTTTGTCGATTCTCTCGAATACTTCTTCCACGGTCCCAACAGCCAGGATTCTCTTCAGTATTCCTTTGCTCGAATAATAGTCCTCCAGTGGCTGGGTCTGCTCCTTGTATACCTGCAGCCTGCGTCTGATGGCGTCTGGCTGATCGTCTGACCGAACTATCCACTCACCGCCGCAGGCTGGACAACCTGAGCTACCCTGCTCAACAGCGGCTCCACTGCCAATGGCACCACACTGTCGGCACACTCTTCGGCTACTCAACCGGCGCACAACCTCGTCTTCATCAACCTCCAGGCTGACTACTGCGTCCAAGGACCAACCCATTTGCGCCAGGGCATTATCCAGTGCCTCTGCCTGAGCGACAGTTCTCGGGAAGCCATCCAGCAAGAAACCTGCTTGACAATCAGGCTCTTTTATTCGCTCGGCCACTATGCCGATAACGACATCGTCCGGCACGAGTTCACCTTTCGACATGTAAGAACCGGCTATATGACCGAGTGTGGTTCCCTGCTTTACCGCTTCACGCAGTATATCCCCTGTAGATATGTGTGCGATATGATATTTCTCGCATATCCGCGCTGCCTGGGTACCCTTTCCGGCACCAGGTGCGCCGAGAAGTACTATTCTCATGGTTTACTTAATGAACCCTTCGTAATGTCTCATGAGCAAGTGCGCTTCTATCGCTTGCATAGTCTCGAGAGCGACGCCAACCACAATTAGTAGGGAAGTTCCACCGACTAGGGTGAACGTCTGGACTTTCGTAATCGTTGGTGCCCAGTACTGCATCAACGCGATCAAGGCCAAGAATACCGCGCCGGCGAGTGTGATCCTGGTCATTATTCTGTCCAGGTACTCAAGTGTCGGCTTGCCAGGTCTAATGCCCGGGATGAAACTACCATACTTCTTTAAGTTGTCTGCTACCTCGCTCACGTTGAAGGTAACGGCCGTATAGAAGTAGGTAAAGAAGATTATCAGGCCACCATAGAAAAAGGCAGCGATCACGCTTTGTCCTGGGTTAAACGCACTAGCCACACTATTCAGCCACTTCCCGAAACCTGTAGATGTGCCTACGAACTGGGCAATGGTCAGTGGGAACAGCTGTATTGCCAAAGCGAATATGATTGGAATGACGCCAGCGGAATTCACCCGGAGTGGTAGATATGTTGTACTGCCGCCATATACTTTTGTACCAACGACCCTTTTTACATGTTGGATCGGTATCTTTCGTTGAGCCTGTTGGATTGCGACAATCGCGACAACTGTTGCGAGGAATAGTATACCGGCAAAGGCCACGTTGTATATGGCAAGTACACCTTCGCGCACCCATTCGACAGTCTGCTGCAACTGCCAAGGCAAGCTCGCCATGATACCTGCAAAGATGACCAATGATACGCCGTTTCCGATTCCCTTGTCGGTAATCTGCTCGCCGACCCACATTAGGAATGCAGTACCTGCAGTGAGTGTAATTACAATTTGCAGTCTGAGCATCGCACCCGCATCTGGTGACATCACGCCGGCGCGTACAAGCAGTGCATTCATACCCCAAGCTTGCATAGCTGCTAGAATAACGGTAAGGTATCTAGTGTATTGTGATATCTTCCTTCTGCCGTGCTCGCCCTCTTTCGCAAGAGCCTCTAGGCTAGGAATAGCAACGGTCAGCAACTGCATGATAATAGACGCGTTGATGTACGGAGCTATACCCATAGCAAATATGGTGAACTTTCTCATCGCTCCGCCTGAAAACACGTCCAACATTCCGAACAAAGACCCGCCGCTTCTAAAGAGGTTTTCCATAGCTTGGCGGTCAATCCCGGGCACGGGTATATGCAATCCGAGCACAAAGACTCCAAACATGCCAAAGACGAAGAAAATTCGCTTTCGCAAGTCGGGAAGCCGAAGTGCCGCTAGAAGTGACTCAAACATTATGCGATCACCTCCACAGCACCACCTTTGGCTTTTATTTTGTTTTCGGCGGACTTGCTGAAGTGATGTGCATGCACCGTAACTGCTCTTTCAATCTCACCGCGTCCCAAGACTCGGAGACCGGCTTTGAGGTCTTTTATCACACCTTTTTCGAGCAAGAGCTCAGGAGTTATGACATCCTCCGCCAGTTTCGAGATCGTATCGAGGTTTACGATTGCATACTCTTTCTTAAAAATATTCGTAAAGCCACGCCTTTGAGGTACTCGGCGATGCAGGGGTGTCTGGCCACCTTCGAAGCCTGGTGGGGTATTGCCCCTGGCTTTATCGCCCTTTGTACCGCGTGTACACGTTTTTCCATGTCCTGAGCCGATTCCTCGGCCAACCCGCTTGCGGCGTGAAACTGCGCCATCGGCGGGCTTTAACTCGCTTAGTCTCACCTTAGCTGCCTCCTGGCACTTCCTTTTGAATCTCCTCAACTTCGACCAAGTGACTGATCTTCTTCACCATTCCTCTGATCTGAGGATTGTCCGGTTTTATGGTGACAGAATTAAGCTTTCCCAGACCAAGTGCCTTTACTGTAAGCTTCTGTCGTTCGCTATACCCTATAGGGCTTTTCTTCAGCGTAATCTTGAGCAACTTATGCACCCTCCATTTCTGGAGCTATTTCTTCCTCGGCTACTGCTGGAGCCGCTTCTACGACTGTTGTCGATGCCGTAATTGCCTCGCGGATTCCCTTTGGCAACATTTGCTCCAAGGATTTGCCTCTGAGCTTCGCTACCTCGTTAGCGTCCTTGAGTTTGAGCAAGCAGTCAACAGTGGCACGGGCGGTATTTATGGCATTAGACGACCCGAGGGACTTGCCCAATACATCTTTGACACCAGCAACCTCGAGGATCGCTCGCACTGATCCTCCCGCGACGACTCCAGTACCTGGAGCTGCTGGCCTAAGCAGTACTAGCGATGCGCCAGCTTGCCCCGTGACTTCATGAGGGATCGTTGACCCTACCATAGGAACCTTGATGATATTCTTCTTGGCATCCTCTACGCCCTTGCGGATGGCGTCCGGTACGGCACGCGCTTTTCCCAGGCCAACGCCGACATGGCCTTCGCCGTCGCCGACAACGACTAACGCATTCCAGCTCAGAGTACGACCACCTTTGTGAGTCTTCTGAACCTTATTGGTCTTGACCACACGTTCGACCAGGTTCAGTGTATCTGCATTGATTCTCGGCATAAAAAACCTCCTAGAACTCCAAACCGCCTTCTCTGGCTGCGTCTGCAAGGGCTTTGACCCTGCCGTGGTATTTGTAGCCACCGCGGTCAAAAACGACTTTCTTAATGCCCTTTTCTATTGCACGCTTAGCAAGTAGCTTTCCTGTCTCAGCAGCAGCCTGGATATTACCACCTGTCTTAAGACTTCCTCGCAATTCCTTATCTACAGTGGATGCCGAAACAAGAGTCTGCCCAGTCGTATCATCGACTAACTGAGCATGTATATTTTCCAGACTGCGGAACACATTCAGCCGGGGACGCTCAGCAGTACCCACGATTCTTTTCCGCACTCGCGCATGTCTAGCTTCTCGGAGTTTTTCACGTTCTGATGTTTTCATACCGCCCCCTGCTATTTCCCGCCTGCCTTGCCGCTCTTGCCGGCCTTGCGGCGGACAATTTCCGTTGCATATCGGATTCCCTTACCTTTATACGGCTCTGGTTTGCGAACTGCGCGCACCTCGGCCGCTTGCTGTCCAACGACCTGTTTATCGATACCACGAATTGCGATCGTCGGAATTCTAGTCTCACGACCCTCGTACTGAACTACGCCTTGACCGACCTCGAACTGGATTCCTGGTCGCGGCTCAATCTCAACTGGGTGCGAGTATCCGACTTGAAGGACCAGCTTCCCCCCGGACACATCAGCGCGGTAGCCCGTGCCGTACACATGCAAGACCTTCTCGTATCCCTGAGTAACGCCTTGAATCATGTTCGCGATAAGCGTGCGCGTAAGGCCGTGAAGCGACCTATGAAGCTTGTTGTCAGATGGACGCTCCACCAACAACTTACCCTCTTCCATCTTGACGATCATGTCCGGATGGATAGCTCTGCTCAGGGTACCTTTAGGTCCTTTCACAGTAACTACACTGTCCTGGATCTGCACATCCACCCCACTGGGAACCGGGATCGGCACTTTGCCTATCCTCGACATAGCTCAAATCCTCCTACCAAACATAGCACAAGACTTCGCCACCCACGCCTAGACGCCTGGCCTCACGGTCCGTCACAACACCTTTTGACGTACTGATAATGGCGATTCCGAGGCCGCCAAGAACTCTCGGCAGATCGCCACGTTTGGCATAAACACGCAAACCAGGTTTGCTTACGCGTTTCAGGTTAGTAAGAGCCTTTTCCTTACGCGGCCCATACTTTAGAGTGAGCCTAATCTTGCTCTGCGAATTATCCTTAACAACTTCGTAACTCTTGATGAAACCCTCTGACTCAAGGATTCTTACGATCTCCAGGTTTAGCCGGGAGCCCAATACCTCCACGGTCTCATGCCCTGCGGAATTGGCATTTCGAATCCTGGTCAGTAGATCCGCGACTGGATCTGTATGCGACATATTACACTCCTCCGTGTGCCTGAGCATGTATGCAATGGCTCAGGCAGGATTTGGGTGGTATCCTCCGTGCGGGGGAGGACCTACCAACTGGACTTTGTCACACCTGGGATAAGGCCACGGTGTGCCAATTCCCTCAAACAAATCCGGCAAACGCCAAACTTTCGGAAATACCCACGGGGTCTGCCACAAAGCTGGCAACGATTGTACTTCCGCACTTTAAACTTCGGCGTTCGTTTTGCTTTTTCAATCAGCGCCTTCTTTGCCAATTAGCTCCTCCTAGCCTATGCTTCTTCACGTTCCTTCTTACGCTGTTCGATAATCTGCTGAGCGATATGTGCCGGGACCTGTTCATAGTGAGAAAACTCGGTCTTGAACGTTCCGCGGCCTCGGGCTATCGATCGCAGGTCAATAGCGTACCTGAGCATCTCAGCTTGGGGAACGACGGCACGTATTACCTGACGGCCATTCACGGGCTCCATACCCAGGATACGGCCTCTTTTGCCGTTCAGATCCCCTATTATATCACCCATGTATTCTTCAGGAACTGTAACCTCTACGTTAAGCATCGGCTCTAATATTACAGGTGATGCCTTTTCTGCGGCATTCTGGAACGCTAAAATGCCGGCCATCTTGAAAGCCATTTCCGATGAGTCTACTGGGTGGAACGATCCGTCATAGACAGTAGCCTTAATATCCACCACCGGGTAGCCTGCTAGAATTCCACGTTCCATGGCTTCGCGGATACCCTTCTCGACAGCTGGTATGAATTGACGCGGAATTGCGCCTCCAACGATTTGATCGACGAACTCGAAACCTGAGCCACGCTCAGCCGGTTCTATCTCGATCCAGCAATCTCCGAACTGTCCTCGACCACCGGTTTGCTTCTTGTGACGGCCTTGTGCCTTAGCGCTGGTGAGAATAGTCTCTCGGTATGGAATCTTTGGTGTGTCAATATCCACGCTGACTCCGAACTTGCGTTTCAGTCGGTCGACTGTAATCTCTACGTGGGACTCACCTAGACCAGATATGATAGTTTCGCCAGTTTCCATTTCACGATGGTACTCAAACGTTGGATCCTCGTCAGCCAGTTTGCTGAGCGCTGGCCCCAGTTTGTCCTCATCGGCCTTAGACTTGGCGCGAATAGCGACTGAGTAGACAGGAGAAGGAAATTCGATTTTCGGATACACGATGGCTTTAGCCTTGTCGCAAAGAGTATCTCCTGTTCCGGTCTCTGAGAGCTTCGCTACTGCACCGATATCACCTGCGTGAACCTCTGAAGTAGCCTCTTGATTCTTCCCTCTCAGGAAGTACACCTGGCCGACTCTCTCCTCGATACCTTTGGTACAGTTGAAGACGTGAGAGTCTGACTTTAGCACGCCCGAATACACCTTGAAATATGTGAGCTTTCCGACGTAAGGGTCCGCTAATGTCTTGAATACAAGTGCGGAGAAAGCCTCTGAATCCGAGGGCTTCCGCTCTTCTTCAGCCTTTGTTTGCGGATTCACGCCCCTTTGTGGCTCGGCGTCGGCTGGCGATGGGAAAGACGATGTAATCTCATCTAGTAGCGAAGCCGTGCCGATATTGCTTAACGCGGATCCGCAGAAGATCGGGACGAGCTTGCCGGCACGTATGCCTGCTGCCACGCCCTTAGCGACTTCCTCACTGGTGAGCTCCTCACCTTCGAGATACTTGGTAATAAGCTCGTCGTCATTTTCTGCCGCCGCTTCGACAAGGCTTTCCCTATACTTCGCCACTGCCTCAGCCATATCGCCTGGGATTTCACCCTCCACAACCGACTTACCTGAGCCAGTATATGCCTTCATCCTGACCAGATCTACGATGCCCTTGAACGTATCCTGAGACCCAATGGGCAACTGGACGGGAACAAGACGATTCCCAAACCGAACACGGAGTGCCTCTGTGACCGCATAGAAGTCGGCGTTTTCCCTTTCCATCTTGTTCACGAAAATGGCTCTGGGAACTTTATACTCCTCTGCGAAGGCCCATGCGGTTTCGGTTCCGACCTCGATCCCTGACACAGCGCAGACTACGATCAGAGCGCCTTCGACCACGCGCAGTGCGCTTTTGACATCGCCGACAAAGTCCGCATACCCAGGGGTATCAACAAAGTTGATCTTGACACCCTTCCACTCACACGGGAGCAAAGTCGCGTTAACACTAATCTTTCGCTTTACTTCGTCCGGGTCATAGTCAGAGGTCGTAGTGCCGTCATCAACCCTTCCCATCCGATCGATGGCACCAGCGCTGAAGAGGAGAGCCTCCGACAAGGAGGTCTTACCGCACCCGCCATGTCCTACCAAAGCTATGTTTCGAATCGCATCAGCCTTATATGCTTTCACGTGTCGAACCTCCTATTGTTCCCTGAAGGGCATCCCCATCATTTTCAGGAGTGCTTTCCCCTCTTCGTCGGTCTTCGCAGTGGTGGTAATAATGATATCCATACCTCTGATCCGGTCGATCTTATCATACTCGATCTCTGGGAAGACGAGTTGTTCCCGCAAACCCATGGCATAGTTACCTCTCCCGTCGAAAGAAGATGGAGACACTCCACCAAAATCACGAACCCTGGGGAGGGCTATGTTAAAGAGTTTATCGAGAAACTCGTACATTCTATCTCCGCGAAGCGTAACTTTCGTCCCTATGCGCATCCCAGTTCGTATTTTGAAGTTAGAAATCGATCTTTTGGCTCTGGTAACGATGGGTTTTTGGCCTGAGATGAGCGTAAGGTCACGAACGGCGCCGTCTAGTATTTTGGGGTCCTGGACTGCTTGTCCGACCCGCATGTTTATGACTACTTTTTCGATCTTTGGTACCTGCATAACGTTCTCATAAGCGAACTGTTTGATCATGCCTGGTACGACTTCTTTTAGATATTTATCTCTCTGACGCGCCATGTCTCTGTTCTCCCCTAGCTAACATCTATAAGTTCTCCGCACCGCTTGCACACTCGCACGCGTCGGCCTTCGTCTCCGACCACACGGCCGACTCTGGTTGGCTTACCACAACGCGGGCAAACGAGCATTACCTTGGCTATCGAGAGCGGTGCAGGCTTTTGTATGCGCCCGGTTTGTGTGGCAGGAGTAGCCCTGCTGGTCCGCCGCGGGCGTTGGTGTCTGGTGACCATATTAATTCCGTCAACTATGACAGCGTGTTCCTGCGGCAAGGTCTGAATTACCTTGCCTTGGCGTCCCTTGTCCTTACCGGCAAGTACCACCACTTGGTCGCCTTTTTTGATCTTAAGTCCCATTTTCGTAATCCGTCTCCTTTGTTGAGGATGGCATGTGTATATTTGTCGGCCAGGACCTCAACGGCAAGCTATAGCACTTCAGGCGCAAGGGAGATAATCTTCATAAAGTTCTTCTCCCTGAGCTCACGGGCGACAGGGCCGAAGATCCTCGTACCTCTAGGTTCTCCAGCCTGGTTAATTACGACGGCTGCGTTGTCATCGAATCGCAGGTAAGAACCATCGGGTCTCTTAATCGGCTTCTTTGTACGAACCACGACCGCGCGCACGACATCGCCTTTTTTCACCGTAGCACCCGGCGTCGCGGCTTTCACAGAGCCGATGATGATATCCCCTACGTCTGCAAACTGATTGTTGGATCCTTTTAACACTCTTATACAGAGTATCTCGCGAGCGCCAGAATTATCAGCCGCCCTCAATCGTGTGTATGGCTGTATCATATGTAATACCTCGCCTGGTTACTTTGCCTTCTCGACCACTCTTGAGACTCTCCAGCGCTTGTCCTTGCTGAGGGGCCTACATTCCATGATCTCTACGAGATCACCGACATGCGCCATGTTAGTCTCATCGTGTGCCTTAAACTTCTTAGTACGCCGGATAATCCTACCATATAGCGGGTGACGGATCCTGGACTCGACTGCAACGACGACAGTCTTGTCCATTTTGTCGCTAATCACCCGTCCGGCTCTAACTTTTCTTTGTCCTCGTACTTTTTCCATGGGCTATTTCTTCGCCTCCGCCGATTCACGAGACCTCTCTCCGAGGAGAGTGAGAATCCGAGCGATATTTTTCTTGATCTGCTTTATTTGTTTTGGATTCTCCAACTGCTTGGTAGCAGAATCCCGACGTGCCATGAAAAGGTTTCTGCGCTCTTCCTGGAGAAGGCGTTCAAGCTCCGCCGTTGAGCTTTCACTGAGCTGTTTTTTCAGCTGCGACAGCTTCATATGCTTCACCTAATTCCTTCTTAGTGACAAACTTCGTCTCGATGGGCAGTTTGTGAGCGGCAAGTCGCATAGCTTCCTTTGCCAATTCTTCTGAAACGCCTGCCATCTCAAACAAGATGCGCCCTGGTTTCACAACTGCGACCCAATATTCGGGAGCTCCTTTACCGCTACCCATACGTGTTTCTGCGGGCTTCTTGGTTACAGACTTGTCGGGGAACACCCGAATCCAAATCTGCCCACCTCTTCTAATGTGTCTCGTCATGGCTATACGAGCGGCCTCGATTTGATTGCTAGTTAGCCAACATGCTTCGAGAGCTTGAAGGCCATATTCGCCAAAATTCAGCGAGGTTCCGCCTTTTGCTTTACCTGCACGAGACCCACGATGCATCTTTCGATGTTTTACTCTCTTAGGCATCAGCATCGCTGGCCGTTCCTCCTTCTTGTTCTACTGCCTGAGCCGAGGTAGAGCGTCGTGCACCACTCCGACCATAACCACCCCGCGCCGCACTGCGTCTGGGAGTCCTAGGCTCTCTAGGAGGCCGTGCTGTTGGGACCTCGGCTGTCTCAGCGACTGTCTCCACCTTCTCGCCTGGCAAGATGTCGCCACGATATATCCAGACCTTGACGCCAATGTTGCCATATGTGGTTGCGGCTTCTGCAAAGCCATAGTCAATGTCCGCGCGTAGAGTATGGAGAGGGATCTTGCCTTGCTTGTCGGATTCCCTTCTTGCCATTTCTGCACCAGCAAGTCGGCCAGCGACGGTAACCTTTATACCTTTTGCGCCCATTCTCATTGTTCTGAGGATCGCCTGGCGCATTGCCCGTCTGTGAGAGACACGCTTTTCGAGCTGTTGAGCAATACTTTCGGCTACCAATTGCGCATCTACCTCAGGGCGTCGGACCTCCTGCACGTTGACTTGGACTTGCTTGCCGGTCATCTTTTCGAGCGCCGCTCGGATCTCATCCACGCCTTTACCGCCACGGCCGATAATAATACCTGGTCTAGCGGTATGAAGTGTGACCTTTATTCGGTTCGCAGCCCGTTCTATCTCGATTTTGGATATAGCGGCACTATAATACTTCTGTTTGAGATAGCGACGCATCTGAATATCTTCTACCAAGGCCGCCGCATAGCCTTTGTCGAGATACCACTTGCTTTCCCAATCACGGATTACGCCGACTCGAAATCCAATTGGATTGACTTTCTGACCCAAGGTCTTCCCCCTCTCCGGTTATTCCTCTTTCTGCTCCGAAGTTGCCGACTCATCCTGGATCGTCTGCACCTCTGCGGTTTGTCCAGTCTGTTCTTGCTCGGAGGGTTTTGTCACCTCGGCTACTGGCTCCGGTCCAGGAGTTTGTTCCGATTTCGGCTTTTCTGCAGATTTTCCGGTTTTTTCTTTAGTGACGGCGGTCTGCGCCTCTGCACGCTGAGCTGTTGACTTTCTACCGGGAGCGCGCCGTCCCTTCGCCTTTACAGGAGCTTGCTTCAGCGACTCATCCTCGGTAACAACTACGGTGATATGACTTGTCCTCTTGAGTATGCGATATGCTCGCCCCATGGCCCTCGGATGAATGCGCTTCAAAGACGGTCCTCCGTCCACGAACGCGCGGCTTATGCGAAGGGCATCGCGGTCCATGGCGTAGTTATTCTCTGCATTAGCGGCCGCAGACTCGACAACTTTCTGGATATACCTAGCAGCCTCATTTGGGACAAACTTCAATATTGCTAATGCCTCTTTTACACTCTTGCCCCGCACGGTATCGAGCACGTATCTGGCTTTTCGTGGTGTCACCCTCAGGTAACGCCCAACCGCTCTAGCCTCCATAATTACCTCCGGAACTTGGTACCTGCTGTTGCACGTACACTAGGAACTGTTCTCTTGAGTGCCTGCAACTTGTCGTAAAACATTACTTCAACGCGGTAGACCTCTCGGTATGGCCACCATGACCTCGGAAGGTCCTGGTGGGTGCAAACTCACCTAGCTTATGGCCTACCATGTTTTCGGTAATGAAAATGGGCACATGCTTTCTGCCATCGTGAACGGCGATGGTATGGCCAATCATTTCGGGAAAGATCGTGGATCGTCGAGACCATGTCTTGATGATCCGCTTCTCGCCCTTGGTGTTCATCTCTTCGATTTTCCGCAAGAGCTTAGGATCCGCGTACGGCCCCTTCTTAACCGACCTAGCCACGCAGTACCTCCTCCTTACTTCCTCTTCTTGACGATAAATCTATCGGTATATTTGCGTCGTCTGGTCTTTCGACCGAGAGCAGGTTTACCCCAAGGTGATACAGGCATCTTGCGGCCGACCGGGGATTTACCTTCGCCACCGCCGTGTGGGTGGTCTCTCGGAGTCATGGCAACGCCACGGACTGCCGGTCTGATACCCAGGTATCTACTTCGCCCGGCTTTGCCGAGGGATATGTTTTCGTGCTCAAGATTTCCCACCTGGCCTATTGTGGCTTTGCACTGCAGAAGCACCAGCCGGACCTCACCGGAGGGCAGTCTCAACTGCGCGTAGGCTCCTTCTTTGGCCATGACCTGGGCGTAGCTGCCTGCGCTCCTTGCTAGTTGGCCACCTTTACCAGGGGACAATTCGATATTATGAACAATCGTACCGACCGGAATATTCCTCAGCGGGAGGGTATTTCCCGGCTTGATGTCGGCTTTTTCGCTAGAGATAATGGTATCGCCAACTTGTAGGTTCAACGGCGCAATGATATATCGCTTTTCGCCATCGGCATACGTGAGCAGGGCGATACGAGCCGAACGGTTTGGGTCGTACTCGATAGTACTGACCTTTGCGGGGATGTCGACCTTGTCACGCTTGAAGTCGATTACCCTGTACAGTCGCTTGTGTCCGCCACCATGATGACGGGTAGTGACACGGCCCTGTGAATTCCGGCCTCCCGTTTTCTTCAGTGGTCTAAGTAGCGACTTCTCCGGTTCGCTCGCCGTTAGCTCATCGAAGGCTGCAAATGTTGCAAACCTCTTGCCGGGCGATGTTGGTTTGACTTTCTTAACCGGCATTCTGGTTGTCACATCCCTTCGAAGATTTCGATTCTATATCCTGGTTTTAGAGTAACGATTGCCTTCTTCCAGTCAGCAGTCTTGCCTTCTGGGTGGCGGCCAAGTCTCTTCTTCTTACCCTTCACCGATATAGTGTTGACGCTATCGACCTTAACGTTAAACAATTCCTCAATTGCATTTGCAATTTCGATCTTGTTTGCGTTCTTATTTACTCGAAACGTATATTTGCCTTGCTCTGTGCCGGCCATACTCTTCTCTGTGACGAGAGGTCGTTCGATGATCTCGTAGGCACTTTTCATTTCCCTTGAGCCTCCTCTAACTTGGTGATGGCATCTTTTTCGAATACCACCACGTCAGCCTTCAGCAGATCGTAAGTCGCTATCGACGGGGCGACTCTCACTGCAACCCATGGAATATTCCTGGCCGATTTTGCGATCTTCTCATCCGAACGCCCAAGGACCAGCAGAACTTTACCGTCAGTGCCTATCTTATCTAGAATACTCACGAGGCCTTTGGTACTGATAGTGTCCATGTTTAGCTGGTCAACAACCACCAGTTGGCCTGCTGCAAGTTTGGCTGATAGAACAGACCTCAGTGCCAAACGCCGCATTTTCTTGGGCATTGCAAGGCTATAGTCCCTAGGGTGCGGTCCGAACACCACGCCTCCACCTGTCCAATGTGGAGCTCTTATGCTTCCTTGTCTAGCGCGGCCAGTTCCTTTCTGCCGCCAAGGCTTTCTACCGCCACCGCTAACCTCTGCCCGGGTACGAGTATCGGCCGTGCCGGAGCGCAGGTTCGCGAGATGCGTAACGACTGCTCTGTGTACAACCGCCATATTCGGCTGCACTTCGAATATCTCCGGTGCTAATGTAATCTTACCTACCTCTGTCCCTTGGGAATTTAGAATGGCTACCTCGGGCATTGTGTTTCCTCCATGTCACTCGGCAAGCGAGGAGAAACGTATCCTGCTCCTCCATCGTTCATCTACTAAGCCATTTTCTTGACAACAACTAGCCCACCGTTCGCGCCTGGTACTGCGCCCTTGATGAGCAGCAAGTTCTTTTCTGCGTCCACCCTGACAATCTCAAGGCCTGCAGTGGTAACGGTCTGTCCGCCCATACGACCTGGACGTCTGACTCCCTTGAAGGTACGAGCTGCATCAGTAGCTCCACCTGATTGTGGCTTTCGGTGAATCATAGAGCCGTGAGTTTTCGGCCCGCCGTGGAAGTGCCACCGCTTCACGGCACCGGCGAAGCCCTTGCCTTTGGAGACGCCGGTTACACTTACCTTGTCGCCGGGGCGGAAGATGTCTGCTTTGATCTCCTGGCCGACTTCCAAACCACTTAGGTCGTCGACACGAAATTCACGCAAATATCTCTTCGGTGACACGTTAGCTTTGGCAAAGTGACCACTTATTGGTTTGGTGACTCGCTTAGGGTTAACGTCACCAAAGCCAACCTGTACCGCCGCGTATCCTTCCTTTTCTGGGAACCGCAACTGTGTTATGACGACTGGTCCGGCTTCAACGACCGTAACTGGTACTACTGTACCGTCGTCTTTAAACACTTGGGTCATCCCGACTTTCCGCCCCAATATAGAGTTGATCATATCAAACGCTCCTCTACCGAAAACAGGTCACAAGGCAAGCCGGAGCCAACTTTTAAGATAGCTAATGAGCCCCGGCCTGCTCTGGTTTTCTTACAGCTTAATCTCGATATCTACCCCGCTCGGCAGGTCCAATCGCATCAATGCGTCAATTGTCTTCGGCCCGGGCTCGAGTATGTCGATCAGCCGTTTGTGCGTCCGCATCTCGAAATGTTCCATTGATTCCTTGTCGATATTCGGTCCCCTATTTACACAGAAGATGTTCTTCTCTGTGGGGAGAAGCACTGGTCCAGAAATACGTGCGCCTGTTCTGCGCGCTGTTTCTACTATTCTTTCAGCTGATTGGTCCAATATTCGATGATCGAACGCTTTTAGCCGAATCCTAACCTTTTCCCTGCGCATTGAGTACTCCTATGAGCATTATTCGTAAACGGCGCTAATGACGCCTGCACCAACAGTATGACCGCCTTCGCGGATAGCAAAGCGGAGACCTTCCTCCATAGCGATGGGCTGGATCAGCTCAGCCGTCAGTGATACGTTGTCTCCAGGCA